>OIFG01000397.1_pt1 | contig 11191 bp, 10 predicted proteins | sample 1582031 | NCBI WGS metagenome assembly OIFG01 (sample SAMN07501051, study PRJEB24779) | human gut metagenome | isolation source: stool | host: human infant | place: USA: Pittsburgh, PA | reverse complement strand
GATGAATTAACCATGCCAGTCGAACTTAGACGAGCTCACCAGGCTAACGATAAAGCAGTTATGGAAGTTTATGACATGACAAAAATCGTAGACGGGAAGAAAACTTGGTTAACTGAAAGTGAAACAGTAGCAAGATTATTTGAGATGTACGAAGAGATAACAAAATAGACCTAAATTAGGTCTATTTTTTGTATAACGGACTCTAATTTGCGTTTTTTCATACAAAAAATACGCATTTTTGATGCTGACACGACAATTCTGAGCGTTTTTAAGACTTTTTCGCAAGCAACCTATCGACAAAATGCCTAGAGCCCCAACGACTTTCGGGATTCCTATAATATAACTTTCCGAAAAAGACCAATTTTTCGGAAAGTTGTAGTTATGCCATTTTTACATTGTAATAACCAGTTTCTAATGTTATAATAAAAAATGGTTGAGTTTGTTATGATGCAAGATAATAATAAATGAGGCCATACCCATTAATGGGAGCAAAAGTTGACTCTTCTAGAAGTGACTTTTTAAACCCGGAGTTACAATAGAAGTCCGAATGGTCTAGTCAAATAGTAAGCTTAAACTGGCTAGGACAGATTTTATGAATATTAAAATTAAAAAAAATCAGTTGGGATTTGAATTTGAAATCACTCTCAAAACTGCATTAATCCTTTTTATCGTAACTGCCGCCCTAGGTTTACTAAAATAACCTAGCCATTACTTGAATGCATTCTCTTTCCCCAAGAGAGTGCTTATTTATTTTCATGATACTCTTCGTATAATCAATATTTTACTTTGTCTCCCATTTTGCAGAGAAAATTATTTTAAAATATACAATAAAAAACAGACTTCCCCAAGTCTGTTTTTTATTAAAACCCGAGCCATTTGTTCTCCTATATAATGTATATAATATATGAACCTTTTTAATTCGTAAAATACAAATTTGTTGGAGTAACTGCTGCACTTACTTGTGACAGATTAATGGCAATTAAAATTAAAAAAATTAATCCTTATAATTATTGTAACAGTGCATGAAGTACATGTCAAGGAAAATGTTGAAAATAAGAGTATATACTCATTTGTTGCAGAAAAGATGTTTTCTAAAAAACTTCTCTACTATCAATTCCTGGATAAGGATACTGATCATTTAAAATACGATTCAAACAGTCAATGCTAGATTGCAGATGAAACAGTTCGCTTTTGATTGCCGCTGTATCAGATATTTCTGCTAGCTGAACGCATTGTCGCTGCATGTGCCAAATTATTTTTTTGATATTTTTTCTTTTAAATTTTTCATGTTTAGATTATATCTTGAAAAGTTCTTGAAGGGAGGAAAACTCCTGAAATGTTGAATTTTTGGGTTAAACAATAAAATATCTAAAAAATTTTTTTAAAATCACTCGATTTCCTATTGACCTTCTATCTATTTTTTGCTACAATGAACTAGAAAGCATATGACTAGCATTATACTAGATATGTTTTAGAGTATTGCTAGCATATCTGAAAATATTATTTACTGGAGGTCACATTTATGGCTGTTACGTATAGCGTCGCTCTCCCTGTAGTCGGGATTGATATTTGCTCAGCAAAAGAGGTTCTGGATGCTCACTTAGAGAAAGCTAACGAGGTCGGTTCTGTATACTTCAGCACGAGTAACAGAATGGATCCTAAAAAACTTACGAAAGTAAGTAATATATTGCTTGTGAGTAAAGAATTTACTTATATTGCTGATTTGGTACTTTACCAATATTTTAATAAAAAATCAGCTCCTTTGGATGCTGCTATTTATGCTCCAAGCTTGTTTGCAGACGACCAAGATTATCATTGGCTGAAACTTAAAAATATCAGAGAAATTAGCTTGGATGAATTGAATACTTTTCAAATGATAAACAAGGAAGCCCAAGAAAAATACAATGGTGTTGGGAACTATGTTGAAAACACAGGACGCTTGCAAGTGTTCTATGCAAAAAAAATAAGCTAATTGTAACCAACAACTAGAAAAGAGCATTTCGTATTAACGAGATGCTCTTTTATCTGTAAAATTTGCAGCCTATCAAACTAGAAACTCAGATTTGATAGTCCGAATCAAGTTTTACCTATCATACTTTGATTTGCCCATGATTTTCTGTTACTCTAATAATAGATAAAATTACAAGGTGAAATCATGACAAAATTAGAGAAAAAATATGACGAGTTAGAGGTTTTTTGGTCTCCTGCCGTTCGATTATATGTAGATTATTTTTTTACTACAAATACAAGAGACTTATACAACTATCGTAAGCTAAATAGCTTGAAAAAATTCCTCGATTTCTACGTGAGTAACTATCTTAAAAAGGCCACTAATGAATTGACCATGGATGATTTAGAGCAAACACCTGTAGAAGTTGTTGCCAATTATGTCAATTCTTTAGAGCTGAAACCAAACGGGAAAAAACGATTTATCAGTATTTTAAACTCATTTTGGAACTACTACACTGTTGTATCATTCTCAGGTGACAGGAAAGCCCCGCACTTCTATCGCAATGTTATGAACGAATGGATCAATGAGTATGGTATGCTCTCTCTTTTTACATCAAAAAAAGGAACAGGAAACACAGTACGAGTAAGTCATTATGATTTGCCATATATGCTATACCTTTTTGATAAAATTGATAAGAATGAGAAACTTACGAAGCCCTATGAATTTTTCCCTTATGAAGCAGCTGGATCATCTAAATGGCTGACAAATAAAGACAGGGATTTAGCAATCATCGCTTTACTTGCTGGAACTGGAGTTGATATTGAACAATTAGCGCAAACTACTTATAGAGATATTGACTTACACAAACAGACGCTAACAATTACATCTCCGAAAGGTGAACGGATCAAAAAACCTATTGTAAGTGAGTTTATCCACTATATCTCACCATACATTAAAAAAAGAGATAAATTGGTGGCTACTAATACTAGTGATTCTCTATTTCTCGACTTTAAAAGAAAACCATTAACTGCTTCAAAAATATCAAGAGTAATAAGTAGGATAGATGCCATTTTTGGAAAAGCTTTATCCGCAGCCATTTTAAAACAGACTCATTCGAGCATTCTACTTGAGAAAAACAAGGATTTTTTGGATCTGGTCAAAAGAGAAAAATAATATGTACCCAAGTTCGCGCACCTTTTTCTCATATATGAGGCTTTTTGTAGATTTTCGTGCTTTTACCTCAATTATCACGCACTTTTTCCTCATGTATTTTCAAAAAAACAGAGAATTTAACGTTCTGCTTTCTCATGTATTCCGAACTTTCCATGTTTCGGTAGTGCCATTGCTACCTTTAGCATCCAAAAACCCTCATTTCTGCTACTTTTAACCCAGGTAACCCTACCTTTTGGTATTTTTAATTCAATTTTTCAATAAATAAAAAAGAGATACTTAAATAGGAGCCTACTGAAAAAGTCATTAAATTGATGGCTTTTTTGTTATACTAGAGATGAGGTGAAATAATGCTTGATAATCAGTTAACTATGGATGTCAGTCCTTATTCTAGTTTGTATGATATCGTGGTTCCTAAAACCCACTTTTTACGTCAGCTAACTGAACTCTGTGATTTTAGCTTTATTTATGATGAACTAGAAAAGAATTATCGTCCCGATTTTGGGCGTAAAGCTTATTCACCGATTATGATGTTCAAATATCTCTTGTTAAAAGATATTTATAAGTTATCAGATGTAGATGTGGTAGGACGTTCCTTGTCAGATATGGCCTTTAAATTTTTTCTTGGTCTAGCTCCTGAGGATTCTGTTATCGAGCCATCCTCTTTGACAAAATTTAGAAAGCTAAGAATTAAAGATGATAAACTGCTTGATGTATTGATTCAGAAGTCTGTTCAAATTGCACTCGAACATAACTTGATTAAGAGTAAAATCCTCATTGTGGATGCCACTCACACCAAATCTCATTATAATCATAAGAAACCCCAAGAAATCCTTAGAGAGCGTTCAAAAGCTTTACGTAAAACAATTTATCAACATTCAGAAGATATCAAAATAGAATTTCCAAAGAAACCTCAGGAAGATAACCTCGAAGCAGAGTTGACCTATACAGAGGAATTAATGGCTGTGGTTGAAAAACACGAGGAACTCTTAGCCCTACCGGCTGTGTCTCAAAAGTTCAATTACCTAAAAGAGGCTGTCGAGGACGACTTAGAACACTTGGAAGCTTCTGTTAAGGAGGAGGCTAGGCTTGGACATAAGACAGCCGACAGCTCTTTCTATGGATATAAAAGTCATATCGCTATGACGGATGAACGGATTATTACTGCTTGTGTGGTCACTTCTGGTGAACAAAGCGATGGGAAATATTTACCTGAGTTATATGCCAAAACAAAGGAAAATAGTCTGGACATCGAGACTATTATTGGTGATGCGGCTTATTCAGGAAAGGACAATATTCAACTAGCTCGCAAAGAAAAGATTCATTTGGTGTCAAAACTGAACCCTTCAGTTTCAAAAGGTTACCGTAAAGAAGAGGATGCGTTTGAATTTAATAAAGATGCAGGGCTATTTGTCTGTCCAGAAGGACACATGGCTGTTCGCAAAGCAAGGACAGGGAAAAAATATCAAAATAAGAATCAAGTTGTCACTCATTACTTTGACATTGAGAAGTGCAAGAGTTGCCTTTCCAAGGAAGGATGTTATAAGGAGGGGGCAAAGTCTAAAACTTATTCAATAGCCATTAAGAGTGACGACCATCTTTTCCAGAAGAAATTTCAGGAAACACCTTATTTTAAAGAAATGGCCAGACATCGCTATAAAATCGAAGCAAAGAATGCCGAACTAAAACAGAGACATGGCTTTGATGTCGCGAGAGCATCGGGTCTTTTCAGCATGGAGTTACAGGCAGCCACAACCATCTTCGTGGTCAATATGAAACGAATTATGACCTTAATAAATACAAAATAACCGAGGAACTCGCTCAAATTAACGAGAGATTCCTCGGTTTTCATTTCATTAAAAGTAAGAGACCTATTTTTTCAGTGGACTCTTAAATAGTACTCTCTTTTTCACTTTTATCATCTGATATAGAGCGCCATGAGAAATTCACTGTGAGGGATTATGTAGTATTGTTTCGTGATTTCAGAAGAGAATACTACCCCAATCATAGCGTACTCGTCTTTGTATCTCTCGTAGAGTATCTCAAAATAATCATAATTGCTAACGTCACCATAGTCCAATTTTACAAGGGGCATTTTTACCTTGTCAAAATAATCATCTATGTAGGTCAAGATTAAAGAGAATGGACTATCAGGATCTTCCACTAATTCAGCCGATACTACATCATAAGGTAAGACATATTCAGTCCTACATTTGTGTAACAGCCTTTTGTTTTCTTGGCTATCCTCAATCACTATATCGTGCATTATAGCCTCTGTGATTTGAGATAGAGCATTGACCTCTGGGAGTGCAAATAAGGTCACGTTACTCTCTTGTGTTTTATCGTAATAAAATAGGCCACTATCTCCGAAAGGTATGGTATACAAATTGTTAATGAAATTCATAACGCGCACATGTAAACGATTATCTTTTGGCTCTGAAATATTATCAAAGACAAAGAAGATTGTATCTCCTCGATAATACTTCTCTTCAAAATATCCCAATATCTTACCAAATAGCTTGAAGTGAGGCTCTGTATTTCTGTCATACTCAATAAAATACCTCTGACCTTTTACAAAAACAACTGCATCTGGGATAAGTGATATGAGTTTTCGATTAAACGGGAAAAAGTAAGTGATGTTCAATTCTTTGGGTGATAAATCTGTGCACTGTTCAACTATTCGTCTGCCGATTTTCAGCGCCAACCTTCTTGTATGATAATCATGTAGATGTATTTTTCTGATCCCATCTTTACCACCAATCATTTTATTTGTCTTGAGACTATAATGCGAACCTTTGAACTCTGTAACTTTTGTCAGTTCAGTAATACCTGGTATTTCATGAATGATATCTAACAACCAATCAGCAAATCCTTTAGTAACATACATAAATTTAGTCTTGCCGATTCTGTAGTTATCTTCAAAATGACTCAGTGGCATATTTCTATTCCCTATGAACGAATAGAGTGTTCTGTTATTTAATTCTTTACCTGTGAGAATGAAGTACTGATCCAGGACCATTTCTCTTGAAAAATACTTTAAGCGAATTAAATGATACATAAGTAAGATTGTATCTCTTGTAAAATATATCCTTTCACTATTAGGGGTTGGTAAATAATAAGCTACCGCATCTTTTGGGATATGCTCTGTTTTTTCTTTACTTTTTCTTTGTTTTTTCTTGTTGTTCATAAATTATATTTCTCTTTCACTCTGTTTTTTATAAGGTTATAAGTCAATTTTTATTTTAAACTCCGATTTTTTCTGGGTGATAGCTATTTTCCCCTTTATTTTATAGCGAATTTATAGCAAAAATAAGGTTTTTTGTCTTAAAGTTCATTAATTTTCATAGTATATATTAGTTTTTTCATAATTTACCTTATTTTTCTAGGAGTTTACTCGCAATTTCTAGGAGTTTACCTTAAAAAAATAAGAGTGAACCTTAAAAAAAGCAGAGTTTACCTTCGATTCTTCTGAATGATAACCTGTTTCTATCTATAGTTTATCATGATTGTTATCTGATGAACAGTCAATTCAGGCTATCATAGCCGAAATCAGACTTTCCTCAAAATCCAACTCATTTTTAGCATCTACAACACGTTCGATTTATTGTCCAAATTTTAGTCATATTCTAAAAAATAGTAAAAGTAGAGGTGGCACCCCTATAAAGTCACTTTGTTTTAAAATCGACTCTACACTTACAGGGACATGGGTTTTCGGTTCTTCTTTTGAGCCACTATGTTTCTCGACCTAAAAAACGATTAACCACCTCATTCCTATTTCCTTGTAAACCAAGCAGCATCAAGGGATTACAGCAACATTTTTTACATAGGATGTTTCTCAGTCAAAAAAACGATTAGCCACCTCATTCCTATTTCTTTGTAAACCAAGCAATATCAAGGAGTTACAACAACATTTTTTGACTAAGATGTTTCTCAACCTAGAAAATAATTAACCACCTCAGTGTAATATTGCTATAAAGCTAGTAGCACCAATGAGTTAATAAACTCTTTTTTAATCTCTATCTTTCTCAAAGAAAAAGGGCTGCATACGCAAGCCCCAACTCTTAATATAGGTTCAAAAATTAGCTACTTTTACAAAAAATCGTAGATATCTGTCTGATGTGAAGTTTTCTCTGCCACTGCAATTATATCTGCAGTAGTTGGCTTCCGTCTATCCCTAATTACCATCTCATACCCGATAACTTTTCGTCCTTTTTTTACAGTTGTTAGCTCTATATCAGCATTGAATTTCATTTCTAATTCTTCGCATGCGACTAGGAGAGCATTTCTCTTAAATAAACCTGCCGGCCATGACTTCTCTTCACCTAAGAACCAATCCTGCCATTCCTCTAAACTCCCTTTAATGGTCGTATACTCTCGATTCCCTAAACGATAAGCTTCCCAAAGTTTCATCAAGATCAAAGAATACTTAGATTTTACATTCCCTAACTCATCCAAATGGAAAGAATAGTAGTTTCTTTTCAACTCAAAAACTAAAGGTCCTGCATCTTCGGAGAATTTAAACTCTACAAGCCCATCTTCAATAAATCTTATTCTGCTGAAAAGTTGAGTCATGATTATTGATCGTCTACCGTCAGGCAATGTTTCAGGGATATATAGAGCTGTATTCTCATTAAGTCTTGAAAAAGCTTCTGCAATTCGTCTATAATTCTGACCGTTTTTGGTTAATCCGAAGTGCTTCATAATGTCAAGGCTATGAACTGTAAAGACATCACCAACTTTACTATCCTTCGTTACAGATGAAAAACAAAAGTCTAAAACCTTGTGTTCAAAAGCTTTTAAATTACCAAACGCTTTAGCTAAGTCATTCGCCTGGACGACTAAATAATTTTGACGAGAAGCTAGTTCTTCGTAGATTTTACTAGATTTTCTATTTGATACCATCTTGTTTACCTTTTACTGCGTTTCTTATTATGCTATATTCTATCAATTTTTAATTTTATAGTCAATAATGGGGTACAAAATAGTCAATAATGGGGTACAAAATAGTCAATAATGGGGTACAAAATAGTCAATAATGGGGTACAAAATAGTCAATTATTTATCTGCAACCCCTTGGTATTATTGAGTTTCTAAGGTCGACAAAGTAATATAAAGTAATATAAAGTAAGTCAGAAAGTAAATTAGAAAGTATCTTCTTAAGAAAAAAATCTATATTTTATTTTTAAAAAATAAAAAAATCTATTCCTCATTTCACCATTTATGGTCTAACCACTTGCAAATATAATGAACTAAAATCTCAACTTCAATAGCAATTAGAATATTAAAAATAATATCCATCTTTATATCCTCCTTTTTTGATAGATTTGCAGAAATGACCTCTACATCTATGATCGTATCATGACAAAAATGGGACTTTTTACGGTTTTCACGACAGCTTAAAATTTAAGACACCCTCAGAGCTCTTATTTTGACCGTTAATGGTCCTTTAACTAAAAAGTCGAATATTTCCACCTTTGACGATCTAGGGGGCAAATACGAGCTTATATGACCTTAAACAAGTGTCTGTTGTTTATTTAGTACTCACTGATGGTAGCAAGCAACTAAATCAGGATAAAAACAAAAAGAGGTTACATTATGACAGTAGAAGAAAAATTAAATCAAGCTGCAGGAACTATCGAAGAAGGTGTTAAAAAATATCCTTCATGCAAAAATTTCATGATTTTCATACATATTATAAGTGTAGAACTGTGTAGCAGAGAAGAAAGAAACGAGTGTCCAAATAAGTATCCGAGTTTCTACTGACATTTGTACACCCATAAAAGTTGAACCCTTAGAGTACCAATTGATTTGCGAACTGCTAAATATATAATAAATAATAATAAAATATATAAAAGAGTCTCACTTCGTTTCATTCTCTATTTTTCTATAAAATAAAAAACACTCAAGGTTTATCCCAAGGGTGTTTTTGTGATTACTCAAGGAATCTATGTAAAACTAATAACTCAACAATTAGTTCTTTACGAATACTGATAAAATATTTAAATCTGACATAATTTTTGTAGAATAACTCTCTCAGCCCTCTCAGAAGCCATAGTTTGACCTCTAACTCATTTTGGCATCAATACCCTATATTTCATTTCAAAATCAAGAACGAGCAAATTTGAGCCTTCTAAGAGGGCTTGTTCTCTTTTAATAGTTTATGTTTTTTGTATATAAGTGCTCCAGATATTTAGGATAGCCTCATCGCAGCTTGTTCAAATCAAGTTGATCTTCTATTTCTTCTAATGTTTGTTGTTCTATAGCTGCTATTTCCCCATATTCAATTGCATCGAAAAGTTTAGCGTTTCTTGGTTTAGAAAGGATACAGTGTACGGGAACTTTTTTATCAGAAGTCAATTTCCCCTTTAATAACGTTGATGGCCTTAGAAAACCATTATCTATAAAACCTAGCGTACATTTGCCATTTGTTGATGCTAATTTACAAGTAACTTTGTTATGGGTGAAATCTTCTTCCACTTCTAGTTTCTGTGACCAGAAGTTTTCTAGCTCACTTAATATACTCCTTTTATCACGTATAGCTCCACGTTTAAAAGAGCTTGGGGGGTAGATATCACTTTCTTCAATCTCATCATTGATTAATTTTTTAACAAATCTTTTAGCATCATATTTGTTTTTTAAACTCATACCTGTCAAGTGTAGGAAATTTTTCTCCTGAGCCACGACAATATAATAGTCTCGATTTTTAAAGTCTCTTGAGTATATTAGATAGTCTTTCTCTAGAAAAAAAACTTTATAATATTCTGCACCTTGTTTTGCATAATTTATTGTATTTTCAATAAAAGTTGGTTGCGTCATAATTCCCCCGAAAATAAAAAAATGCGAAAGATAAAATCTTCCGCACAGTAATCGATAAGGTTTTTGATGTCTCTTATCCGACATTTATTACCTAAATTATAGCATAATCTTCTCTGTTGTCAAGACTTTATCTGTGCTTTTTTAATTATTCTAAAACTAATTATAACATAAAATGCTTCTGCTTAGGTAAAGAATTGAAGTAAAATTGAATCAAGCTGCAGGAACTATCAAAGAAGGTGTAACATCCCCCCTTCATAAAAAAAATTCATGATTTTAATACATATTACACGTGTAGAACTGTGTAGAATGTGCTACAATTGTTCTATACAAAGCGTTTTTATCGTACAGCAAATGAGTGTAGTAGAGGAGAAGAAATGAGTGTCCAAATAAGTATCCGAGTTTCTAAGGAACAGAAAGAGAAACTTGTAGAACTAGCTAAAAATGAAAACAAGACAATCACGCAATACATACTTGATCATTGCATTATAGAAAACAGCTATACAGAATCTAGCGATGTAGATGATGCTAGTAATCGTGTAGAAAGTATGTTGCAAGAGCAAATTAAGCAGCTTCGTGAGGATTTTGATAATGAACGACGTTTTTTAATCTCTCAGATTGATGAAAAAGATGATCAAATTGCCAATATGTTGGACACTAACAACAATCAACTCCAACTTATTGGGGCACTGACTATCAAAAATGAGACATTACTTTTAGAAACAAAGAAGAACTGGTGGCAACGTTTGTTTTCAAAAAGATAACTAATTAGTTGTATATGAGTGAGGATTTGGTTTTGCAAAATTTAAAAGAATAAAAGCAGTTAAAGAATTTCGTCTTGCAAGCACGAAACTTGCAACTCGTAAAAAATGCTACTCCAGCACTGTTTGATGAAATCAAAGAGTGTAAAACAGATTACATCGCTATTCCAAAAACATCTTCTCAGACTAGAAGATATATCCCAATGGGGTTTCTAGAATCTAATGTTATATCTGGTGATGCGATCAGGATTCTTCCTGAAACAAACTTATATATTTTTGGTGTTCTTACTTCCAATGTTCATATGGCTTGGATGCGTACAGTTGCTGGGAGAATGAAATCCGATTACAGCTATTCAAATACAATAGTCTATAACAACTTCCCTTGGCCAGAAGTGACAGAATCTCAAAAAGAGAAGATTTCTAAAACGGCTCAAGCTATTCTTGATGCACTGCACTATATCCAGATAGCTCATTAGCTGATCTCTATGATGAATTA
>OIFG01000391.1_pt1 | contig 11305 bp, 8 predicted proteins | sample 1582031 | NCBI WGS metagenome assembly OIFG01 (sample SAMN07501051, study PRJEB24779) | human gut metagenome | isolation source: stool | host: human infant | place: USA: Pittsburgh, PA | reverse complement strand
GCGGGTGACGACGCGCTTGCCGCGATCCAGCGCATCCTTGGAGATCAGGAGATGCTGATCGGCCCGCGCGGCCACCTGCGGGGCATGGGTGACGGCCATGACCTGGACCCCATGGGCAAGCCGCGCCAGCCGGGCGCCGATGGCATCCGCCACCGCGCCGCCCACGCCGGTATCGATCTCGTCGAACACCAGCGTCGGGGCCGAGCCGCGGTCCGACAGCACCACCTTGAGCGCCAGCAGGAACCGCGACAACTCACCACCGGAGGCGACCTTCATCATCGGGCCCGGCCGCGTGCCGGGGTTGGTCTGCACCCAGAACTCGACCCGGTCGATGCCCTCCGGCCCCGGCGCGTCGGCGTCGCTGTCGACCTGAGTCATGAACTTGGCCCGCTCCAGCTTGAGCGGCGCGAGCTCGGCATGGACGGCGCGGTTCAGCTTCTCCGCCGCCTTGCTGCGGGCCGCCGACAGCTTGGCTGCCGCCGCGGCATAACGCCCATCCGCCGCGGCGGCCGCGGCTTCCAGCTTCTTCAGCTGCTCGGCGCCGGCATCGATCAGGACGACATCGGCGGCATATTTGGCCGCCAGCGCCGCCAGCCCGTCGACCGGCGTCGAATATTTGCGCGCGGCCGCCCGCAGCGCAAACAGGCGCTCCTCGATGCGCTCGAGCTCCAGCGGATCGAAATCGGTCGCCGCGAGCGCGGCGGTCAGATGCTGGTCGGCTTCCTCCAGCGCGTTGATCGCGGCATCCATCGCCTTCACCGCCGGGTCGACCAGCGCCGGCGAACTGACCGCGCGCCGTTCCAGCCGCCGCACGGCGGCGGCGAGCGCTGCAATCGGCGACTGGTTACCGCTCACGGCATCCTGCGCATCACGCAGATCGCCCGCGATCTTTTCGCCCTGCATCATCGCGGTGCGGCGGGCGGCGAGCTGCGTCTCCTCCCCCTCCTTCGGCGCCAGCTTCTTCAGCTCGTCGGCGGCATGCCGCAGATAGTCGGCCTCACGGGCCGCCCGTTCCATGCCCGCGCGATGCTGGTCCAGTGCCGTGACGGCGGTCCGGCGCGCGGCCCACAGCGCCTCGACCGCGGCGACGTCCTTCTCCAGACCCGCAAAGGCATCCAAGAGCCGGCGGTGGGTGGCGGCATCGACCAGCGCACGCTCATCATGCTGGCCGTGGATCTCGACCAGCGTGGCGCCGATCGCCTTGAGCGTCTGCACGCTCACCGACTGATCGTTGATGAAGGCACGGGTGCGGCCGTCGCCATATTGGACGCGGCGCAGGATCATCTCACCATTGGCATCCAGGCCGTTGGCGGCGAGGATCCTTGCGGCCGGATGCTCCTTGCCGATCTCGAACACGGCCGTCACTTGGCCCTGCTCGGCGCCGTGGCGAACCAGACTGGCATCGCCGCGACCGCCAAGGGCCAACGCAAAAGCATCAAGCAGGATCGACTTGCCGGCGCCGGTCTCGCCGGTCAGCACCGCAAGCCCATTGGAAAACTCGAGATCGAGTCGTTCGATCAGGACGATGTCACGGATCGACAGTCGCGCCAGCATGGAGGCTCAAGTCCTTCGTAACGGGGCGGGAAGCCCCTGAGCGAACGACTCGACGCTAGCAGCAAAACGAGAACAAAACAAGAAAATAGAACAAACCAGGACCGCGACTCGCGGTCCGGACCGTCTCAGCCGAGACCCAGTTTCTTGAAGGCCCGGGAGATGTAGGAGCCCTTGTTCTCCTCGGGTTCCACGCCGCCGGACTTCACGAGGTTATAGGCGTCCTTGTACCACTTACTGTCAGGGAAGTTGTGGCCAAGCACGGCTGCGGCGGTCTGGGCCTCGCCGACGATCCCGATGGTCATGTAGGCCTCGGTCAGCCGGTACAGCGCCTCTTCGACGTGGCGGGTCGTCTGATACTGCGTCACGACGGCCTTGAAGCGGTTGATGGCCGCCGTATAGTCGCGCTTCTGCATGTAGTAGCGGCCGACGTCCATCTCCTTGCCGGCGAGCTGGTCGCGGGCGCCCTCCATCTTCGCCTTGGCGTTGGTGGCGTATTCGGAGTTCGGATATTTGCGCACCACCTCTTCGAGTGCGGCGATCGCCTTCTCGGTCCGGCCCTGGTCGCGGCTAATATCCGGGATCTGGTCGTAATGCGACGCGGCGATCAGGTATTGCGCATAGGCGGCGTCCGGGCTGCCCGGATGCAGCGTGACATAACGGGTGGCCGCGCCGATACAGCCGTCATAGTCGCCTGCCTGATAGGACGCATAGGCGGACATCAGCAGCGATTTACGCGCCCAGTCGGAATAAGGATGTTGTCGGTCGACCTCTTCGAACTTCTTGGTCGCGCCTTTGACGTCCTTCTTCTCGTTCATGAGGTACAAGCCCTCATTGTAGAGCTTGTCCGCGGGCTCATCGACGAACGTATCGTCCTTGGCCAGGAACTTGTCCCACAGCCCGCCGGTGCCGCAACCGGCCAGCGGCAGCGCGAGCAGGACCAGCGAGGCCGCCAGACGCAGGCTGTGGCCGGCGGACATTGCGGGATGACGGACTTCGCGCGTGAGACGCTGTATCGACATGCTTCTTTGGAACCTGATGCCTGTGATCTGATCTACGCCGCGTACCATGAACACCGTCTCATGACCGCGAAGGAAGGATGATCCCTGCCTGGGGCGCATCACGCCGCCCCGGCCTCTCTAATCGAAAAACCTTCGTCAACCAACCGCATAGGCAGGCAATTCGCCCGGATTAAGGCGACACCTGGACGGCGGCATTCGAACATGGTTAGCGCGGAAAAAGCCTTTGGAAAACAGTCGGATGACGAACCGAATGCGACGTGCCGACGCATCCCGGACACAGCCGGTCACAAAATAGTTGGAGTGACGCGATCTGCGGGTGGGCGCAGCAGCTTCGCTGCACCGAATCCCGTCGTCGAGAACGTGCGGTCAGACCTCAGGACACATCCGGACCGAAGGCGGGGGCGATCATGCCGCCAACCATGCCGCCGACCGCTTCTGCGGCAACGCGCGGACGACGCACCGTCTCGCCTTCGACCACCCGCCACGCGGTGCGATCGGCCATCAGCGCGGTCAGAACCGCGTGGTTGAGCTTATGCCCGCCGCGAACCGAGCGATAGGTTCCGAGCATCGGCAGACCGGCCAGCGCCAGATCGCCGATCGCGTCGAGCACCTTGTGACGGACGCATTCGTCGGCGTAGCGGAGGCCTTCCGGATTGAGCAGGCGCTCTTCGTCGAACACCAGCGAATTCTCGAACGAGGAACCGAGGGCGTAACCAGCGCTCCAGAGCCGGGCAACGTCGCTCATGAAGCCGAACGTCCGGGCCCGCGCGATCTCGCGACGGAAGCGCTCCGGGCTGAGCTCGAAATGATAGGCTTGCCGGCCGATCACGGCGTTGGCGAAGTCAACCTCGACCTCGACCTGGAAACCGCTGCTGTTCGGACGCAACTCGCCGACCGAGCGGCCGATTGCGACCTGAACCGGCTTGAGCACCTGGATGTAGCGGCGCGCAGCCGATTGGGTGAGGATGCCGGCCTGGTCGATCGCCGCCACGAACGGCGCTGCGCTGCCGTCCATGATCGGAACTTCGGGGCCGTCGATCTCGATCAGGGCGTTGTCGATGCCCATGCCGCACAGTGCGGCCAGAACATGCTCGGCGGTCGAGACGAGCGGACCGTTGCGGTCACCGAGAACGGTGGCAAGCTCGGCGGCGGTGACGGAATTGAAGGCGGCCTTGACCTCGCGGTCGCATCCGTCGAGGCCGGTGCGGACGAACACGATCCCGGTGTCGATCGGCGCGGGGCCGAGGGTCAGGCTGACGGGAGTGCCGGAATGTACGCCGATACCAGTGACGGTGGCTTGCGAACGAAGCGTGGTTTGCCGGCTGAATTTCATCGACTATCGCCCAAGACCCCACCTGAATGTCCCGCCGGCCGCCCCTCGCGAAACCGACTCACTTTCAGGTATCCCCAAGTCACGGCAGACCTTATCGAGGGCCCCAAAGAGCGCCAACTCACGCTTCTTTACGGATTGTTACCCCATCTCTGCCGTATTCGCGCCAAGCCTTAACCAAACTGGAACGCCGCCTTAACCCTCCGGTCCCCCATCCAAACACCCAAAAGATAATTAATCATTTAAAATCAGTTAGTTGAACAGCTGCAAATGACATCCGAGAGCGCAGCAAAAAGCCCGGCTCTCACGAGCCGGGCCTGTTTGGCACCGTCGGTGCTGTAACAATTCTCACGTCGCCTGCCGGCGCAGGAAGGCCGGGATGTCCAAATGATCGTCGCCCTGTGGCGCCGGCGCCACAGGCGCAGGACGGCCATGGGGGTCCAATCCCTGCGGAGCGGGACGGCGCGCATATTCCGAGACCGGCGATTCGTGACTCGCGATCTGTTGGGCAACGTTCCGCTGCGGCTTTCGTTCCGGCAGCGGTGGCATCTGCGGCATCGCCGGACCCGCGGTGCGGGACGCGATCGGCGGCTCGTTCTCCTCGTCACGACGACCGAGGCCGACATTGGCGAGACGCTGCAGCAGCGACATCCGGGTCTTCTGCGGATGCTCCTCCCCCTCGTCGCCCCTGGCCTGCCGAATCTCGGCCTGGGCCGGCATTGGCAGATCCTCGAACTTCGGCATCCGGGGCGCGCGGGTCGGGACGCGCTCAGCGGCCTGCGGGATGAAGGTCTCCGGCGGGGCAGCGGGTTCGACCGGAGCGGCACGCTGCGTCTCCGGTTCCGGGAACAAGGACGGCTTCTGGGCGATCGGCCGCACCGTCACGTCGCCATAGGATGCAGGCTACACCGGAGCAGCAGCGGGCGCAGGCTCGCTGGCCATGGCAGCGGCAACCGCCGCCAGCGTATCGCGTTCGACATTCGGCACCGGACGCGGCGCCGGAGCGACCGGCGCGGGCCCCGCGACGGCCGGGGCCTGCGAGGCCTGCTGTTCCAGCTTGGCGGCGCGCTCGGCGAGACGCTGATTGTCGGCACGCAGGCGCGCGGTCAGGTCGGCAAGACGGCTTTCCGGAAGACCCGCATGAGCGGTCGGGGCGGCGGCAATCGGAGCGACAGCCGCCGCCGGCTGTGCAGTCGTGACGTTCCGGTTGAACTGCGCCTGCTCGATGCCGGTGGCAACCACGGAGACGCGGATCAGGCCGTCGAGCGATTCGTCGAAAGTGGCGCCGACGATGATGTTGGCGTCCTGGTCGACCTCCTCGCGGATGCGGGTGGCGGCTTCGTCGACCTCGAACAGCGTCAGGTCCTTGCCGCCGGTGATCGAGATCAGCAGGCCACGAGCGCCCTTCATCGAGGAATCGTCGATCAGCGGGTTGGCGATCGCGGCTTCCGCGGCGGTCAGCGCGCGCTTCTCGCCCGACGCCTCGCCGGTGCCCATCATGGCCTTGCCCATCTCGCGCATGACGGCGCGGACGTCGGCGAAGTCCAGGTTGATCAGGCCTTCCTTGACCATCAGGTCGGTGATGCAGGCCACGCCCGAATAGAGCACCTGGTCGGCCATCGCAAAGGCGTCGGCGAAGGTGGTTTTCTCGTTGGCCACCCGGAACAGGTTCTGGTTCGGAATGATCAGCAGCGTGTCGACGACCTTGTGCAGCTCGGCGATGCCGGACTCGGCCGTGCGCATACGGCGCTGGCCCTCGAAATGGAACGGCTTGGTGACGACGCCCACCGTGAGGATATTCATCTCGCGCGCGGTCTTGGCGATGACGGGGGCCGCACCCGTGCCGGTGCCGCCGCCCATGCCGGCGGTCACGAACACCATGTTCGCCCCCGAAAGATGATCGCGGATCTCGTCGATCACCTCCTGCGCGGCGGCGGCGCCGACATCCGGCTGCGAACCGGCACCGAGCCCCTGGGTCACCTGCGTGCCCATCTGGATGATGCGTTGCGCCTTCGACATCGTCAGCGCCTGCGCGTCGGTATTGGCGACGACGAAGTCCACGCCCTGCAACCCGGCCGTGATCATGTTGTTCACGGCATTGCCGCCCGCGCCACCAACGCCGAACACGGTGATCCGGGGCTTCAGCTCGTGGATATCAGGAGGGGTAATAGTGAGTGCCATGGTTGCCTCTCGATCACGCGCGCGTGGGTTCGCCCCGGCCGCCGGCCGCGGGTGGTGTTGGTGAAAATCGCATGGAGCTGAAAATGGTCATCAGAAGCCCTCGCGTAGCCATCGTCCGACCTTTCCGAAGTAGCCGTCGGTTCCTGTCCCGACCTGCCGCGTATGCCGCGGTTCGACATGTTCGAGATGCGCGTATTGCGGATAGACGAGCAGCCCGGTGGGCACCGCGAAGGCGGCGTTCTTGGCTTCGTTGGGAAGGCGGCCGAAGCCGAGCGGACGGCCGACCCGCACCGGGCGGTCGAGGATCCGGGTCGCAAGTTCGACCAGACCCGTCAGCTGGGAGGCGCCTCCGCTGAGGACGACGCGCGCTTTGGGTTCTGCCGCAAAGGGCGAATCCTTCAGCCGGTCGCGGACCATTTCAAAAATCTCCTCGGCGCGGTGCCTGACAATGTTCGCGATGGTGGCGCGGGACACGATTTGCGGAACATCCCGCTCATTGTCCCCGGCCGTCGGAACAGACATCAACTCACGCGCGTCGGACCCGCCGGTCAGCACCGTGCCATATAACGTCTTGATTCGCTCGGCATCTGCAATGCACGCTGACAGGCCTCGCGCAAGATCCATGGTCACGTGATGCCCGCCGAGCGCAAATCCGGACGCATGCACGAACCGCCCGCCCGAATAGGTCGCGATCGCCGCCATGGCCTCGACATTGAGATGGCAGCGCTCGACCACGAGCATCAGATTCTTGGCCACGGTCGCATCGGCGGTGACGACGTTCATGTCGACGCCGAACTGCCGCGCCAGCATGCCGCGAGGATCGCGAATGCCTTTCACTCCGTCGAGCGTGTAGCCGACGGGAAGCGCATGCAGCACCGCCCGTCCCTCGCCGGTGGCGTGGTGCATGCCGGTGGAGGTCACCCGGCTGACATCGGCCTGGGTGACGGCGCCGCCGCGAATGTCCGACGTCGCCTCGATCAGATGCCCCATGACGCGGCCGCCGGCGACCGGCAGCAGCACGGACTCGACCCGCACCTTGGCCATCCGCTCGGCCAGCGCGACGGCCTGTCGCACCGCCTGCTCGCAGGCGACCGGATCGACCACGGCCCCGGCCTTGACGCCGCGTGACTGGATCTGGCTGTAGCCGATCAGCTCGACCGCATGGGTGCGGCCGCGCAACGCGTCGCTGGGCGGCGCCGGCCTGAGACGCGCGATCATGCAGGCGATCTTGCTGGTGCCGACGTCGAGCGAGGCGACCAGCGCGGTGCGCTTCTGCGCCATGGGGCGCGTTTTCGGCGTCTGACGATCAAAGCCGGTCATGCGTCACCGGCTTTCTTCTTGGACTTGGCTTTGTCCTTGAACAGATCCTCGCGCGCTTTGGCGGCGTCGTCGGACAATTGCACGGTCAGACGATCCGGCAGGCGCATGTCGAGCGCGACGATGTCGCGCGAGAACAGCTTGTCCTCCTGATCGACCCGGCTCAGCGACGCCAGGGCGTTGCCCACGTCGTTCTCGGGCAGGCGGATGTCGAGCCCGTCCTTGGTGCGCAGGTTCCAGCGCCGCTCGCCGACGAAAATCGCCGCCTTGGTGACGGCGCGCACCTGCGGGTAGCGGGCGAGCAGCGCCAGGAAATCGCGCGCGCGGCTTTCGGCGCCCTTGCCGACGACGAGCGGGAGGGTCAGGAAACGGCGCGACACATAGGGTTCGAGTACGGCGCCGTCATCGGCGATCACCGAGAGCCGACCGTCCTGCTGCCACAGCGCGAACGCCTTGCGCTCGACGATGTCGATCTGCAGCTGGTTGGGGAAGAACTTCTGCACCGTCGCGTCGGCGATCCACGGATTGGCCTTGAGCTTGTCGCGAACTGCGGCGGCGTCGAGGAACAGCAGCGAGGAGCGGCCGGTGACCCCGCCGATGGCGAGCACCTCGTCCTGCGTCAGCTGCTTGCGCCCATTGATCGCGACCGCGGTGATGCGGAAGCCCGCGGCGTTGGCCAGCGCATTGCGGGTATCGGACAGGGCCGCGCTGACGTCCTGGGCGTGGCCGCCCTTGACGATGCCGAGCCAGACGCTGCCGAACAACAGCCCGACCGTCGCCACGGTGCCGAGACGATGCGGCAGATAACGTTCGACCAGTTCGACGATGCGCGGCGGCGCCTCGCGATCAATCACCGGCACGAGCGCGGCCGGCGCCGTCTTGGCGCCGCCCTCCCCAGATGCCCGGCCATGTTTGCCGACTCGGGGGAAGCGGAAGCGCGGAAGGCGGGCAGAGATATACTCGCGCAGCAGGATCGCCGCGCCAAGGGCAGCGGCTTTCAGGTTCGCTTGAGGCCTCTGCGATCGAGCGAGGCGTCCTGCACCATCCATTGCACGAGCTCATCAAACTGTTGCGTCCGCAAATACGTCGCGGACCCGCGCCGCTCGACCTCGACCCGCCCGGACGCTGGTGACCACGGCGATGCGTTTCGTCACGACAGCTCAAGGCAGCCGAGCACCACTGAGGCGCCAGCGTTAACCTTCGGACGTCCTGGTAAACAAAAAGTAAAATCGGTCCGGTCAGGCGATTTTTTTCTTCGATCTTTGAGGACCTTGTCTCGAATTCTTAAGCATTTTACCGGCTACAGGAACCGCTGCAGGGCGGCCAAGCCGGGTTCCTTCGGGGGTCCTGCCGGGGACGCGCTACCGGGCCGCACGGCGCTTCGCCAGGTCGATCTGCTGCTGCAGGAAGTCGCGGAACGAGATGTTCTGCGCGGCCAGCGCCTTCGGGTACAGCGAGGCCGCGGTCAGCCCCGGCAGCGTATTGGTCTCCAGATAGACCGGGCCATTGGCCGAGACGATGAAATCGCTGCGCGAATAGCCGCCGCATGACAGCGCGCGATGTGCCTTGATGGCTTCGGTCTGCAGCGCGGCCGTGATCTCCGACGTGAAGCGGCCGGGGCAGATTTCCTTGGTGGCGGTCGCGAGATATTTGGCGAAATAGTTGAAGGCGCCATCGGCCGGCAGGATCTCGATCGGCGGCAATGCGATCAACGATCCATCCGGCTGCTCGAGCACGCCGCAGGTCGCCTCCGTGCCGGTGACGAAAGGCTCGATCAGATACTCCTCCGTCGCTGCGGCAGCCCGGACCGCGACGAGATCCTGCTTCGCGTTGACAAAGATCAGGCCGAAGCTGGAGCCGTCCTTGACGGGTTTGGCGATCAACCGGCCATGCTGCGCCAGTGCGGCCTCGGCATCGGCGAGCGAGACGCCTTCTGCCACCGTGACGCCGCCGAGCACGGCAAAGCGCTTGGCGGCGACCTTGTCGAAGGCGAGATGCGAGGCAGCCGAGCTCGAGCCCGTAAACGGCACGCCGCGCATCTCACACATCACTTGAAGCTCGCCATTCTCCGCCCGGCCGCCATGCAAAGCGAGCACAAGCACGCGATCCTCCGCCTTGGCACGGTCGAGCGCATCAGCGAGAGTCCCGATCCGCGGGCCGTCGGCCGTGAACGGCTCCTCGAACGGCCTGGCATGCGCGACCAGCGCCTTGCCGCTCACCCGATGCACCGTGTCGTCGGCCTCCCAGAACCAGAGGTCGGAATCGGGCAGCGTCGCATGCAAAGCCTGCGCACTGGCGACCGAGACAAGCCGTTCCTTGTTGGAGCCGCCGAACAAAATCGTAGTGCGCATCAATGTCTTCTCGGGCTGGTCTGCAACTGCGCCGGCAGTTGCGCTGGAAGGGTTTGAGGAGGCGGGCGAACCTACCTCGCCTTGAGTCCGATCCGCTTGATCTCCCACTGCAGCGCGATGCCCGATGTCGCTTCGACCCGTTCACGCACGGTCTCGCCGAGCGTCTCGATGTCATCGGCGGTGGCGTTGCCGGTGTTGATCAGGAAGTTGCAATGCATCTCGGAAACCTGCGCGCCGCCGACCTTGAGCCCGCGGCAGCCCGCGGCATCGACGAGCCTCCAGGCGGAATGTCCCGGCGGGTTCTTGAAGGTGGAGCCACCGGTCTTCTCGCGGATCGGCTGCGCCGTCTCGCGATGCGCCTGCACCTCGGCCATGCGCCCCCGGATCGCTTCGGGATCCGAAGGCTTGCCGCGGAAGCGCGCCGCCGTGAAGATCAGCGACGGATCGGCGCCGCTCGCGCGATAGGTGAAGTTCATGTCGGCATTGGTGAAGTGGTGCGTCACGCCCTGGCGGTCGATCGCGGTCGCCTCGACCAGGATGTCCTTGGTCTCGCCGCCATTGGCGCCCGCATTCATGCGCAGCGCGCCGCCGATGGTGCCGGGAATGCCGAACAGGAATTCGAGACCGGCGAGATTGGCTGATGCCGCGACCTCGGCCACCCGCTTGTCCAGCGCCGCGGTGCCGGCCGTCACGATGTCGCCGTCGGCCTTGACCTCGCCGAACGCCCGCGGCGCCAGCCGGATCACGACGCCCGGCACCCCGCCGTCGCGCACGATCAAATTGGAGCCGACCCCGATCACATAGACCGGCAGTTCGGCCGGAAGATGCTTCAGAAAGTAAGCGAGGTCGTCAGCATCCGCCGGCGTGAACAGCACCTGCGCCGGTCCGCCGACGCGAAACCAGGTGAGCGGCGCCAGACCTTCATTGGCCAGCAGCCGCCCGCGCAATTCGGGCATCGCAGCTTTGAGGTCGGGCGTGATGTCGGCGAAGCTCACCACCCCTACCCCAGCGCCTTGAGCTCGTCGGGCAAGGCATAGGCCCATTGGGTGATGTTGCCGGCGCCGAGGCAGACGACGAGGTCGCCGGATTTGGCGAGGCGCTTGACGATGCCCGCGAGATCGGCGGCCTGCGGCAGCGGCAGCACGTCGCGATGACCATGGGCGCGCAGGCCGAGCACGAAATGATCACGGTCGATGCCTTCGATCGGCGCCTCGCCGGCCGGGTAGACGTCGGCGACGATGACGGCGTCCGCATCGTTGAAGCAGGTGCAGAACTCCTCGAACAGCGACTGCAGGCGGGTGTAGCGATGCGGCTGCACCACGGCGATGACCTTGCCGCTGGTGGATTCACGCGCCGCTTTCAGCACGGCCGCGATCTCCACCGGGTGATGACCATAATCGTCGATGATGGTGACGCCGTTCCACTCGCCGGTGCGGGTGAAGCGGCGCTTGACGCCGCCGAAGCCGGCGATCGCCTTGCGGATCGCCTCGTCCGAAATGCCGAGCTCATGCGCGACCGCGATCGCCGCGGTTGCGTTCGAGGCATTGTGCCGG
>OIFG01000384.1_pt1 | contig 11425 bp, 8 predicted proteins | sample 1582031 | NCBI WGS metagenome assembly OIFG01 (sample SAMN07501051, study PRJEB24779) | human gut metagenome | isolation source: stool | host: human infant | place: USA: Pittsburgh, PA | reverse complement strand
GACCGCGACCTGCTGGATCGAGCTGGCGTCGATGACCGGGAAGGTCTCCTCATACTGTCGCCACTCGCTGCCCAGCGTCTCCTTCCAGTCGGTGTTGGCCTTGATGCCATAGCCGTAGCAGATGTGGACGGCGGTCGGGCAGGTCAGTCCTTCGGCCGCGCGCTCCAGCGCCTTGATGCCCCAATCGCGCACCTCGTCCATATAGACATTGAAGGCGGGCTCATCGAACTGGATCATGTCGATGCCGTCGTCGTGCAGCGCCTTGGCCTCCTGGTTCAACAGTTCGGCGAAGGCGAACGCCATCTTGACGCGGTCGCCATAATAGTTGTCGGCGATGGTGTCGATGATCGTCATCGGACCGGGCAGCGTGAACTTCAGCGCGCGCGTCGTATGCGTGCGCGCGATCCGCGCTTCATCGCCGTGGACGCGGCCCTTCAGCGCCAACGGCGCCACCACCTGCGGCACCATCGCCTTGTAGCGGTCCTTGCGGATTCCCATCTCGACCTTGTGGGCGAAGTCGATGCCGTTGACGCGCTCGAGGAAGCCGTGCACGAAATGCTGCCGCGACTGCTCGCCCTCGGTGAGGATGTCGATGCCGGAATCCTCCTGTAGCTTGAGCGCCAGGATCGTGGCATCGCGTTTGGCGCGGGCGAGCTCCTCGCCCTTCGCCTTCCACGGGGCCCACAGCACGTTCGGCTCGGCCAGCCATTCCGGCTTCGGCAGCGATCCTGCAATGGTCGATGGAAACAGCATGGTCGAACTCTCCGGCACAGGGGGCGGTCAGGCTTGAGCGCCTGTGTGCCATGGCTTACCCTTCAGGTACAGAAGAACGAAGCCGCCGCTCGCGTTCCGCAGCGCGGCATAATGGTCCGGGCTGTACAGAGGCGGGACAACGGGAAAGGGAAGCGGGAAGGCATGATCGATCTCCATTACGCACCGACGCCGAACGGCTGGAAGATCTCGATCATGCTCGAGGAACTCGGGCTGCCTTACAAGGTCATTCCCGTCGACATCCGCGCCGGCGACCAGTTCAAGCCGGAGTTCCTGGCGATCAGCCCCAACAATCGGATCCCTGCGATCGTCGATCATGCGCCGGCCGATGGCGGGGCACCCTTCTCGGTGTTCGAGACCGGCGCGATCCTGATCTACCTCGCCGACAAGACCGGGACGTTCCTGCCGCAGGAGATGCGGGCGCGCTCGCGCGTGATCCAATGGGTGATGTGGCAGATGGCCGGGCTGGGGCCGATGATGGGCCAGCATGGACATTTCGCGCTCTATGCGGCCGAGAAGATCCCTTACGCGATCCAGCGCTATCGCGACGAGGTCGCACGTCTGTTCCACGTGCTCGATATGCAGCTCGGCAGGACCGGCGCTTATGTCGCAGGAGACGACTACTCGATCGCCGACATCGCCTGCTTTCCCTGGATGATGACGCACAAGGCGCAGGGGTTCACGCTCGACGACTTCTCTAACATCAAGCGCTGGTACGCGACCTTGCGGGCCCGGCCGAAGCTGCAGGCCGGGCTTGCGATCGGCAAGTTCGTCAAAGAGCCGTTTAACGAGAAGACACGCCACGTGATGTTCGGTGGGCAGGCGAAGGAGATGATGGGGAGACAGTGAGCAAACTTTGCGTTGCTGCGAGGAAGGCAGCGACAAACCATTCAGACCCTTTGTTGCCGCCCCTGGATTGCTTCGCTGCGCTCGCAACGACGGCGGAGCGAACTGGCCTCACGCTCTCCATCATTGCGAGGAGCGCAGCGATGAAGCAGTCCAGGGGCGGCACGACCAGTCTGCGTTGTTTGCCGCGCACCGGCGAACCTGTTGAGACATTGAGGACAACCGATGATCGAATTCTTCTTCGACTGCTCTAGCCCCTGGACCTATCTCGCCTTCCACAACATCCAGCCGCTCGCGAAGGAATTCGGCGTCGACATCGTCTGGCGGCCCATTCTGGTCGGCGGCATCTTCAACACTGTCAATCCCAGCGTCTACGCCCAACGTGAAAAGCCGGTGCCGGCCAAGGCGGCCTACATGCTGAAAGACCTCGGCGACTGGGCGCGCTCGGCTGGGCTCAAAATCAAGATGCCGCCATCGGTGTTCCCGGTGAACAGCGTCAAGGCGATGCGCGGCTGCATCTGGCTGGGGCAGGACATGGTGCCGTTCGCGCGGAGCGTGTTCGAGATCTACTGGGGCGAGGACCAGGACATTTCGCAGGACGCGGTGCTGACCGAGGCGTGCCGGCGCGTCGGCATCGATCCGCAGGCGTTCTTCGACGGCATCGCCCAGCAGGGCATCAAGGACCAGCTGCGCATCAACACCGAGGAGGTGGTGAAGCGCGGCGGCTTCGGCTCGCCGACCATCTTCGTCGATGCCACCGATATGTATTTCGGCAATGACCGGCTGCCGCTGATCCGCGAGGCGCTGGCGAAGCGGCGGACGGCCTGATGCCGCGGGCGATCGTCTGTCGCGAGCTCGGGCCACCGGAGGCGTTGCGGCTCGAAGATCTGCCGCCGCGCGCGCCAGGTGAGGGAGAGGTGCGGGTGAAGATCCGCGCCGCCGGCATCAACTTTCCGGACATTCTGATGGCGGCGGGCGAGTATCAGCTCAAGCCCGAGCTGCCGTTCACGCCGGGCGTGGAAGCGGCCGGCGATGTCATCGAGACCGGCACCGCTGTGACGGGGCGTTCCGTCGGCGACCGTGTCATCGTGCGCATGCGCTTCGGCGCCTATGCAGAAGAGGCGGTGGTCGCAGCCCGCCAGCTCACGCCGCTGCCCTCGACCTTCGACTACGCTGAAGGCGCGACCTATCTCGCCGGCCACGGCACCGCGTATCATGCGCTGGTCGATCGCGGCCAGCTCAGGTCCGGCGAGACGCTGCTGGTGCACGGCGCCGGTGGCGGCGTCGGCCTGGCCGCGGTCGAACTCGGCAAGCTGCTGGGCGCCACCGTCATCGCGGCGGCCTCGTCCGAAGAGAAGCTCGCGGTGGCCCGCGCGCGCGGCGCCGATCATCTCGTGCTGTATGCGCGCGAGCCGTTTCGCGATGCGGTCAAGCGCATCACCGACGGCCGAGGCGTCGATGTCGTGTTCGATCCTGTCGGTGGCGAGGTGTTCGAAAACAGCGTCCGCTGCATCGCCTGGGGCGCGCGGCTGCTGGTGATCGGCTTCACCGGCGGCATCGGGCTGGCCCGCACCAATCTGATTTTGATGAAGGGCGCCAGCGTCCTCGGCGTCCGCGCGGGCGAGGCCGTGCGCCAGGATCCCGCGCTCGGCGAGCGCCGCATGGCCGCGTTGCTCGATTTTGCGGAGCAGGGCAGACTGCGCCCCAATGTCTCACACCGCGTACCGTTTGCGGATTATGCGCGCGCGATGCGACTGCTGATCAACCGCAAGGCCATCGGCCGCGTCGCGCTGGTGATGGATTGAGGCGCGGCGCGCGCGTGCTTGTCCGGGACGACAGCTCCTGTTTGGTGCCGTCATTGCGAGCGCAGCGAAGCAATCCAGGGGCTTCGGAAAGAGTCTGGATTGCTTCGTCGCAAGTACTCCCCGCAATGACAGCGCGTAGCCCGCATGAGCGTGGCGACATGCGGGGGCTCACGAGCTGGGTCGATGAACCCGGATGTCGCCGCGCTCATCCGGGCTACAAGCTGCGCCGCTCCTCGCAATGACAAAGGAGGCTATTTGTACTCCCGCTCGTCCCACCACGGGAAATAGTCGGGCATGTCGGCAGTGACGGTGTTCTTGAACTGGGCCGGGCGTTTCTCCAGGAATGACACCACGCCTTCCTTGACGTCATCGGAGCGGCCGCGCGCGTAGATGCCGCGGCTGTCGATCTTGTGCGCCTCCATCGGATCGTCGGCGCCCATCATGCGCCACATCATCTGGCGGATCAGCGCGATCGACACCGGCGCCGTCTTGTCGGCGATCTCGCGCGCCAGGGCACGCGCGGTCGGCAGCAGCTCGTCCGGCGGCACGACCTTGCTGACGAGACGGCCTGCGAGCGCCTCCTGCGCCGGAAAGACGCGACCGGTGTAGCACCATTCCAGCGCCTGCGAGATGCCGACGATGCGCGGCAGGAACCAGCTCGACGCGGCTTCCGGCACGATGCCGCGCTGGGAGAACACGAAGCCGAACCGCGCCGCGTCCGACGCAATGCGGATGTCCATCGCGAGCTGCATGGTGACGCCGATGCCGACGGCGGGGCCGTTGACCGCGGCGATGACCGGCTTGAGCGACTTGAAGATCCGCAACGTCACCTGGCCGCCGCCGTCGCGCACCTGCGGATCGGAATAGTCGACGCGGCCATCGGCATGGCGCTTCACCGGTCCCCGTTTGGCATCGCGATCGAACGTGTCGGCGCCGGAGGAGAGGTCGGCGCCCGCACAGAACGCGCGGCCCGATCCTGTGACGATGATCGCCCTGATGCCGTCGTCCCTGTCGGCGCGATCGAAGGCATCGATCAGCTCCTGCTGCATCGTCGCGGTGAAGGCGTTGAGCTTCTCCGGGCGGTTCAAGGTGATGGTGAGGATCTTGTCGGCGACGTCATAGAGGATGGTCTGGTAGGCCATGGGGGTTTCCTGATCCGTTGTTGTTCTTAGTTAGGCGAGCCAAAAATGCCGCTGTCATTCCGGGGCACGGCCCGTAGGGCGTGAGCCCGGAATAACGACGCAACCAAGACCCGCGACATGAACACAATAGTTCAGCGTGACGCCGTGGCAAAGTCCCGCGGAATCATTCCGCAGCATGGAACGGCGCGCGACGGCGTGCCCATCCGCTGGCCGCAGGACGCGCCGAAAAGCTCGGTGCCATCTGTATTTCTGCGAACGGCGCCGTAGCGATGCGCCATGCTCTTTCCCGGTCATTGCGACACGACGCTCGCAATGACGCGTGGAAACATCTCCTTCTCAAACAAAAAGCCTGGTGCACGCAGGAGCGTCGCGACATGCGGGTCTCACGCGCTGCGTCGGTGAACCCGGATGTCGCTGCGCGCATCCAGGCTACAAGGCCGGCGGCGCCGGCCACGGCCGCTGCTCGCCACGCAGGCCCTCGAACGTCTTCGCCAATCCCAGCACGCCGACATCGTCGAAGCGGCGGCCGACGATCTGGAGGCCGATCGGGAAGCCGTCGGCGTCGTAACCGGCATTGACCGAGATCGCCGGGTTCTCCGACATGTTCCACGGCACGGTGTACGTGATGTGTTCGAACGGCGCCTGCGGATCGTTGACGGGGGACGCGAACTCGGCCGGAAACTTCACGCCGGGCGAGACTGGCGAGATGATGTAGTCGTATTCGGTGAACAGTCTGGCCGCCGCCGCGCGCAGGGTCATGGTGACGTTGAAACCCCTGATCACCTCCACGCCGGACAGTGTCGCGCCGCGCTCGGCCCATTGCAGGATGTAGGGCAGGGTCTTGGCGCGAGCCGGGCCAGATCGTCCCACAGCCGCGCGCGCCAAAAATTGTCGAGGCCGTCGAGCATCTCGCGCGTCAGGAAGCCCTTGACCTCGCTGACGACGGCGCCGGCGTCCGCGAAGGCTTTTGCCGCGGCCAGCGTCGTGGCCCGCACCGGCTCTTCCAGCGCCTGGCCGACGCCGCCGAGATCGAGCATCAGGCCGATGCGCAGCTTGCGCACCGGCTTCTCCGCGATCTTCCAGTGCAGGTCGGACGGCGGCAGGCTGGTGCCGTCGCGGCGGTCCGGCTTCGACAGTACGCTCATCATCAGCGCGGCGTCGTCGACGATGCGGGTCATCGGGCCGGCGACGCGGCCGACATAGGGCGGATCGAGCGGCACCCGGCCGAAGCTCGGTTTCAGCCCGACCAGGCCGCACCACGACGCCGGCAGCCGGATCGAGCCGCCGATATCGGTGCCGACATGCAGCGGGCCATAGCCCGCCGCCGCGGCCGCGCCCGCGCCGGCGCTGGAGCCGCCAGGGTTCGTCCGGAGATCCCACGGATTGCGCGTCAGCGGATGGAAGCTCGACAGGCCCGACGACAGCATGCCGTAATCGGGCATCGTCGTCTTGGCGAAGATGATCGCGCCGGCCTCGCGCAGCCGTGCCGCCGGCGGCGCGTCGGCCGCGAGCGGCGCGCGCGTGACGCTGGCGGCGCCGAGCGGCATCGGCTGGCCCTTGGTGGCGATGTTGTCCTTCACCGTCGCCGGCACACCGTCGAGCACGCCCGTCGGCTCGTCATTGGCCCAGCGCTCGGTCGAGAGCTTGGCGGCGGCCCGCGCGGCGTCGACGTCGAGCAGGTACAGCGCCTTGATGTGCGGCTCCCAGGCCGCGACATGCGCCAGCACATCGTCCATCACCTCGGACGGCGAGAACTGGCGCGCGCGGTAGCCGGCGATCAGATCGACCGCGGAGAGGTCGTGCAGCGAGGTGACATCATCCGAGGCGGGCTTGTGCATGCTGAAACTCCGTTGCCGAACTTCGTATGAGATCGCCACCCGCTCATGGACGCATGTCAGATCACGCTAAGCTGCCGGCATACGGGTTTCGATGATGCGGGCGAACATGCTGGCGCCGATCGGCAGGATCTTGTCGTCGAGCACGTAGCCGGGATTATGCACCGGCACCGAGCCGTCATGGCCGACCCAGAAATAGGCGCCCGGGATGGTCTGCAGCATGTCGGCGAAATCCTCGCTGCCCATCTTTGGCGTCGAGCGCGTCAGCACCTTGGAGGGCTCGACCACGGTGCGCGCGACCTCGCAGTTGAACGCCGCGGCCATGCCGGCGCAGATCGCGCGCATGCGCTCGCGCACCAGCGCACGGACGGAGTCCGAGAACGCGCGTACTGTGCCGCACAGCCAGGCGTCGCCCGGAATGACGTTGTAGGCCGAGCCGGCATGGATCTGGGTGATCGAGACGACGGCGGCCTGCAGCGGCTCGACATTGCGGCTGACGATGGTCTGGATCGCCTGCGCCACGCTGGTGGCGATCACCACCGCGTCCTTGGAGCGTTCGGGCATCGCGCCATGGGCGCCATAGCCGGAGATCTTGATGTCGAAGAAGTCGGCGCCGGCCATCGCCGGGCCGGGTAGGATGGCGATCTCGCCATGCGCGAGATCAGGCGCATTGTGCAGGCCGTAGAGCTCGTCGCAGGGGAATTTCTGGAATAGGCCGTCCTTGATCATCGCCCGCGCGCCGCCGAGGCCTTCCTCGGCCGGCTGGAAGATGAAATGCACGGTGCCGTCGAAATTGCGCGTCTCGGCGAGATAGCGCGCGGTGCCGAGCAGCATCGTGGTGTGGCCATCATGGCCGCAGCCGTGGAAGCGGCCGGGGATGGTCGAGCGCCAGGGCAGGTTGGTGTTCTCCTCCATCGGCAGCGCGTCCATGTCGGCGCGTAGGCCGATGCGCTTGCCGCTGTCGCCCTTGCCCTTGAGCACGCCGATCACGCCGGTGCCGCCGAGGCCGCGATGCACCTCGATGCCCCATTGCGACAGCTTCTCGGCGACGATGCCGGAGGTGCGCGTCTCCTCGAAGCCGATCTCGGGATGGGCGTGCAGGTCGCGGCGGATGGCGGTGAGTTCGTCGGCGTAAGCCTGGATGCGGTCGATGGTGGGCATGTGGGGTTCCGTTGGAGCTTGGTGAGATGTTCTTATGATGTGAGGAGTGGCTGGTCTGCGAGCGCGCTTGCGGCCCAGCCTGCGAGACGCCCGCCTGAAGGCGGGCTCCTCAGGATGAGGATGGGTATGCGGAGATGGGGCCCCCGAACGCCGGGCCGTTCGGCTTGAGGCGGATGCCCGGGCGAAGCCGCGTCCAGGGCAAAGTGGAGGGATCGGCGGGCATCGCGCCGGGCGCGGCGCAGATCAGCAGGGCTTCGGCGATCGGTTCGAAATCGGCGCGGAAATGCACCGAGCTCTTGTTGACCAGGATCGCCTGTTCGGTGGGCTCGATGCCGACGAAGCGGTACATCTCCTGGTCCGCGAGCTGGGATTTGTGCGAGGCCACGACGACGCGGACATCGCCGATGCGCAGGCACGCCGACGGGCCCATCTCCATCCTGCGGCCGCCATAGAACGGGCCGGGCGCGATGAAGCGGCCATCGGAGATCGTCTCGACGATGAAGCTCTCCTCGAACGGCGCATCGCCGGGAATGCCGCTCTTGCCGCCGAGCGACAGCGTGACCGTCGCGCCTTCGCCGGCGGCATGCGCAGCCAGTGCGGCCTGCGGATCGTAGATCATGCCGATCGCCGCGCGGCTGGCGCGGTTGCGTACCAGCGCGCGCAGCATGCCCGTCGTATCGGAATCGCCGCCGGCGCCGGGATTGTCCTGGGTGTCGGCGATCACGATCGGGCGGCGCGCCGTCTTGGCCAGCATCATCGCATGGCGCACGCCCTCATCCGGGGTGTAGATGCGGCCGTCGAAATCATTCTCGTGGCCGGTGACGATCGCCGCGATCGCATCCGCCGCCGTGTCCGCATCCGCCCGTGTCAGGCCATAGGCGAACACGCTGGGGCCGCAATGGGCGAAGTCGGCGGCGGGAAAGCCAGGGGCGAAAGACAGCGTCGGCACCGCCTCGCTCTGCAGCGCCGCGAGCTGCTCATAGATGCCCTTGGTCGGCTGGTCGTTGGTGCACTGCCAGCTGATCGGGATCAGGAACGGCAACTGCCGGAAAGCCTTCGCCAGCGGCGCGCGCGTGCGCAGCAGCCGTGCGAGATGCTCGGCGCAGGCGCGGCCGGTGTCGGCCATGTCGGTGTGCGGATATTTGCGATAGGCGATCAGCGCATCGGCCTGCGCTATCATCTCGGGCGTGACATTGGCGTGCAGATCGAGGCTTGCGACCAGCGGCACGTCGGGACCGATCACTTGGCGCACGCGGGCGAGAATCTCGCCCTCGCCATCCTCGCGATGCTCGGTCACCATGGCGCCGTGCAGATCGAGATAGACGCCGTCGAGCGGGCCGGCGGCCTTGATGCGGTCGACCATCGTTGCAGTGATGCGCTCGAACGCCTCCTCGGTCACATGCGCCGAGGGGCTGGCCGCGCAGGCGATGGTCGGAACGATGTCCCAGCCATTGGCGTCCGCGACCGCGATGAAACCGGCCTGGCCGGCATTGATGCCGCGCATGGTCGTGAGCACGCTGGCTGCATCGTCGATCGAGGCGCGGCCGCCGCCATGCATGAAGGCGTCGTAATCAGCCTTGGTCGGTGCGAATGTATTGGTTTCGTGCAGGAAGCCGCCAATCGCGACGCGCGCCATTCCTTAACCTCAGGCCGTTGATTTGGGCTTGACGTTAGACCGGCGCTCGCGGCGCAGGCAAGCGAAGGAGCGATGCCGTTTTGCATGCGGGCCACGATGATGGAACGTGCAGTGACGTGTAGGGTGGGCATAGCAGCCGCCGCAGGCGGCAGCGTGCCCACCGTCGATCAGCGTGTTCGGCGGCGAGACGGTGGGCACGGCGCCACCGTGATCTCGCGCGTGGAAACGGCACGGCAGCGCCTTTGCCCATCCTACGGCACCGGCGATGTCGTGCGTTTCGTAGCCCGGACGAGCGGACGACGGAGCCCGCAGGGCGGAGGTGGGAGCGATATCCGGGGTCTCACGAGAAGCGCGTGAGACCCCGCATGTCGCTATCGCCTGCGCCCTTCGGGCGCACGCTGTCGCTCATGCGGGCTACGCGACTTACGCCACGGCCTCCGACACCGGGCGGAAGTTGGCGAAATCCCAGTGGCGGCCGGGTGCGGCTTCGAGCAGGGACCTGGTGTAGGCTTCCTTCGGGTGGGTCAGGATCTCGCCGGCCGGACCCTGTTCGACGATGCGGCCCTTCTGCATCACCACGACGTCATCGCAGATCTGGGCGGCGACACGCAGATCGTGGGTGATGAACAGGATCGCGATCCCGAGCCGGCGCTGGATCTCGTCGAGCAGCTCCAGCACCTGGGCCTGCACCGAGACGTCGAGCGCGGAGACCGCTTCGTCGGCCACCAGCACGTCCGGATCGAGCGCGAGCGCGCGCGCGATCGCGATGCGCTGGCGCTGGCCGCCGGAGAACTGGTGCGGGTAGCGCGAGATCGCGTCCGCGGGCAGGCCGACCAGCTCGAGCAGCTCGCGCGCCCGCGCCATCGCCTTATCGTGCGAGGTGCCGTAATTGACCGGGCCCTCGGCGATGCTCTCGCCGACCGTCAGCCGCGGGTTGAGCGAGCGGTAGGGATCCTGGAACACGATCTGGATGCGCTTGCGGTGCGGCTGCAGCAGCCGGCGCGTCAGGATCGAGATCTCGTTGCCCGCCAGACGGACGCCGCCCGAAGTCGGATCGATCAGGCGCACGATGCAGCGCGCCACCGTCGACTTGCCGGAGCCGCTCTCGCCGACGATGCCGAGCGTGCGGCCCTTGCGCAAGGTGAGGGTGACGTTCTGCGCGGCGACGACCTCGCGCGCTTTGCCGATGAACGAGCGCTCGCGATAGACCTTGCCGAGCTCGTTGGTCTCCAACACCACCGGCTCGCTGGTCTCGGGCCGCGGCGGCCGCGGGATCAGGCTCGGCACCGCGGCGAGCAGGTTGCGCGTGTAGTCCATTTCCGGGCTGCGCAGGATCTTGTCGAGCGGGCCGGTCTCGACCAGGCGGCCCTGGCGCATGACGGATACGCGATCGGCGATCTCGGCGACGACGCCCATGTCGTGGGTGATGAACAACACCGCCGTGCCGTGATCGCGCTGCAGTTCGCGGATCAGCGAGAGGATCTGCTTCTGCGTGGTGACGTCGAGGGCAGTCGTCGGCTCGTCGGCGATCAGGAGCTTCGGCTCCAGCACCAAAGCCATCGCGATCATGATGCGCTGGCGCTGGCCGCCGGACAGGCGGTGCGGGTAGGAGGCGAAGATGCGCTCGACGTCGGGCAGGTGGACCTGCTCCATCATGTCGAGGATGCGCTTGCGGCGCGCCCTTGCGTCGAGGGACGTATGCGCGCGCAACACCTCGTCGATCTGGCGGCCGACCGGAACGACCGGATTGAGCGCGGTCATCGGCTCCTGGAAGATCATCGCCATCCGTGTGGCGCGCAGTTCGCGCAGCCGGCGATCGCTGGCGGTGAGCAGTTCCTCGCCGACCAGCTTGACGCTGCCGCCGACGGCATGCAGCGCGTTCTTCGGCAACAGGCCCATCGTGGTCAGCGAGGTCACGGACTTGCCCGAGCCGCTCTCGCCGACGACGCACAGCGTCTCGCCCTTGGCGACCTTGATCGACACGCCGTCGATGATGCGCGGCCCGTTCGGGTTCTTCGTCTTGCCGACGGTGACGACGAGATTGTCGATGTCGAGGATGGTGTCGGTCATGTGTTCAGGCCTCAGTCGCCGTGGCGAAGAATGCGTAGCCCGGATGAGCGCAGCGATATCCGGGGTCTCCTGTCTCCTCCGTCATTGCGAGGAGCGAAGCGACGAGGCAATCCAGAGTCCCGGGTGCGGCCCTGGATTGCTTCGCTGCGCTCGCAATGA
>OIFG01000383.1_pt1 | contig 11532 bp, 20 predicted proteins | sample 1582031 | NCBI WGS metagenome assembly OIFG01 (sample SAMN07501051, study PRJEB24779) | human gut metagenome | isolation source: stool | host: human infant | place: USA: Pittsburgh, PA | reverse complement strand
AATCGGTGGAGCTGCATGACAAGGTCATCGGGCATTATCTGAACATAAAACACTATCAGTAAGTTGGAGTCATTACCGCGATTTAAGACGCCATTATCATGCATTCAGCCACCACAACAAGGGAAGACCCATTTATGTACAGTTATTTTGTTGCCCGGATTTCTGCCTATGCTTTTGATTCCCTTACACAACCCCGACCGCCTGCCCCTTCCCTTATTCCTCGAATGTTGCCCGGCGGGGTTCCCGTCAATTGACTATCGTTACCTCTGGCGTATACTCTGGAAAACTGGAGCCTTTTTAATTAGAAGTCAATCAAGAATGATTAGAGAACTGGTTTCAAACATGTGCTGTCTTAATATCAAACTTGCTCAGTATATAGTAATAAACAGATGAGTTGAGGAAGTACTTTAATTCCTCCATTCAATGAATTAAACATATGCAACACTTAAATATCAAAGGGTTTGTTATGGGTGTATATAGAGATCGTCAAGGTGATTATGTAACAACGGAAAATCCTACTGAATCACATCGCAATATAACAGATGCTTACATTTCGGAAGACACACACCGTTTGAAAAGTGATCCAAGTCGTCGGCAGGCGGAGTTTGAAGGGAACCTAGCTATTAGTAGATTTATCGGCATCGTCATGCTAATTTGCTTTCTTTGGGCCGCGATTTTTTATTTAATTCTCATTCCCGGGCTGAACTCCGCCGGGATGTTAATTTATAATGGTGGTATTCTAGGCATTGTTGGTCAAATTATTTGGATTATCTTTAAAGCTGCATTTACATTACTCACCGTTCCAATGATGGTTGCGGGTATCGTTTCGCCGTATGATCCAGGGACACATTATATATCGCAAGCAGTAGTGATGGCCGTTGTATCAGGCATCATTTTTAAATTCAGAAAAAACGTAAAAAAACCGATTATTTCCACTCTGGGATTTCTCGCTATCTGTACATGTGTATCAGTCGGATTGGTTGCGACCAATGCGGATCTATGGTCACAATTTCAAATGTTCCCGAACCTTTGAGTTAGAGAACAGACCATTATACTTATCAGATAAATAATGTTTTATTATCTAAAAAATGGTTCGTTTTTATAGTGAGGTCGGCGTTGTTGAATAAATCAGTTTTGAGATACGACAATGCCCTCGTCACCATCTATAAGGCACTACGCTCGCTGACAACGAGAGGCTGAAGACGCTCTTGAGCATCAGGGCTGTGGTGATAGCTGTATCGGCGTAACGCAAAGGTTATACCCCGACTTTTAGCGTCAGCGATGTCGTACCCTGCGTTGTACTGATTTTCTCTCGATACCAAAGCGTTCAGATTTACGATGTGTTCCATCTTTTCCTGCAAGGTAGTGATTAACTACTACTAATCTGGTTTCGAGGGGATATTTTGGCTTTACCATAAAAAACTGCACCTTACTCAGTTGCGTGTCCAACTTTTGGGGTGCAGTCCAGCTTGCGGGGCTTGGCTATTCAGAATGCTATTTATATTATCAATCTTTCTGTATTATCAACTGCGAAAAGGCTGTGTTTTTACTCGGGTCAGACAAAGATGTCGACGCACTCACATCGAACATTTGCACAACTTTCCAGCCCTGTTTTGCCAGTTCAGGCAGCGTTGCTTTGATTCCACTTCCGCACGTAAAAACAGTACTGTCATTAACATTATGACTTTCTAATACGAGATATTCAGGGGAGTGACAAACATGTGCATCCCCAGCTGTCGCCGATGCACTCAATCCGAGCAGGACTATAACTATCAATGTTTTTTTCATCATATGCTTCACTTTGTATAATTGGAACAGTTACATTTTCACATCGTTCCATGTGAAGAGCTTGGGTTCTTGGAAGCGATTATTTGCGCTGCCAAACCTCATTGGCATTGGTTCAGCGCTAGTTACTGGGTATTTGAAATCAAATCTGAAAAACAAGTGCTCCCCGCACTTATATATAATATATTCGGACCATATTTTTTCATCACCTTCTCTGTCTGATTTGTAGGTGTCTACATCGCAAGTTTTATTTTTATCCTCAAACCCCCCTGCAAACTTGTTTGCGGATAGTTCTAGTTTGCGACCTTCAATAGTAATTGTGCGTGATTTAAAACCGTTGTCGTTGCAACCTACAATGAGTAGTGTAAGCATTCCGATTTTTAGTGCGTGAATTATTTTCATATCAGTCCCATTGATAGATAAACAAAAGCCTCAGATTAATCTTAACGTGTTTTTTAAGGTTTTCAAGGCGTTAATGAATAAATCATTTTTGAGATGCGGCAAAGGTAATCCCCGCGAAAAACCAACGTGTTCATAAGTAGAATTTTCTCGTAATCTGAACCGGGGAGATCTCTATGTAAAAATCACGTTTTACTGACAGCCAGATCATGGCCATCCTCAAGCAGGCCGAGGCCGGAACGCCGGTAACTGAACTGTGTCGCGTGCATGGCATAAGCAGTGCCAGTTTCTACAAGTGGCGTTCACGCTTTGGCGGGATGGATGCCTCCATGATGTCCCGTCTCAAAGAACTGGAAGACGAAAATCGCCGCCTCAAAACGATGTATGCCGAAGAACGGCTCAAAGCCGAGATCATTCAGAAGCCATGGCAAAAAAGTGGTAAAGCCATCGGGTAATGACTCCAATTTACTGATAGTGTTTTATGTTCAGATAGTGCCCGATGACCTTGTCATGCAGTTCCACTGATTTTGAGAACGACAGGGACTTCCTGCCCAGCCTTGCCAGATGCTGTCTCAGATTCAGGTTGTGTCGCTCAATTCGCTGCGTGTAACGCTTACTGATGACGTGCAGTTTTCCCTTCAGACGTGACTCATACATCGGCCAGCCGTCCGTCATCCATAGCACCACGTCAAAAACTGACAGCAGGTTCAGAAGACGCTCCAGTGTGGCCATAGTGCGTTCACCGAAAACGTGGGCTACCACCGCCCTGTGTATCCTGTCATACGCGTAAAACAGCCAGCGCTGACGTGATTTATCCCCGACGTAACCCCATTGCTCGTCCATCTCCGCACAGACGATGATGTCACTTCCCGGCTGTATCCGGGAGGTTACTGACTGCGGCCTGAGTTTTTTAAATGGCGCAAAATGGTGTTGAGGCCCACGCCCATTAGTCGTGCGGTGGCACGGCAACCGACGCCGTTCATAGCCATATCAATGATTTTCTGGTGTGTGCCGGGCTGGGATGCGGCATAAGTGAAGGTGAGCTGCCATGTTTTACGGCAGTGAGAGCAGAGATAACGTTGATGCCCGGCAGTACTTTTGCCATTACGCATCACGCCTTCAGTAGCGGAACAGGAGGGACAGCAGACGGAGACTGAAGCCACGGGAGCACCTCAAAAACACTATCATACACTAAATCAGCAAGTTGGGAGCATTACCCACGGCTAAGTAAGCCCACCGGATCGGTTCACGAACAGAAATGGCGGTAGTAAGGTATTTTGCAGTCAATGTGTGGATAGGGTTGTCAGGAGCGCTTCCAGCCACTCTTGTAGTGCATGGCTGGGGAATGGTCTGGCCAAAATAATTCTCTGGCACCCATGCGTGACGATAAAGGCGGGTTATTCGTCCAACTGTAGTTCGAGGTAGTACGCAGCGATAGCTGTAACGACATTAGCCGTAGTGGCAGCATCTCCTGTTGCGGAATGTGCCTTGCCAGCCCACGAAGCCCCTGTCCTTTCCACAGCGTTGGCGAGTGAAATTGTACCCCAGCGGTTTGTACTTCCACAGAATTCAGCGGCAAGTTTCATAGCGCATGTCGTCTCCATCTCGTTAAGCCATGATGCCGGGTCACCGTGAGCCCGAGCTGTTTCCTTTAGAATACGGACGTCAAACTCCTCGTTGAAAATTACCACATTGCTGCCAGTAAGCAGGTTTTGCAAACGGGAGGCGATATCTGGCCACTGGACCGCTCCGGCGAGCATTTCTGGGGTGATACCATGAACAGCTGCAGCCCCCTCTTCAATGGGCACGGTGGGGAGTAAGCGAACATCGAGCAACACATTACCTTTCGAATCCGTCACGCCAATCTCGATTGCCTGAGCGTGGATTCCCAGCCCCGTTGACTCTGTATCGAGAACAACGACTCGCTCAGAACTCTCAAGCAGTCGGAAAGCTCTGGCTGCAGCTTTCCCTCTGTCGCTGTTCATTTGAGACAGACGGCCCAGCTTCTTAGCGGCTAGTATCTGCTTTTCAGATCTGCTGGTGGTACTGGAACGCAACGGGACGCATTCAGCAATTCGATAGATACCGTATTTTCCACCATGAGGGTTTTTATACATTTTGACCGGCTGCACGCCCGGGGCAGGTTTCATCCTGAACTCATCGCGCAAACGGCCGAGACTAAAGCAGCGATCGTCAGCAATTGCTTTGGCGCGGAGTTCCTGCAGCTCGGAATTGTCAGTCATCAAGACCTCGTTTAAGTGAGAATCAATTAGAGCCTGTTAAAAATCTCGGCCCAGGGTATGGTAACCCCTCGCGGTGAAATGTTAAGGATACACTGTGCGTGAAATTGCAAAAGGTTGGGCGCGATCTCATCGCTGATATGTTGTTGGCTGGATCGCTACAATGCAGACATGACTCATGCTGCAGTAGACTCGGTGCGATACATTCGCCATCTTGCAGCTGGTTAAGTTCGTTTTGAGTGCTTTCTATCACTGCCCGAAAAGCAACAGCATAGCGATGGCATTGTGATACTATTCACAAAAATGATGTTTGACTTAAGGCAAAAAAACTCAACGATTAAGTTGAGTTCACTGGCAATAAGGTTAGCTTCGGGCTGAAGTTTGTAGTTATCTTGCTACGGTAAGCGGCCGAACTATCGACTCATCCACCAGGAAATTTTTCTTCTTGATATGAGTCCTCACCTGAACCTCAAAACCTTTTGCCCGCTCTGCCTCCAGGAGAAACTGATAGTTCACTTCTGCTTTGTAGACTGTCTGGCCGTCCCCAACAGCGGGCAAAATATAATAAATGGCATTTCCCCAAGCGCCCTGGCAGCAATCATTCCCGTACTTTTGCCGGTGGTACCCATCCCAATGATGTTCTGTCCCGTCAGGTGTTCGGTTTTCACGATCACAGCTCGTTCCCATGATTTAACGGCACGGTTGGCCGGGATAGAACTGCCTGTAACCTCAACAACGTGATATCCATAAAGAGCAAAAGCGCCAAAAAAAACCACAGCCATCACCAGGCAACCAGCTATCAATAAGGTTGTCTTGATAGACGCTCTGTAATCACGCGCACGGCGTTCTGTGACTTTTGATTTTAAAAGCTCAGACATGTTCTTTTTCCTTCTTAAGCGTTCAGATGGCCAAGCGTTGTAACCACTCACTAAGATGAGTTACTCACCGGCCCGTATTAATTCAACACGATCATTAGAACATGGCAGTGCGTAGTGGCCGCTCCTTAAGGGGGGGCTGAAATGACGAGCCAAAGGATTTAGTGTGGGGGATCGAAGCGGAAGAAACATATGAGGGACCGTAAGCGGGTTCCTTCAAAAAAGCGGTAACTCCGGGGTTGAGTACAGACACTCTCAGGTGCCTCAGGTTTATAGTTTTAGCCAATGCAGGATGATATTTTCACTCATCGTCAATTTCGAGTGAGCCCGTTAAATTAAATCTTATCGGGAATTTCCCGGACATGTTCTGACTTTCCAGTTGACGCAAAATTGTCATGGCCAGTGAGAAGGCCTCATTTGGATCATCAATATGTACCTGAATAAAATCTTTCCAGTGAGTCTTACCTTCAATCACTGACTCACCTTTACCAATGATGAGATTATACGCGTTTTCAGAACTCAAGCTTTTCTCCTTTACTAATTTAGTAAACAATTGCGGCCGAACACCTTAAACCGGAAAGGAAAGATTCCTGCAGCCGGGAGGAAAGCTTCAAAGTCTCTTCGGCGCAAAAACTTCTATCACTCCGGGTGATAACTCTGTGGGCAGAATTCTCGCCGCTTTAGCGTGTGCCATGTAAGCATGTAATATCAGCTTTTGTCGGAGGTGGATTAAACGTACGCAGACCAAAGTTACTTTCAGCGACGACTGAATAATTCAAACGATGGTACCGCTCCGTCACCGAAACACTTGCGACCGGATCGTGATGGTATCATTACTGACTACTAGCTTTAACAGCAAGCGCATCACTTTTGCTTAACTCAGCCAGCGCCTGACGTTCCTTACGGCTAAGAAACAGCGCCATGAAGCCCAGAAGCCCCTTCCCTTCGATGGAAACAGTCGTCGCGATTCCGCTCGTCCCGCTGCTGTTGCCAGCGGGTAATCCAACGCGAACCTTTCCGGCATCCCAGCCCTGTTTTACGCATCTAAAAAACATTAACTGCCATCCTGTGTCTGGTTGAATGTGAGGTAGTGATACTCAGGGCTTGCCGGTGCGTGGTATACACCCACGACAATGGACCACTCAGGTGCATGCACAAGAGGGCCGATGATTTCCCATACATCATCATCGGTAGAGTTCCCAATGTCACTCTCAAGAGCGTACAGAACTTCATGATTCTCTTCACCGGCCACGGCAAACATGTAATCGTCCACGCAATCCATGAGGCTGCTGGAGGCAGCACGGTGTAGCATTGCCAGATCTCGGGTATTCCGACCGGTGTCCAATGCTGAGAGTAGCGCATTATTGATTGCGGAACCGATATTTGTTAGCGCAATAATATTTCGGTATTCCTGGACATCAGACTCAATATCAGGAAATTCACTCAGTATACGTTGACCAGCGCCGACTGCTTCCGGCATCGATTGAAAACTGTAGATAAGGTCAGCGGTAAGGTGTGCCAGTTTGTCGCGTTCTTTCTTATTCATTGCTTTAAAATACCCCTGACATAAACCGCATACTTTTGTTACAGCTCTCAAGCCTGCAATGAGCGGTACGGTCTAATTTTAAGGACGTTCACTTTTTGTCTTATCGAGAAGATGAATAAAGTTGTCCCTTTTTCGGTTCTCTTCCGTTTGTTTCTCAATCATAAATCGCAGCATATCCTGATGCTCACCGGACCGATTAACGATTTCTCGGGACAGTTTCTCCTGATTAATAAGGAGGCGTTCATATTTCATGGCGTCCTTATCCTTCAAAAAGCATAAGACTCGATGCCCGATGTTTCGATAACCAGTGTGGATCAGCGCAATCTTGTATTTTGCAAGGGCACTGGATACTTCAGCTTCGACTGGATTTGTAGTAACGCCAAAATCAACATCATAAGGAAATAGGTTCATTCAGTAAGTCCCAGTCAATTGCAGCCTCGTGAGCATACACAGTAATGCTATCAGGATAAGGATATTTGATAGAACTGATTTCATTCTCCTTTATTGCAGTATGTTATTTGTCCAACGCGGCATCTCTTGCCAGCTTTTCCCTGTTCCTGAGCTTCTTCCATGTCAGGTTAGCCAGTTCACCGCCCATAAGTAATAGCGCAATAACCGTAAGGCCAACTGGTGCTATTAACAGAAGTACGTGTGCTATTTCATCAAGGAAGTTCTGCATGCCTTTCATTACAGCTGACGACTTTGTACTTGCCGGTGAACTGAACACATTTGTCAGGCCTTCCTGAAGCGGGAGCAGCACGATTCCCGTAAAGGTCAGAAGTGCAGGCACCTTGATGAATGACCGTGTAACATTCAGAAATGGTGCTGCAATCAGGGAAGCCACGATCATACCTGCCGCAGCAAAGCCAAGTCTTGTAGCAACCGGTGGCAGAGCCTGCAGTGCGTCAAAGTAGATCATCAAAAATGTACCACCTGCAGCTGCGAGACCCGGGAGTATCAGCAAAAACAGAGCGGTAATCAGTACCACGTAAACAATGTCGCAGAATTTCATTTAATTAATGTTCCCTGTGGCGGACAACATTTCTAAATTTCCTTTTCAGTTAAGGTATTTCGCCATTTTCTGTATCGGCTTCAATCAAGCAGACCGTAACTGACAGGCCAGGCCGTCAGTGCCACGACAGGTGGCATTTAAGGCCGTCCCCACACCTTCGCGGAGCGTTTTGAGCATAATCGGCTTCTCATGATGCTTATCTATAATAAATGGTACACCGACAAATAAGCGGCGCCTAGCATTGCTGGCTGAGATGGAAATGCTGTCATGCTCGTCGCCGGATTTACCCTTCAGTCGTTTTCGTTATTGAGGACGGCTTTAAACTCCTGTGCTTTACGGATTTTACCGGACCTCACCCCTGCTGCGTAGGCGTGATTTGCAAAGGCTAATGCATGATAGATATCATCATCGGTCCAGTCCGCCGGTAAGGTCCATACGGGATGATCCTGTTCCGAAGTGTGCAGTTCCGCCACGTCGTTACCGGAACGAGTCTTACGCTCAATGACCAATATGGTCAACGCAGCAACAGTTCGCACAGGCTTCATGAATTCCACTACAGCTGGGACCTAGACTTTAGTCGGCTTAATGACCTGAAAAAGCAGAAACGCTGCAACGGCCCCGAAACCATAAATCAGCACGCTTAGATCCGGGCTCTGCTCCCTAATAAAGAATTCATTGTTAACAGCATGATCTAAGCCTTTAGTGATAAAAGCGTAAATGCACATCAGGAGTCCGGCGGTTGTACCTGCTGTCAGATAGCTATCTTCATCTTTATCACGGACGGCAGCTGTCCAACTGTTCGCCAATAACACTGTTAACACCATCAGGAACGTCGCGGCGGGCAGCAGTAAAAATACGCCATTGCCGGAGCCGGACAGACAATCCCTGAATACATAGCTCAGCAAAGCACCATGTAAAACGACAGCCGCAATCGCGTATTTACGCTTCGCTATGAGGGAACTTAGTTTTTGTTGAGTGATCATCACAATTTCCTTAAGCCAACAATTAACGGTTGAACCGACAGTGCCAGTAAAGGAAGCCGGTTCAGATTTTCCAGAAGCCAAGAGGCAAAGTGTTGTTGAGGCAAGCTCACGCGTTGGCTATGAGATCCCTTCTGTCCCCTACCTTGCTGTTCACTTATGAGAGTCACAGTACCATTACGTCCTGTCGCGAAGGTGCCTGAGCGTCATCATCCGCAACGATGCCGCGAATGATGATGATTTCCGACGGCGTGTTGATCATGCTGGCGATACAAAACCCGACCAGCACGACGGCGAACATCAGCAGGGCTGCAACAATGACGGAGCCGACAGGCTTAATGAACTCCACCACCGCCACCAGGTATTTAACGAACATCGATATCACCTCTCAACTTTTCAGACATTACAGCACAACCGATCCGGATGTTAAGGGCACCGGAGGCGATCAATTTATTAACATGTCCTCATACCTATATATCACTGACTTTAAGGTCTGGCCCGTGCATAGACGAAACAGCAGAGACGAACCTAACCTTTCTTTTGCCCTCTCCCCGGACGCCCCGCGAATTTTGAGAAAATAAAAAGAAAAATAAAAGAAAACAAAAAGATACGCCTAAAATACCGACGCAGATCTTTAAATCAGGCGAAGCCTGACAGCACGTTGGGCTTTGCAGGGAGGGGATTAGTATGAGGACATGTTTCCTATTTGTTAAATATGATGCAGTTTGTTCAAGGCCGATCCCGTTCGGCTGGTGGCCAGTACCCTGCCCGGGTACAGTTGCGCTTTCCGCAACACTGACTGCCGCCAGGTTAACAAAAGGCATATGCATCAAAACAACTCACCGGTTCCTGGAGATTCCGGAACAACCCGGGTGGCCAGCTGCTGCTGGTCTGCCGGGTTACTGGCCTGCAGACGCAGACAGAATCGGGCAATGCGTTCCACTTCTTCCAGAAAATGTCGCTCCTCCGTCGTCAGGTCGGCACCGGCACTGCTGTCGGTCACCAGCCCGGACCACGTATCCAGAAACTGGGCATTCACGCGCTCGGAACCTTCAAGGCAATTTTGACGGAAGTACCGCAAAAACGAAGGCAGCTCATCCGTCTGGGCAATATCACTCGCCCGAACCGTTAACCGACTCAGGGCGACAATGATATTCCGCTGCAGATCAATAGTTGCATTGACGCTGGCAGGCAGTTGACCGGGAAGCATGATGGTATGGTCATGCAGACGGGTCTGCAGTCGGCCAGGGTGCCCCGGCTCCCGTCCAGCATAGCGGTGGAGATCCGATGTCGGGGTTTGCTGCACAAGCGGATGATAAATCCATTCCCGGCACTCGGTGTTATTCAGAATGGTCTGCTCGATGACCGCGGTATAGTTGGCAGAATCCTCGCTTTGTTGAGCCCGGGAGAGCAAGTATTCCAGATCCAGAAGGTCGATACGCAGCAACGCAATTTTCTCGGACTCGTGCAGATGTTCCACCAGCAGCTGCTCTTTGAGGGTGCGATCTTCATCCAGGAAGACCGCAACTCGGGTGTCGCCCACCTGTCCCACCAGGTCAGCGTTAGCGTTGCAAATCTGCATATCCTGCTCAAGTTCGGTGAAGCTGATCCGGCCCCCGGGTTTTCCGGCCAGCAAGTGCGGGATGGCCATCTTTCCCCCGCCAATGATCACTTCGCGAACCTTTGCACGGATAGAAGCCATGAGGCCGTTGCACTCGCCAGCGACATCTGTGGTGTGAGCGAAGTGCCAGAGATTCACATCTCCCTGCTTCGCCACGAGCTCAGTTCCGCAGCCCGGGCAGACGCAGTCACATGCAAGCCCTCTGGCCACTTCGTTGATCGACACCAGCTTTCCGGTCTGCCGGTGCCGCCCGTACGGAATCCCTTCTACATTGACCTTTCGCACCATATGCCCCTCCCCTACTCGATACCTGAATTATACCGGCCGAGGCTTTGCCTATCTGACCGGTTCGAGGCCTATTTAGGGGAGAATACAGATTGCAGGGTAACGATTTACGAATTTTAAAAACACCATACAGACAAGTACTTTTCGATTTGCAGGAGCTGCTATCTTGCACATGTTTGTGAGGGGTTGTCCTAAACGCATTTATAAATCAGTAAATCATGTTAATGCGAATATGGACAGTGAACCGAACATTTGTACGAATAATCAACACAAATGGACAATGGACCGTCATTATTGCTGATGTATGGACTATAGGCCGTTGTTTTAGATGAATAGTGACTGAGTACAGTCCAACAGCGGTTCGTAAGCTATAAACGTGAACTATGAGCCGTACTGGTCGCGCCAAACCTCGTTGAAACGTGGACTATGAACCGCTGATACAACTTAATTATGGACTACTGAGCGTTTGAATTAGTCTACACAACTCTGAAACGTGATAAATATGCATCGTGCCTGCGGCTCATTTGTGGACTATAGACCGTGCCTGCGGCTCATTTGTGGACTATAGACCGTGGCTGCGGCTCATTTGTGGACTATAGACCGTGGCTGCGACTCGAATGTGGGCTAAAGACCGTGCCTGTGGTTCTGATGTGGGTTATAGACCGCGCCAGCGACTCTGATGTGGGCTAAAGACCGTGCCTGTGGCTCTGATGTGGGCTATAGACCGTGCCTGTGACTCTGATGTGGGCTATAGACCGTGCCTGTGACTCTGATGTGGGCTATAGACCG
>OIFG01000382.1_pt1 | contig 11600 bp, 5 predicted proteins | sample 1582031 | NCBI WGS metagenome assembly OIFG01 (sample SAMN07501051, study PRJEB24779) | human gut metagenome | isolation source: stool | host: human infant | place: USA: Pittsburgh, PA | reverse complement strand
ACTACAGGGCATGCATTGACAGGTGTAAAAGGTAGAATGAAAGGCCGAGATAGTAAATATACGGTTGCAATGGTGGGAGAATTAGATGCCATTCTCTGTCCTCGCCATCCTCGTGCCGATGATTTAACAGGGGCTGCCCATTGTTGTGGTCATAATGTACAAATTACTAATATGTTTGCTGTCGCTATGGGCTTACAAGCGGTGATGGACGAATTAGCAGGCGATGTCGTATTATTTGCTGTCCCAGCAGAGGAAATGATTGAAATTGATTACCGCAATAAATTGCGTGAACAAGGAAAACTGAAATATATGGGCGGCAAGCAACAGCTTATCTATGAAGGTGCTTTCGATGATATCGATATGGCTATGCAAATGCATGTGGAGACTGCCAAAACACCAGCTGGTGAAATGGGGCTAGGTAGTACCTCTAATGGTTTCGTATCTAAACTGATTGAATATCACGGCAAGGTCGCTCATGCCGCTCAAGCACCTCATGAAGGTATCAATGCTCTTAATGCTGCTTTAATGGGCGTTATGGGGGTTAACTCCATTCGTGAAACTTTCAAAGAAAGCGATTATTTCAGATTCCATCCAATCATTAACCAAGGTGGTACATTGGTTAACTGTGTACCTGACTATGTTCAAGTTGAAAGCTACGTGCGTGCCTCTAATATTCAAGCTATTGTAGATGGTAACCATCGTGTCAATCGTGCCTTAAAAGCCGGTGGTGATGCAGTAGGGGCCACATGTGTTATCAAGGACCTCCCTGGTTATTTACCGATGCGTAATGATGAACGTATGAATGCTCTATTACGAGAAAATTCAAATCCTATCTTTGGTGAAGCCAATGTATACCAAGGCCCACATATTACAGCTAGTACAGACATGGGGGACGTATCTCACTTGATGCCGGTTATCCATCCATGGGTTGGCTGTATTAGTGGTGTACTACACAGTGCAGAATACGAAATCTCTGTCCCTGATGTAGCGTACATTAAAACAGCACAAGCCTTGGCTATGACAATCGTAGACTTACTATACGATGACGCAGCAGGCGCTAAGGATGTATTAGACAACTTTACGCCAGCATTAAACAAAGAAACTTATATTGAACTCTTAGATCGCATTGCTAAGGGTGAATAAAATAAACCACCTATCGAAGATGAATTGATTATCTTTGGTAGGTGGTTTTGGCTTATAGGACAAAAAGTGTGTGTAAAAACCCTTATAACACTAGTAAATATCTAGTGTTATAAGGGTTTAATCTTTTTTTGAAGAAGTTTGAGGATGGACAAAAAGTGTGGGTAAAAACATCAATTAACCCTTGTATTTACTAACTAAAATGATGTTATATCTTCCTATATATAAACAAATATGGAGGAAGAGTTTATGCGACAAATAAAATGTCCTGATTGTAATGAAAAATGTATTAAACATGGTGTTTTAAAATCTGGTTCTCAGCGTTGGTTTTGTAAACATTGTAAGGTGGCATTTACCGTTAAAATTAATAATCTCAGTAAAGAGTTAAACCTATTCTTGAATTGGTTATTCAGTACCGATATTCAAGCTGATATGCCTGGTAAAGGTCGTACATTCAGGCGTAAAACCGCTAAATTTTGGTCCATATGGCCATTGCCACCAAAAGTGGAAGAAGTACATGATGTGGTATATCTTGATGGAATTTACTTAGCTAGGAATTTATGTGTTTTGATTTGTTGCAATGATACTCATGTTCTAGGATGGTATGTCTGTCGTTATGAGCATGCTAGAGCTTGGCAGTGTTTAATGGAACGGATTGCCGAACCTAAAGTTGTTGTGTCTGATGGTGCTAATGGTTTGCCTAAAGCATTACGTAAAGTTTGGCCTCATAGCAGTCACCAAAGATGCCTGTTTCACATTTTTTGTCAGGTTAGACGATATACGACAAGTAGACCTAAAACGTTAGCAGGAAAGGATCTTTATACTCTTGCTAAAGATTTATTTAATGTGAAAACAATGGATCAAGCTTTTATATGGATTAATAAACTTTCGGCGTGGCGAATGACATATTCTGATTTTTTACGAGAAATGACGATTGATGAATTCGGAAACAAACGCTCTACACATGAGCGTTTGCTTAAAGCTGAATCATCATTATGGCGTCTGATTAGGCAACAAACTTTATTTACATTTTTGGAATGTATTGATATTACAATACCTATAACAAATAATCGTATTGAAGGTGGAGTAAATGCTCAACTAAGAAGTATGTTACGGGCTCATAGGGGTCTTTCACTTGAAAGAAGACTAAAAGCGGTCTATTGGTGGTGCTATATGCACTCACCAAGACCGCTTTCTATTTCAGATATATTAAATTGTATGCCTACAGATGAATCGATTGCTGCTATCTACAAACGGTTATCTGATTATTGCCAAATAGATCGTTCCATCTCTCAATGGGGTGATGCTCCTGTTTGGAATGAGCTACATATGTCTACAGATTTTCCAACTTATTGGGATTAGTCACACACACTTTTTGTCCTATAACCCGTGGTTTTTAATTTAAACTGTCTATTGACTTTCGAAAAATAAACATAATAAAATATAACAAATGAGTTTATTTTTTACTATTAGAGGAAGTATATGAAAAAGAGAGATTTACTTTTCTGTCTTAGTTTTGCTTGTATGCTACCATTACATATTTATGGAGCGAGACCGATTGATACACAAGCACAACTAGATAGAGCGAGAGAACAGCAATTAGCGAGAGAGGCGCGGCTTGGAGAGGGACGAATTACAGTACAAACAGGTGGATTAGATAGTACATCTGGATCTTTATCATCACAAGATGGTTATACAGTACCGGCACAACAGCCAGCACATGTAGGACCATCTTTTTTTGTATCTCAAATACGTATTGTTGAAGAGCCTATTAGTCAATCTGCACAATTAACATATAATGATATGACAAATTCAACTATGGATCAGACTACGTTTGTAGATAATAGCTCTGTAGCAAGTGCACGATTGATTAAAGGTCCATTGTATTATGAAGCTCAAAAAAAGAAACTTCAATTAGATGTACCTAGAGAATTTGGTTTTTTACGAAAAACAATTAAACCATTTTTGAATCGTAAACTTACACTTGAAGATATAAACATTTTATCTAATAGACTAAATAATGCACTAATTGAGCATGGTTATGTTACTTCTAGAATTGGTATTCCACCTCAATCCTTAGCTTCAGGTAATTTACAATTCAATTTACAACTAGGTCGAGTAGAGTCTGTATTATATAAACCTTACGTACAGCCATTGCCATGGGAAAATGCATTTCCTATTCGTGAAGGAGATATCTTAAATATTCGTAATATAGAGCAAGGTATAGAGCAAATGAAAAGTCTAGGCTCTCAAAATGTGTCTGTTGAGCTTGAACCTGGTTCAAAACCATTGGCTACCAATATTGTGCTTGAAACGACTAAAAAGCCGCCTATCCATGGGATGGTGTCCATAGATGATTCTGGATTAAAAGAAACGGGAAAGCTTCAGTGGACTGCGGCTATTGGTATTGATCGTGTCTTTAATGCCAACGATTCTTTGAATTTAAGTGTTAATCGAGATGCAGCTCAAGACGGTGAACATAAAGGTACCAGAAATCATAGTATTTCTTATTCCATACCTAGAGGAAAGGATACCTTTAGTATTTCCTATAGTGATATGAAATATCACCAAACGATTAATTCTATGGCTACACCATTTATTAGTTCTAGCCATGCCAAGACGGTTAGAGGTTCATGGAATCATGTATTCCATCGAGATCGAACGACTAAACGTAGTTGGGACATTATTATTAGCAAACGTAATGCCAAAAATTATATTAATGATGTAGAGGTTGCTGTACAACGTGCCAATACAGCTTCTGTAGAATTTGGTATATCAGAACGAAGATATATTAAGCAAAATACGTTATATTCTAGAGCGGCTATTAAACAAGGTGTTGGCTGGTTTGGTTCACAACCTGAATATGGTAATGGAGCACCTAGTACTAGATTTACACAACTTTTAGTAGATGTGGATTATCAAATACCTCGTACATGGGGGCATAGACCAGCAAGTATTACTACATCATTCCATGGACAATGGACATTAGGGGATAAACGTTTATTCTCTAGAGATATGATTAGCCTTGGTAATCGATATACAGTGCAAGGGTTTGATGGTGAGAATACATTAATGGCTGAAAGCGGTTGGTATATGCGTAATGAAATTGCTAGTTACATTCCTAAATGGAAATCAAGTATTTATGCTAACGTAGATTTTGGAGCTGTATATGGTCCAAGTACAGATGTATTAACAGGTAAATTTATTGCTGGTACTAGTTTAGGGATGAAAGGGCAGTTTAAATCTGGATTGTTTTACGATGTGTTTGTCGGTGCCCCTTTATATAAACCAAGAGGTTATAGAACAGATTCTGTAACTACAGGTTTCCAAGCTGGTATACGATTCTAAATAGTTTGAGTATATGTATTAATAGAGAGAGTAATTATGAAACAAAAACGATTACAATATAAAATTGCCGTTTGGCTTACAATGGGCTTAATGATTGTAGACCCATTAGTTGTACCATTTGCCTATGCAGCAAACCCTATCGAAGTTGACACAAATGCACCACATGAAAGACAAGCTACGGTTGGACAAGCTGGTAATGGTATTACGTTAGTAAATGTTGCAGGACCTTCTACTGGTGGAGTATCTAGAAATGATTATACTAACTTTAATGTACCGCAAAATGGTGTAATTCTAAATAACTCTTACCAAATGTCTAATACAAAATTAGGTGGATATGTACCTGGTAATGCTAATATGATGCGCGGCTCTGCCAATGTTATTGTTAATGAGGTTACATCCCATAATCCAACTGATATGAAAGGGTTTATTGAGGTAGCAGGTCGTAAAGCTTCAGTAGTTGTAGCTAATCCAAATGGTATTACTGTAGATGGTGGTGGCTTTATCAATACAGATCGGGCAGTATTAACTACAGGTAAAACAGAATATGATTCAAAGGGAAATTTAAACTCCTATCGTGTAGAGCAAGGTCGTATTTCTATTAACGGAAATGGTCTCAATGCTAAAGATGCTAACGCTCTACAGATTTTAACAGAAGCTACAAATGTAAATGCTGGAGTATGGGCTAATACAATTGAAACACGTACTGGCAAGAATACAATAGATGCTAAAACATTAGACACTAAAAAAATAGGGGATTCTAGCAATGTTGGTTTAGATGTCTCTGCTATTGGTGGTATGTATGCTAATTCTATTACCATGAAAGGTACCAATACAGGTCTTGGTGTAAATGTTAAAGGTGTAGTAAGCTCTACACAAGCATCTAGTATTACTAGTGAAGGCAAAATCATAGTTGATGGTGGTGTTACGAGTAATGGAAATACTACTTTAACTGGACAAAGCATTGCAATTCACAATAATGGTGTGGTTCAAGGTGATGTATCTACAACGGTAAATAGCAAAGAAGCAGTAAATAATAGTGGCCTTATTAACTCAGGAAAAACTACGGATATAAAAGCTAAATCCGTAGATAACAATGAAGGTGGACGTATTTACGGTGATACTGTAGCTATTGATGCAAATACAGTTAAAAACCATACAAATTCTGAAATAGAACAGCGTTACCATAAAGCTGGTAAGGATTTAGAAAAGGCTAAAAATGATCTTGATGCTGAATGGAATGCTGATATCACTAAATATAAAACTAAAACAGAGTTAGAAGCACATCGTCAACGTATTAAAGAGTTAACAAAGATTTATGACGAAGCACAGGAGAATGTAACTGCCATAAAAAAAGAATTAGATACGCATAAGGCTGGTGTCATTGCAGGGCGTAATCACGTTGATATAAATACAGATACAATAAATAATACGGGTAAAGGTTTCATCTATAGTGGTGGCACTATGGACCTTACTGCTAAACAAGGTATAAGTAATACGGGAGCAACTATTAAAGCCGTTAAGGATATTGAACTAGATACACCTGTAGTAAATAATGAAAATGTTGCATTAGGTGTAAAGCGTGTTTCAGATGGTATTACTAAAAATCCTGATAAGTTAAAAGTTACTGACCCACACCATAAGTTAGAAGGCCAAGTCTTTGATAAGTCAGAATTCCCTTATGCTGATAACAAAAGTGGTTATGGTACACCTCATGTAAAACCTGTTAAAACCGCAGAAGATGAAGCTTATAATAAAGAAATGGATAAAGATGAAAATCGAGTTCATAAGTTTACGATTATTCGAACTGAAACAGAACATACCCATAAAGAGGTTACTAATGATGACCCAGGTGTTATTAGTAGTGGCGGTGATGTTGTAACAACAGGTATTCTCCATAATGATAATAGTAAAGTGATTTCTGGGGGCAAGATTCAAACTAAGGGGCGAATAGAAAATATATCTGATTCGATGAGTGATAAAAGCTTTATTACTGGAACCACCCAAGAGAGTAAAACAATAAGAAAACTGAAAAGTCATGGTGTAGGACATAAACGTCGCAGAGTTTGGGCTCAAGAGGTTTATATGACCCCAACAATTACTGAAACCAATGTAAAGCCAATTGGTACAGTTCAAGAGCATGCTGAAGATACATTGTCTAAAGCTACTATTGCAAAGGTTAATGATAGTTTGGATCCCTATGGTTTAGGTGGTGGCAAGGGTAAAGAAAGTCATACTATAGATGGGTTATCCTTGCCAACAGAGGCACTATATCAAATTCATCCAGATATTACAGCTAATGCTTTGATAGAAACAGACTCCGCTTTTACAAATCGTAAGAATTTTTTATCTTCTCAATATATGCTTGATGCCTTAGCAAATGATCCTGAACGAAGATTGAAACGTTTAGGTGATGGATTCTATGAGCAGCAGCTTATTAATGAGCAAATTGTATCAGCTACGGGAAAACAATATTTAGAAGGGTATACAGATAATGAGGCTGAATATAAAGCATTATTAGAGGCCGGTATAGCCTTTGGTAAAGCCTTTAAATTAGCTCCAGGAATTGCTTTATCTAAGAAACAAATGGAAGCTATAAAAACTGATATGGTGTGGTTAGAAACTAAAACAGTTGTAGTAGACGGTAAAGTTCAACAAGTTTTGTATCCTAAAGTATATTTAGCGAAACAACCTGCAAAATCTGTTGATGCAATGGGTGGAATCATAAGTGGTAAAGCTATTGTTAGCAATACTAATGCAGATATTCTAAATCAAGGCATTATGACTGCGGATACAATTGTATTAGGTGCTCATGATGTACAAAATACAGGCCGTATCGATGGACGTAAAGTGAATATTAAAGCAATACAAGATGTAACAAATACAGGTAATATTCATGGTGATAAACAGGTTAACATTAATGCAGGTCGTGATATTAATGTAGGTGCTCATGTAGATAGATTAGAACATCACGATATTGTTAGTCGTCAAGGTACTATTGGTGTAGAAAAAGATGGTGATTTAGTTTTATCTGCGAAACGAGATGTTAACCTTAAAGGTGCTATTGTTCATACTGGAGAAAATTCTAAAGCAACGATTGAAGCTGGGCAGAATATTAATTTAACAACAGAAGCATTATCTTCTAAAAAGGATATGACTGTTAATAGTGATAACTATAATCGTACTGACCGCCGTACAGAATTAGGTACAGCTATTTTAAGTGATAATAATGTTACTTTACGAGCGGGAAATGATGTAAATATCCGTAATGGTATTGTTAATAGTGAACATGGTTTAACATCTGTTGAAGCTGGAAATGATGTTACTATCACTAATGGAAAAAGCTATAGCCGTGATGAATATGGTCTAAAATACAAAGAAAAAAGTTTACTATCTCGCACCACTAATATCATACGTACAGATCACGAGCACACAGGTGTTTTATCTTCTACGATTGGTGGCGATACGATTAATGTGAAAGCTAATCGTAATATTTCAGTAACAGGCTCTAATATTTTAGGAACAAAAGATGTATCCGTATCTGCGGGTAATGACGTGCATACAGATTCAGGCGAAGAAACTCAACGCGATGATGTATATCAATACAGTAAAAAATCTGGCTTAATGGGCGCTGGTATAGGCTTTACTATTGGTAGTAAAAAAGTGACTGATACAACAGATGGCAGATATAAAACTCAAGTTGCAAGTAACATTTCTTCCTCAGATGGAGAGATTAATGTTAAGGCTGGTAATGCAATTCATAGTACCACGACAAACTATTTTAGTAATCAACCTGCAGACCTTTCTGCTCAAAATGTGATTGTTGATGGAAAGCATAATACAGCACATGTTGTTCAAAGTCACGAAGAGAAGCGTTCTGGTCTTACTGTAAGTGTTGGCGGTCAAATTGTTAATAAATTAAATAATGTTCAGCAACTGGGTAAACGTGCTAACTCTAGAAAAAATAGCAACTTATCTACATTAGAGTATCTTGAAGCTGCCAATACTTTAAAACATGCTTATAATGATGGGACTACTTATAATAATGCTAAGATAGAAAAACTTGTAGAAAAAGAAAAAGCTATACTGGCTAAGGCGGATGAACTCAATACAGCATATCAAGCAGAACATCCTGAAGAGAAAAATGCTATGCATCCAGATGTAAGAACTGCAATTAATAATGTAAATAATAGAGCTAAAAAAGATCGTTTACTCAATGTACAAGTTGGTATTGGTTCGAGCAAATTCAAACAGCTTAGTGAACTTAAGCAAGAGAATTATATAGGTAGTTCTATAGGTAGCAAAAATAAAGTAAGTATAACTGCAGATAGTGACAATAGTGATAAAGGCAATATTCATATTACAGGTAGTATTATAGAGGCTCCAGAGGTTAATTTAAATGCAACAAATAAACTAAGTTTAGATGCAGGAACAAACTCTTCGGTACAACGTGATACATATACAAGTTCAGGATGGTCTGTTGGTGCTACAGTTAGTCCTCACGGTAATGGTGTTATTGGTTTAGATGCTAATGTGTATAAAGGTAAAGAAAATGCATTAGAGACAACTAAGACACATACTGGAACCATTATTCGTGGTAAACAAGTCAATACTGTCTCTGGAAATGATACAGAAATTATAGGTTCTAAGGTCATCGGTGAGAGTGTGACTACAAAAGTTGGACATGATTTGAAAATTGAAAGTTTACAAGATACGAATGACTACCATAAAATAAGTAAAAATAAAGGTATATCTGTATCTTATGGTATGAGTGGACCTGCAAGAGTTGGGTTTGATTATTCGAGAGGCACTACAGATAGTCACTATGCAAGTGTTACAAACCAGGCTGGTATATATGCAGGTGATGGTGGATATAATGTACAGGTAAATAATGCAACTATACTTACAGGTGGTATAATCAAAGGTAGTACTGATAAATCTAAGAATAAATTATCTTCCAAATCTTTAAAAATGAACGATATTCAAAATGAAGCATCCTATTCAGCAAAGACCTCTGGATATAGTTTATCTACTACTAAACGCTCTAAAAATAATCCAATAGGTATTACTGGTAGCCCTAAAATGGGTATTCCTGTGAAGGGTAATTCTAAATCAACTACTCATTCTGCTATCAGTGAAGGTATCATTGAAATTGCTGAGAAAGAATCCTTAGAAAAGATTAATCATGATACGGAACAGGCTCTTAATAAACTCGCACCAATTTTTGATAAGAAAACAGTAGAAGAAAAAGAAATTCTATTAACAAAAATTTCTGATCATGGATATAAATTAATTGGTGATATTGCGCTTCATGAGCAAAATGTGCTAATTAAGAAAATTGAACATGCTGAAGAAATAGGTGATAAAGAAGAAGTAGCAAAACTACGTAAGAAGGCTCAGATGTGGGGTGAGGGTGGTATGTATAAAGTAGCCTTACATGGAGCATTTGGAGCTGTTATTTCAGATTTATCCGGTTATAATGGATTAAAAGGATTTAAAACGAGTGCGATTAATGAAGCTAGTCAACCCATTTTAGAAAAAGTTGGGAATCCTGACCTTCAAAAAATTATTAGTATAGTTATTGCTAAAAGTATTAATAGTGAAAATATATCTCCAGCTTTAGTAAATTCAGCAACTGAGAATAATTGGCTTACACATCATGATCAAATGAGTTTAAAAAATGATTATAAAAATTATAAAGATGGAGTAATTAGTCTGGATGAATGGGTTAGAAAACTAGCTTATTATGATACTTTAATGTGGTATGAATACAATCATTTAAATATATATAATACTAATAACGAGATTTCTATGGAGTTATATGATGACCTAAGTCCTGATATAATTGGCTCAGGATCATTTCAGGATGTTATGAATAATTTAGTATATAAATATGTTACTTTAAATGGATTGGAGGATTCATTTTACATTTATAAGCAAGAAGCTAGTGAGAAAATAATACGATCTCGTGAATCTAGTAATAAATATAAACTTAATACTCCAAATATTTGGAATTCTGGCTCAAATTCTAATTGGGGACAATCTTTAAATTCCACTCAAACCACTAATAACAATGAAAGTTATATAATGCCGTACCAAAATGGTATCCAAAATCCTGATAAACGTAGTAACTTTAGGCTAGTTGGTGACGATACATCTAATATCACTGGTTTTCATGCTAAAGGTGATAAGGGACACTTAACCTTTACTAATGGTATAAATGCCGGAGCTAATGGTGAAATAAGTATTTTTAGGGTACATCATGAGGTTGAAAAAAATGCTGCTAAAATTGAATTAAATGGTGACATATTCTATTTGGCTGGTGATGTAGATGGAAAACTTGGTCAAGGTAATATATATGTCAAAGCAGGTGCTTTGGCCGCACTAGCTCATGGTAATGCAAGTTATTCATTAGATTTTGGTAATTTTCTTATTGTTGCTGAAGGAAATGTATATGGCGGTGGACTTGGTGCATCCTTTGAGGGAGGTATTGACAGAGAAAAAGGAAAAGGTAAAATTAAATTTGATATAGTAGATGGTGTTGGTGCTGGTGGGAGCATTACTGTACAATTTAAAAATTAAAAGGAGATAATAGTATGAAACGATTTTTTTTCTATGCATTTGCATTGTTTGTATTAATTTCTATAATTTATTCAATTGTTTATGATTTTATGATTGGTGCTGAAATTCATTATGATTTTTATGGTGCGTTTTTTATTTGTTGGTTAGTTTTCTTTGGTATCTTAAAGCTAGTATTAAGAGTATAAATCTATTAGAGTTATATTAAATATAGTTTTTATAAGTAATATAGAGATTACAATTCACGTAATTTAATTGATAAGTAAAGGGAATAACATAATGCGACGATTAATAGTATATGGATTTGCAGTATTAGCTATACTTAATATCTTATATGGAATAGTAGATGATATTTTAACAGGTAGTCCGATCCATTATGATTTTTACTTAACTTCTTTTGTTTGTTTCTCAATATTTTTTATTGTGCTGAAACTAGCTTTACGCGTATAAAATAATAGTTTGACATTTTTCCCTCTGTATTGCTACAATATTGTGTATAATATATGCGATGAAGCAGAGTAGTAAACCTTTCTAGC
>OIFG01000360.1_pt1 | contig 12289 bp, 11 predicted proteins | sample 1582031 | NCBI WGS metagenome assembly OIFG01 (sample SAMN07501051, study PRJEB24779) | human gut metagenome | isolation source: stool | host: human infant | place: USA: Pittsburgh, PA | reverse complement strand
AGCTGATAGAAACAGAAGCCACTGGAGCACCTCAAAAACACCATCATACACTAAATCAGTAAGTTGGCAGCATCACCCTCCCATGGTTGGCCCTTGCCTTGTATCAGGGCGTGAAGGTGCAATTGAACTTAAATCTTTCACGCATAATGTAAACATCCCTGTTGACGGGAACACCGGGAGATTGACGGGTACGCGCATACATATGCCCGTCATGTTTCAAAAGGAATTTGATCGTGTCACCCCGCTTTTATTTCGGGCGCTGAGTATGGGGAAAACGCTCCAGTCTGCCACTATTAAGATGTATCAGATTAATCAGGCTGGTTTAGAACAGGAGTATTTTAATATCTTCCTTGAGAATGTAAAAATAACCTCAATTACACCAGACCTGTATCCAGGCGCAAACACCGGAACACACCTTGAAACGGTTCTCATACGTTATGAGAAAATTACCTGGAAGCATTGCGAGGGCAATATTATTTATAGTGACTCCTGGAATGAGCGAGCAACATACTGAAACGGGATTTACAACAAAGCTATCTGGCAAATTTTAAAGTTCCACCTGATAGGTTTATGTCATACACATGCAGTAAGTCTTTGGAATGCATATAAAACCACCAAAATAAGCGGTGGTTTTTGCTTTTGTTAACATTGCGAAGTAGTCAGATGTCGCTTATCAGAGTAATAAAACGCGACTAATTTCTAAGAAAGCTGGTTTATATGCGGTACCCAACCTTCCGCAGCACACGCAAGAACGCCATTTTTAGGCGAACCATAGCAAAAGGTCATTTTCCGTACCCTGCAGCATTGAAAATTTTTTCCGACGCTGGATACCTTACGTGCAAGAATTAGTCGCTATGAAGCATATAGCCCCGACATGGTTGCGTTACGCCTGTAAATGGAATCCGTTCTTGTAAGTATTGCGGCTGTAAAACCTTGATGGATTCTCAACCATATCAAAACATTGGTGACCAGATTCGGTGTAACACCTGCACTGTTGATTGGGTGAGTTACATTCCCCTTTTGAGCGTCATCACTCGACAAGCGAAACGTGATCTTTGACGCATTTTCGGCCAGATGAAAATAATTCCGTTGTCACGCCTCAAAACCTGTGCTTGTATAAATCCACTTAATGATTCCAGAAACAGGTTCCTAATGAACGCTTCCATGCTGACCTCGACCCTACTAAAAACTGCGCACCCAGCCGCAGAGGTCGTCGTGCGTGTGGTGGTGGTCGTCGGCAATGCGCCGTAGGGACTGAATCAACACACGATTCCAAACCCCGCCGGCGCAAACCGGCGGGGTTTTTGTTTAAAGGCCCCCCGGAAACCTGGCTCAGAATAAAAGGACTGGAGCATGGCAAGTTCGGGCACAACATCACACAAGACGCGTTTTACTGGCGCGCAGTTAATCGTTCATTTGCTGGAACGTCAGGGCATTACCACGGTAGCGGGTATTCCCGGCGGGACGGTACTTCCGCTGTATGACGCTTTAAGCCAAAGCACGCAGATCCGCCACGTGCTGGCGCGTCACGAGCAGGGCGCAGGCTTTATCGCTCAGGGCATGGCGCGTACCCAGGGCAAACCGGCGGTCTGTATGGCCTGTAGCGGGCCGGGGGCCACCAACCTGGTGACCGCCATCGCCGATGCCCGTCTCGACTCTATCCCGTTGGTCTGCATTACCGGCCAGGTGCCTGCCTCGATGATCGGCACCGATGCGTTTCAGGAAGTGGACACCTACGGCATCTCTATCCCCATCACCAAGCACAACTATTTAGTGCGCGATATCAGCGAATTACCGCAGGTTATCAGCGATGCGTTCCGTATCGCCCAGTCCGGCCGCCCTGGCCCGGTGTGGATAGACATTCCTAAGGATGTGCAGACCGCTGAAATTGAGATCGACGTGTTGCCAGAACCCGGCACGCGTGCACCATCGCCTGAATTCAGCGTTGAGAGCGTGCGCGAGGCGGCGGCGATGATTAACGCTGCACAACGTCCGGTGCTCTATCTGGGCGGTGGAGTCATCGATGCGCCTGATGCGGTGCGCGCCCTGGCAGAAAAAGCCAGCCTGCCGACCACCATGACCCTGATGGCACTGGGCATGCTGCCAAAAGCGCATCCCCTGTCGCTGGGGATGCTTGGCATGCACGGCGCCCGCAGCACCAACTTTATCCTGCAGGAAGCGGATCTGCTGATTGTTCTCGGGGCGCGTTTTGATGACCGGGCGATTGGCAAAACCGAGCAATTCTGCCCGAACGCCAAAATTATCCATGTGGATATCGACCGCGCAGAGCTGGGCAAAATCAAACAGCCGCACATAGCGATCCAGGGGGATGTTAACGAGGTGCTGGCGCAGCTGCTGCCGCACATTGATGCTACCCCGCGCACCGCGTGGCAGCAGCAGGTGACCGGCCTGCAACAGGAGTTCCCGGGGGCTATTCCGACCGGGGGCGATCCGCTCAGCCATTACGGGCTGATTAACGCCGTGGCCGCCTGCGTGGACGACAGCGCCATCATCACCACCGACGTGGGCCAGCACCAGATGTGGACCGCCCAGGCCTATCCGTTGAACCGTCCACGTCAGTGGCTGACCTCCGGCGGATTGGGAACGATGGGCTTTGGTCTGCCTGCGGCAGTAGGCGCGGCGCTGGCGAACCCGGACCGGAAAGTGATCTGCTTCTCCGGCGACGGCAGCCTGATGATGAATATTCAGGAGATGGCCACCGCGGCGGAAAACCAGCTGGATGTGAAAATTATCCTGATGAACAACGAAGCGCTGGGGCTGGTGCATCAGCAGCAGAGCCTGTTCTACAAGCAGGGCGTCTTTGCTGCCACCTATCCGGGGATGATTAACTTTATGCAGATTGCTGCCGGTTTTGGCCTGCACACCTGCGATCTGAATGCCGAGGAAGACGCGCACGCGGCGCTGCAGGCGGCGATCTCACGCCCTGGCCCGGCGCTGATCCACGTGCGTATCGATCCACAACAAAAAGTCTATCCGATGGTCCCACCCGGTGCGGCCAATACTGAAATGGTGGGGGAATAAGCCATGCAAAAACAAAACGATAACGTCATTCTGGAGCTTACTGTCCGCAACCACCCCGGCGTCATGACCCACGTCTGCGGGCTGTTTGCCCGCCGCGCCTTTAACGTGGAGGGCATCCTCTGTCTGCCGATTCAGGGAAGCGAACACAGCCGCATCTGGCTGCTGGTGAATGACGATCAGCGACTGGAGCAGATGATGGCCCAGATCGACAAGCTGGAAGATGTGGTGAAAGTGGTGCGTAACCAGTCCGATCCGACCATGTTTAACAAAATTACGGTGTTCTTCGAGTAAATCAGTCCCCGGCAGCGTCCGGGGTTATGATCTTCACAAAGCCGTTCCGGCAGTGGGCCGGATAGTCTGCCGGAAGCGGGCGGTCGCTGATCAGCACATCAAAGGCCGACAGCGGCCCGATGCTGGCGGGGGCTACTTCATCAAACAGGGCGTAGCGGGCCAGCAGGATTTTGCGGATGCCGTGCTGCATGGCTTTGCGCTTGGTGGCCAGGTCGTCCAGGTTAAACCAGGTCACGCCGTAGTGCTCATGCACGCCGCTGGCGGAGATAAACACCTTACGCGGGTTCAGGGAGTCCAGCACCGAGGGATTGCTGGTGTCATAAAACGCATCGCTTTTTGCCCGATAGGTGCCGCCACACAGAATGGCGGTGGCGTTGGGCTTTTCATTGAGCGCCATAAATACGCGATGTGAATAACAGATACCGGTAAAGGTGATGTCTTCGGGGATCATACTAATCACCAGCGGCATTTCCGGGCCGTTATCGAAAAAGACCAGATCGTTTTCTGCCACCATGCCGGCCGCCAGAATGGCGATGGGCAAGTCGTCGGGATGGTGTGTCTGGCTGCGAACGACGGGGGTCGCAGGCGCGGAGGCCGGTTTGTTGACCATCACGATATAGCCGCCCAGCAGGGTCAGGGGGAGCACGGTGTCATGGTTATCGGGGCTGAGATCGCGACGGATGGTCATGACGGAGACTTCAAGCATCCTGGCGGCATCTTTCAGGTGAATGCGGTCGGTTTTCTTTAATAGCTCCACCAGACGCCGGATTCGTTCTTTTTGCTTCGTCTCCATTCACCCTCTCCGCACTTTATGATGTTCCGATAAACACATTTATGATGCGTCAGGAACATTCTTGTTGCGCCATACTATACTGCCGCCCGGCAGGAAAGAAAAGTCACTTCTCAAACTGTTTGTCTACCTCAACCCATTGTTATAAATGATTTAATTAACAAACCTCAATCCTGGATCATATTTCTATCGCCGCATAACGCTTAAACAATAAACAGCGGGAGGGATCCTGTAATCGCGATCACAGTCACAAATGATACGAAAATAACATGATAATGTTACGATAATATCATTGTTGTGTGATTGTTTCAGAGAGGTAGTAAAAATGGATATCGCGGTTATCGGCTCCAACATGGTGGATCTCATCACCTACATTAATCAGATGCCGAAGGAGGGCGAAACCCTCGAAGCCCCGGCATTTAAAATTGGCTGTGGCGGCAAAGGCGCGAATCAGGCGGTGGCGGCGGCCAAGCTCAATTCGAAGGTGATGATGCTGACCAAGGTCGGTGACGATATTTTTGCTGATAACACCATCCGCAATCTGGAGTCCTGGGGTATCAATACCACCTATGTGGAAAAAGTGCCCTGTACCAGCAGCGGCGTGGCGCCGATCTTTGTTAACGCCAACTCCAGCAACAGTATTCTGATTGTGAAGGGCGCCAATAAATTCCTCTCACCGGAAGATATCGACCGCGCGGCAGACGATCTGAAAAAGTGTCAGTTAATTGTTCTGCAACTTGAGGTGCAGCTGGAGACGGTTTATCACGCCATCGAGTTTGGTAAAAAGCACGGTATTCAGGTGCTATTAAATCCAGCCCCTGCATTACGTGAATTAGATATGTCCTATGCGTGTAAATGTGATTTCTTTGTGCCGAACGAAACCGAGCTGGAAATTCTGACCGGCATGCCGGTGAATACCTACGAAAATATCTGTCTCGCGGCGCGATCGCTGGTAGAGAAAGGGCTGAATAATATTATCGTCACCATGGGTGAAAAAGGCGCGCTCTGGATGACGCGCGACCGGGAAGTCAAGGTTCCGGCATGTAAAGTCAATGCAGTAGATACCAGCGGGGCCGGTGATGCCTTTATCGGCTGCTTCGCCCATTACTACGTCCAGAGCGGCGACGTTGAAGCCGCCATGAAAAAAGCCTCCCTCTTTGCCGCTTTCAGCGTCACCGGGAAAGGCACCCAGTCGTCTTACCCCAGCATTGAACAATTCAATGAGTATCTGGCATTGAACGAATAATAAAACCCTGCGAAATAAAAGGTAGCACTATGAACGATAAAAACATCATTCAGATGCCTGACGGCTATCTGAATAAAACCCCTCTGTTCCAGTTTATTTTGTTATCCTGCTTATTCCCGTTATGGGGATGCGCTGCTGCTTTAAATGATATTTTAATTACGCAGTTTAAAAGCGTCTTTGCACTCAGTAATTTTGCCTCAGCACTGGTGCAAAGCGCGTTTTATGGCGGCTATTTCCTTATTGCTATTCCGGCCTCGCTGGTCATTAAAAAGACCAGCTATAAAGTGGCGATCTTAATCGGATTAACGCTCTATATCGTGGGCTGTACGCTCTTTTTCCCCGCTTCGCACATGGCAACCTACACCATGTTCCTGGCGGCAATTTTTGCCATTGCCATTGGTTTGAGCTTCCTTGAAACGGCGGCCAACACCTACAGCTCAATGATTGGCCCCAAAGCCTATGCCACGCTGCGCCTCAACGTCAGCCAGACCTTCTATCCGATAGGTGCTGCGGCGGGCATCCTGCTGGGTAAATATCTGGTCTTCTCCGATGGCGACAGCCTGGAAAAACAGATGGCGGGCATGAACGCTGAACAGATCCATAACTTCAAGATCCTGATGCTGGAAAACACGCTTGAGCCCTATAAGTACATGATTATGGTGCTGGTTGTGGTGATGGTTCTGTTCCTGCTGACCCGCTTCCCAACCTGCAAAGTGGCGCAAACCGCAGAACGTAAGCGCCCGTCGGCAATGGATACGCTGCGTTACCTCTCTACCAATGCCCGCTTCCGTCGCGGTATCGTGGCGCAGTTCCTCTATGTGGGCATGCAGGTCGCGGTGTGGTCGTTCACCATCCGTCTGGCGCTGGAGTTAGGGGACATCAACGAACGCGACGCCTCTAACTTTATGGTGTACAGCTTTGCCTGCTTCTTCATCGGCAAGTTTGTCGCCAACATTCTGATGACCCGCTTCAACCCGGCGAAGGTGCTTATTCTGTACTCGGTTGTCGGCGCGCTGTTCCTGGCGTACGTGGCGCTGGCACCGAGCTTTAGCGCGGTCTACGTGGCGGTGCTGGTGAGCGTTCTGTTCGGGCCGTGCTGGGCGACCATCTATGCAGGCACGCTGGATACCGTGGACAACGAGCATACCGAAATGGCAGGCGCGGTCATTGTGATGGCGATTGTCGGTGCGGCGGTCGTCCCTGCGGTGCAGGGCTATGTCGCGGACCTGTTCCATTCGTTACAAGCCTCGTTCCTGGTCTCCATGCTGTGCTTTGTCTACGTCGGGGTTTACTTCTGGCGTGAGAGCAAAGTGCGCCGTGAATTGACCGAAGCCACCGCTTCTTGAGGAGAATGACGATGACGCAACTTCCCCTGTGGCGCGCGCTCTTTACTGAACAGCCGCGCACCTTGCTGCAAAATGATGACTTCACGGTGACGGCGTTTCGCTACGCCAGCGGCGTGGAGGGGCTACGGGTGCAAAACAGCCGCGGCCACCTGGTGATCCTGCCCTGGCTGGGGCAGATGATCTGGGATGCGGAGTTCGATGGCCGCGACCTGACGATGCGCAATATGTTCAGCCAGCCAAAAGCGGCAAAAGAGGTTATCGAAACCTATGGCTGCTTCGCCTTTCACTCTGGCCTGCTGGCAAACGGCTGTCCGTCGCCGGAGGACGCTCATCCTCTGCACGGCGAAATGCCCTGCGCGCCAATGGATGACGCCTGGCTGGAGCTGGACGGCGATAGCCTGACGGTGACCGGTCGCTATGAGTATGTGATGGGATTCGGTCATCATTATCAGGCGCAGCCAGCGGTGACGTTACGTAAAGAGAGCGCCCTGTTTGATATCGCCATGTCGGTGACCAATCTGGCGACGGTTCCCATGCCGCTGCAGTACATGTGCCATATGAACTATGCGTATGTTGAAGGGGCGACATTCAGCCAGAACGTCCCGGATGAGGCTATTCAGCTGCGCGAGTCGATTCCGGCACACGTGAAGCCGACCGAACAGTGGCTGGCGTTCAACCAACGGCTCCAGCAGGGCGAAGCCACCCTGAAGACGCTCTCTGAACCGCACTTTTACGATCCCGAGATTGTCTTTTTCGCCGACCGGCTCGATCGCTACACGGATAGCCCGGAATTCCGCATGATCGCTCCTGATGGCACCACCTTTGTCACGCGCTTTAGCAGTGGTGAGCTGAACTACGCCACCCGCTGGATCCTCTATAACGGCGATCAGCAGGTAGCGGCCTTCGTGCTTCCGGCCACCTGCCGCCCGGAAGGATTCCTGGCGGCGCAAAGCAGCGGCAGCCTGATCCAGCTTGCGTCCCGGGAAACCCGTCATTTCCGGGTAACAACCGGTATTCTGTAAGAGTCGAACCCCGCCCGGCCTCGCGCCGGGTTTTTCCCCAGGGAAAACCCGCAAACCTTTACCCCGCTTTACACCCTCGATCTGCCCCATGCTCTACAGTTTTTTTGCTGCCGCCTTTCGTGCAGCCTTAGCCCCTTTTGCTAATGGAGAGCTTGCATGTTGACCCGACGATTGTCCTGTCTTGCGCTGCTGGTGGCACTGGCCTCACCCGCCATGGCTGCCGATACCCCCACCTATGGCGAAAAGCTGGAAGGTTTTGACTACGCCTGGCCGGTGAAACACTTCACCTTTACCTCGCAAAACCAGTCGCTTGATATGGCGTATCTGGATGTTAAGCCGGAAAAAGCCAACGGCCGTACCGTGGTGCTGATGCACGGTAAAAACTTCTGCGCCGGAACCTGGGAAGATACCATCCGCGCGCTCACCGCCAGCGGCTATCGCGTGGTGGCCCCCGATCAGATCGGTTTTTGCAAATCCACTAAGCCGGAACGCTATCAGTACACCTTCCAGCAGCTGGCAGACAATACCCATGCGTTGCTGAAAGCGCTGGGCATCGATCGCGTCACCGTTATTGGGCACTCCACCGGCGGCATGCTGGCAACCCGCTATGCGCTGATGTGGCCGCAGCAGGTGGAACAGCTGGTGATGGTAAATCCGATTGGCCTGGAAGACTGGAAAGCACGCGGCGTGCCGCATATCACCGTGGATAAGTGGTATCAGCGGGAGCTGAAAACCAGCGCCGACGGCATTCGTGAGTACGAAAAAAACACCTACTATGCCGGGGAGTGGAAGCCGGAATACGAGCGCTGGGTCACCATGCTCGCCGGGCTGAATAACGGGCCGGGCAAAGAGCGTGTCGCCTGGAACTCGGCGCTGCTCTACGACATGATTTATACCCAGCCGGTGATCTATGAATTCAGCGAGCTGAAGATGCCGGTATTATTGATGATCGGCACGAAGGACAACACCGCCATCGGGAAAGATCTCGCCCCGCCGGAGGTGCGCAAGACGCTGGGCAACTACGCGGTGCTGGGCAAAGAGACGGCAAAGCGTATTCCGCACGCCACGTTGGTTGAGTTTAACGACATGGGCCACGCCCCGCAGATGCAGGATCCGCAGCGTTTCCACGAGGCGCTGCTGAAGGGGTTGCAGACACGCTAATCTGACATTCATTGCACGCTGATATTCGCCTGGATGCTTTGCCGGGCGGATATCTGTTTTCATGGCCGCGATCCACTGTTTCTCCGTTTATTAATCCGATGTTGTCTGCTGTCGATACACCGCATTTCCCGATATCATGCACGGCTAACCGTAAGGAGAGTTCATGGTCTGGATAATGCTGGCTACGCTTGCCGTGGTGTTTGTGGTGGGCTTTCGCGTCATGACGTCGGGACCCCGACGCGCCATTCGTCGTCTCAGCGAGCGTCTGGGGATCACCCCTGTGCCGCTGGAGTCGATGATCGATCAGTTTGGCAAAACCGCCGGCAATGAGTTTATCCGCTACCTGGAGCGCCCGGACGAGGCGCATCTGCAAAATGCCGCTCAGGTGCTGCTGATCTGGCAGGTATGTATAGTCGACAGCAGCGAAAACAACCTGCTGAGCTGGTATCGCCTGCTGCGCAAAGCGCGTCTCGCTGCGCCGATCACCGATGCCCAGATTCGCCTGGCGCTCGGCTTTATGCGCGATATGGAACCCGATCCGTACGAGCTTAACGCCTTCCAGCTGCGCTATAACCAACTCTTCCTGCCGGAAGAGGGGGTCTTCTTTCTGCATTGATTCCACATCGTTCGGTGGCGCGACGCTTACCGGCCCTGCTTGTCCCGTAGGGCGGTGCATGCGCCGCCCGGCAAAAAGTGCCAAAAGTTGTCTAAACGTTAAATAGATCACACTTTAACTGTTAAACTGCACGGCTTTCTCGCTCGTTTTCTCCTCAGGTGATGCCATGACAGAACAGATCCAATCCGCCCCTTCGCCCCATGTTGAAGCGGTCTCCCGCCCGAACTGGTCGGCGGTTTTTTCCGTGGCGTTTTGCGTCGCCTGCCTGATTACCGTGGAGTTTTTGCCGGTCAGCCTGCTGACGCCGATGGCGCAGGATCTGGGCATTTCTGAAGGGCTGGCGGGTCAGTCGGTCACCGTCACCGCCTTTGTTGCCATGTTTGCCAGCCTGTTTATTACCCAGGCGATTGGCACCACCGATCGCCGCAAGGTGGTGATCCTCTTTTCTGTCCTGCTGACGCTCTCGTGCCTGCTGGTCTCCTTTGCCGATAACTTTATGTTGCTGCTGCTGGGGCGCGCCTGCCTTGGGCTGGGTCTGGGCGGATTCTGGGCAATGTCGGCCTCGCTCACCATGCGGCTGGTACCGGCGCGTACCGTGCCGAAAGCGCTCTCGGTTATCTTTGGTGCGGTCTCCATTGCGCTGGTGATCGCCGCGCCGCTGGGCAGCTTCCTCGGCGGGATCATCGGCTGGCGCAACGTCTTTAACGGTGCCGCGGTGATGGGTCTGCTGTGCATTCTGTGGGTGTGGAAAGCGCTGCCATCGCTGCCGGGCGAAGCCGCGCACCATAAGCAGAACATGTTCAGCCTGCTGAAGCGCCCCGGCGTGCTGGCGGGGATGACGGCCATCTTTATGTCCTTCGCCGGGCAGTTTGCGTTCTTTACCTACATCCGCCCGGTATTTATGACCATGGCCGGGTTCGACGTCGATGGCCTGACGCTGGTGCTGCTGAGCTTTGGGATCGCCAGTTTTGTCGGCACCTCGCTGTCGGCGCAGTTCCTGAAACGCTCGCTGAAATTTGCGCTTGCAGGTGCGCCGCTGGTGCTGGCAATCAGCGCTGCCGTGCTTATTCTGTGGGGCAGCGATAAGTGGGTGGCTTCGGCGATTGCGATTATCTGGGGCTTTGCCTTTGCGCTGGTACCGGTGGGCTGGTCGACGTGGATCACCCGCTCGCTGGCCGATCAGGCCGAAAAAGCAGGGTCGATTCAGGTAGCGGTGATCCAGCTGGCAAACACCTGCGGTGCAGCGGTGGGCGGCGTGGCGCTCGACCATTTGGGCCTGACGTCACCGCTGGTGATTTCCGGCACGCTGATGCTGCTAACGGCGCTGCTGGTGGCAGCGAAGGTGAGGGCGAAGTCGTAAATTCGCCCCTCTCCCCGGCCCTCTCCCCAAAGGGGCGAGGGTGAAAAGCCTGCACCGGGCAATTCCCTGGCCCCCTGGGGAGAGCGTGAAAAGACCGCACCGGGCAATCCCCTTGCCCCTGGGGAGAGGGTGAAAAGACCGCAGCCCCCTTGGGGAGAGAGCGAAAAGACCGCACCGGACAGTCCCCTCGCCCCTTTGGGGAGAGGGTTAGGGTGAGGGGAAATCAGGCTGATGTCTGAACCCGTCTTCTCGAATCCATCGAAATCAACACCACCGACGAGACAATCAATAGCGTGCCCAGCCAGTCAGGCAGGGTAAACGCCACGCCCAGTAAAATAACCGACAGCAGGGCGCTGCTCAGTGGCTCGGCGCAGCTCAGAATGCTCGCCTTCGGCCCGCCAATCATCTGCGCGCCTTTCAGATACAGGCTGAAGGTTACCGCCGTGCCAATCACTACCAGATAGAAGAATGCCAGCAGCAGGCTACCGTCGATCACGAAGGTGGTCCCTCGCCCCGCATAGAACGGCGTTAACATCAGTCCGGCCAACAGCATACTCCAGCCGACGATCGGCAGGGTGCCGTAGCGGGCAATCAGCGTGGAAGGGTAGGTGGTATAAAACGCCGCGGCGAAGGCGGAGGCGATGCCCCAGCAGAGCGCTGCCTGAGAGATGGTCAGCGAGGTGGGATCGCCGTGTGTGACCAGTAAAAAGGTGCCGATCAGCGACGTCATGATTGCCGCCAGCACGAAAATGCCCGGGCGCTTTTTGCGCGCCAGCGCGAACCACGCCACGATAATGGTCGGCGACAGGAACTGCAGCACGGTGGCGGTGGCGGCGTTGGATTTCTCAATGGTGACCAGGAAAGTAAGTTGGACGATCAGCGCCCCGAACAGGGAGAAAATCAGCAGGCTGATAGCATCCTTACGATTTTTGATGACCGAGAAAATCTTGTCGCCGTGGACGAATGAGAGCGTCAGCAGGATCACGCCGGTAAACAGCAGGCGGATCATGGTGAGATAAGGTGAAGAGATCTGACTTTTCTCCATGATGTACTGCGCGCAAACGCCTGAGCTGCCCCATAAAATGGCGGCGATCAGGACGTTCAGCATCCCTTTACGTGTGGAACCCATGTTCTCCCCTGCGATGTTGGTTTTTATTCGGCCAACAGCATAGCATGGTTGCGTACAGCCTGATGCCCCCACGCCGTGCCTCTCCCATGGGGAGAGGGGGCAAACATGAAAAACGGCAACGCGTGTTGCCGTTTTGCTTTTACCTTACCTAGAACCAGGCTTCCCACATCGCGCCGACGTTGAAGTCGTCCAGCGTTTCATCCCGGGTGTTGTTCACGCGGGCGGTGCGCTCGTTATCCACCTTGCCGCCGGTGACGTAGAAGCGCAGCATCGGACGGAACTCCGG
>OIFG01000359.1_pt1 | contig 12325 bp, 11 predicted proteins | sample 1582031 | NCBI WGS metagenome assembly OIFG01 (sample SAMN07501051, study PRJEB24779) | human gut metagenome | isolation source: stool | host: human infant | place: USA: Pittsburgh, PA | reverse complement strand
TTAATTTTATTGATATTAAGATTATTAAAAATTGAAGAAAGTTCATTAATTATTGGCTTTAATACACGTTTGGTTATATCATTCATCTGATAAGTTTTAGGTATATCTAGACGATTTCTAAAATCAGCTATATTTATTTTTACATAACCAGTATGTTTATATTGTTTAAGCAATCTAAACATGTTTTTAGCGTAAGTAGATTTAAGATGCGTCATTTCTTTTAATTCAAATTTCGTAAAATCAGCTGTTATAGAATTTAAAATATGTTTTAAATCAGGATTAACACTAATAGATAAACATTCTTCGTCTAAATCTACTTTGTATGAAGTAAATAAAACAAATTTTTCAAAAGACCTACCATTACGTTCTACATATGTTAGATTCAACATTTTATCGTATACGTGCTCTAAATCATTGATAAAGCGTTCTTGAGAACGCGTGTAGTAGTTACTTAAATATTTTAATTCTTCAAAAGGAATAATTACTTTTCTCGTATCCTGTTCTTTAAGTTTATTGCATAATGTAAAGAATAAATCTACTTCAGTACTTGTAAAACGTCTTAATGGTACTAAATTCATTTCATTTCTATATACTACTGTTTCACCAGACATAAAAATCTCCTCTCTGAATATATAGGGACTTAAATTATAAAACGTCCCTATATAATAACTAACGAAAGAATTATAACACCTATTATATAGAGAATAAAGGTTATAAGTGACTTAAATTATAAAACGTCCCTTTTTATGTTACAAAACGTCCCTTTTTATGTTACAAAACGTCCCTTTTTATGTTACAAAACGTCCCTTTTTATGTTACAAAACGTCCCTTTTAACATTTCAAATCCCTTGTTACTCTAAAGCTCAAATGACTCCTAAAAAGGTTTTAAAAAGATTTATAAAAAGATATTAAAAAGTTCGGGGCAATTGGCCCCTCACAAATTCAAAAGACAAAAAGGAAACCAACCACATTTGTGGTTGGTTTTTATTATTTAAAAAGTAATAAGTGATATAACTTTAATGCATTATTCCAATTGCTTTATTGTCATTGAGCCTCTGAACCCTTAATAAACCCTAAAACTGTCGACTCGTCGGTTTCATAGCTCACGCTATACCGACATTCGTCGAAACAGTTTAATTAAGGGTTCTTCTCAATGCACAATAAATTTTCTCGGCATAATGGCGTGTGTTACTTTTTATTTCTCTTTTCTGAATAAGGTAAATAAAAGATGATAAACAAAGCACATGCAATGGCTATAAAAGCACCTAAAAAGACCAATTGAGTTTCTCCTTTTAATTTCTAAGCTATTTTAAGCTTGATACAGCTTTTTTATTACCTCAAATGTGTTTTTTATTCAACATTTATATTAAATGCGCTTATACGCGCTTAAAATGGCATATATAAGTCCTCCAAATAAAGCATAAGGAACAAGATAGAAAATAAGTATGAAATAACGCCATGCTGAATGACCTGTTTTCAGGACATAGTTCAGCCATTCATAAAAATGTTGCACACCTAACCAGTCGCCTAAGGGACTTAAGACTAAAAATGTGACCATGACTAAAGCAATAATAAAAAACATCGCTGTAATGCCTTTGGTTAAACGATGAAACGCTTGATCATATTGTTTAACAGCTGTTTCGTTGTGCTTGATACGTTCATCCATGGTTGCTTTATAATCGTTATTCGCTTGTTGCAGTTCTGCTTGATTGGTTTGTAACTGCTCCATCGCCTTATGTGTGTCTGTTTTCACATCTTTCAATTCTTCTTGGATGGCTGTTTGGAAATCTTGTTTTAAATTATCGTTATTAATGCGTTCGATATAGTGTTTCGCTACACTGATGAAACGCTTTTGTGTGATTTCAGTCGCTTGATTAAAGTTCGAGGCCGTGGTCTCGATGGTCGTTAATAATTCGTCGTGACGCTTGTTTCGCTCGTGCTCTCTCTTCTCGATCTCTTCGAGCCTTTTCATCAGCAAGTCTTGCTGACTCTGCAGCTTGTCGGCTACGCTCAAGCTCATTTGTGTCTTGGGCGAATTGGTCCCAATCTGATTGAGTGACGCCTGTATCTCGTTCAGTTGATTCATCACGGTTTGAAGTTGGTCGTTTTGGCTGGAATTCGATGTCTGAGTCTCGTTCTTGTTGTTTTCGTCGTTGAATTTGTCTTTCAAAGCCATCTTCGATACCTCCTTTATTATAATCTTCACCTAGTCGACGCCCACGCACTTTTTTATCTTCAGCTAAATGTCGATAGGTAATGCTTTTGGGTGTCACACGTTCAATTTCAATACCATGTTGGTTTAAATGGTCTTTGAATTCATTCATATTCGTTGCTTGTGATTGGTCTATCGCCTCTCTAATCTCATCTTTCCATGAATATTGGGCTGTTGATTTCGTATTAGGGTCAGCAATCGCTTTTTCTGTCTGCGTATAACGTAAGCGTGCTGTGTCCTTTTCTGGCACGCTTAAACCATGTTCCAGGCAAACCTCGTCATTGAAATCTCTGACATTACGTAAGGCTTGTTTATTATTATTAAATTTCTTACCTGTTTCGAGGTCAATTGAATTGATTACAATATGATTGTGTACATGGTCTGTATCGGCATGCGTATAGACCGCTACTTGATGATTCGGTGCGAGCTTTTCAGCGAGTTCTAAACCTAACTGATTACATTGTTCTGAGGTCACTTCATCGGGTTTAAACGATTGGATAATCACATGCCCTTGATTACCGTCCGTTTTACCATATAGCTCACGAGATGCTTTAAAACTCGATTTGGCATAGTCGACATCACAATTTAAACCACTTTTTTCAACCGCGCGTTTTTCAGCATAATTAATGGCCCGTGACGTTGATTTAGTCGCACTTAATTTAGTTGTCGCCATGATGATCACGTTCTTTCAATTTTTGATAAGACAGATAAAATTTAGTGCCATCAATAAAAGCTAATCCTAAAAAAATCAAACTTGGAAAAATTTGTTGTTCATGGAAAATTAAAAAACTGGCAATTGCTAAACAAACAACTAATAATATCGCACTTACAATCATTGTTCCTTTAGTGTTTTCCATACCTCATCAAGCCTTTCACGTAATTCACTGATATTGCGTTCTAATGCTTCATAGTTCGGTGCTTCATGTTGATGTTGATTACAATATTTGGCAATCTGATTGGCATTTGCGCCTAACATACTCAAATCTTTGGCTATCGATTGTCGCGTTGTTTTAGCCAATTTAGGTGCGACTAATCGACTGCCCTGTGCCTTTTTCTTAACGAAATTCGGCACACTCATATTTAAAGTTTCAGCTGACTGTTTCAACTTTAAATATTCGGATTCGCTCACACGAAAACTGATTTGTTTCGGCTCCTTACGGTTGGGTTTACGGTTTCGCCCAACAGTTTCGTCGCTAGCCACAAATGTATTTTGTTCGCTCATACATCCCACCACGCTTTCTTCGAAAGATAACGCCTTTCTTACATCTTACTTTATATGATAAAGTAAGATTCATCAAGTCGTTAAGTGGTTTGGCAAGCATTGGCTTTGCTAGCCACTAACGTGGCAGACGCGCCAGCTTGTTGGGGAATATCCCCAAGCCCCTTAGCATTTTTTCTGGCGAAAAAATAAGTGGCTATTTGCTAGCCACTTATCAAGATTCATTATTTTTAGTTAGTGAATTTTGTTTGTTGTTTATTAACAATAACATGATAATAAATATTATTGTTATAGTGAGTATTATTATATAAGGATATATATTATATGATCCCTTAATACCTGTTAACGGAGCAATGACACTACCAATAATAAATTGTGATAAGCCTAAAAGACTTGCAGCATTTCCACTACCTCCTGTACGTTTTTCCATAGCTAGTGAGAATGCAATAGGACCTAAACCTGATACTGGGATAACTGTAAAGAACACAGAAAATAGATATACCCATGCAGGTAAATTTAATATTAATGTAGCAATAACAATAATTGCTCCAATTATTTGAATTACATTGTATAAAAGAATAATTGTATTACGATTAAAGAAATCGACTAATTTACCGGCTAATTGGCTAGAAATTATTAACCCTACTCCAACAAACGTCATGAAAATACTAAATTGTTGTGGAGAAAAATTATAAATTTTTTGTGTAATAAATGGTGCACTCGATGCATAACTAAATAGCATAATGTAACTAATACTTTGAATAAGTAGTGGAATTACAAATTTTTTAGTTTTCAATAAATTGCCAAAATCTTTTAAAATGAATTTTATATTTATGTGATTATTCTGTTTTTCATTTTTATCATTTTCCATAGAGAAAATTGATATTAATAGAAGTATTATACCAATACCTGTTAAGAATATAAAAATAGATCTCCAAGTGAAAAATGATAAAATACCTCCAGAAATTAAAGGGATAACAATTGTTAGAACACCATTAATTACCATTAATAATGATAAAAATTTTGCTAGTTTTTTACCTTGATAAATATCTCCTGCTGTTGAGCGAGCTATTACAATTGCTCCGCCACCCATTAATCCTTGAAAAAATCTTAATACAATAAGAGATTTAATACCTGGAGTAATAAAGCAACCTAAAGATGTCAGTATAAAGGCAGAAAAAATTAAAATAGTACTAGGTTTTCTGCCGATTTTATCTGATAGAGGCCCAAAAATAAATTGACCAAGAGCAATACCAATCATGGCAATGGATAATGAAAGTTGAGCATTAGAGGTTGTAGTATGTAAGCTTTCTTGAACACCTGGTAACGCAGGAGTATACAAATCTGATAGTAACGGGCCGAAAGCTGTCATAATACCCAATAAAATAGTGAAAGATATATATAATTTTTTATTCTTTTGGATAATAAGCACCTACTTATATCTTTAATATATTACTTAATAAGTAAAGTTTTTTAAAACGTTTATCATTGCGTCATTTTGTTCAGGGAATCCAATAGTAATACGGATACCATGAGGGAACGGTCTAGTTATACATCCTACTTTTAAAAGTTCTTCGAATAATTTATTTACATTTTCTGTATTGACAAAAATGAAATTTGTTTCACTAGGATAAAAATGTTTACTTTCAGGAATTTCAAAGAATTTTTGTCTCTCGTTTGCATTTTTTAATTTGATATCATTAATATAATCCTGATCTTTATATGCTGTTATAGCAGCAATTTCAGATAATCTACCTATATTGAAAGGAGGTTTAATTATATTGAATTTTTCTATAATTTTTTGATCGCCAATAACATAGCCAATTCTCATACTTGCCAAACCATATGCTTTTGAAAAAGTACGTAAAACAAATAAGTTTTTATATTTTTCTTGTAATTCTAAAGCATTTGGAAAATCTTCTGCGGTTACAAATTCTCCATATGCTTCATCTAACGCAACAGGAATTGTTGAAGGAACTTTATTTAAAAATTCGATTAACTCATTATGAGTGAAATATGTACCTGTTGGATTATTGGGATTACATAACCAAATTAAGGCTGTTTCGTCATCTACTTCCTCTAAAATGTTATCTAAATCAAATTTCCCGTTTTTTAGTGGACTTTTTACAATATTAGCAGATTCGATAACTCCATTATGATAATATTGGCCAAAAGTTAAATTGCTAGTTATTAGCTTATCTCCTGGTTTAATAATTGCTCTAGAAATTATTGTAATAATATCATCTAATCCTGCACCTAATAAAATACGATTTTCATCTATATTTAAAGTATCGCCAATTGCTTTTCTTAAGTTAAGTGAAGTAGTGTCTGGGTAATATTGTATATTATCTATTTTATCTTTTATTGCTTTTTTGGCTTTAGGAGAAGGTCCATATAGGTTTTCATTAGAAGCTAACTTATATAATGGTCCTTCAATATTATAAGATTTTTTTAATTCCTCTGGATTTAATCCTGGTTGATAAGCTGATAAATTTTCAATTTGAGTTTTCATTTAAATTCTCCTATCTAAATTTAGAAATTTCATCTTGTGCTTTTTTTAATATTTCGAATGAATATTTTAAGTTTTGATTTTCTTTTTCATCTAGAGGTAATTCTATAATTTTTTGGGCACCGTATTTATTTATCAACGTTGGTACACCAGAATATAAATTGTCATATCCATATTCTCCACTTAAATAGCTAGAAACAGTTAATATAGTATTTTCATCTTTAATTATGGCATTAGTTATGGTCGTTAAAGCTTTTGCAATTCCATAGCTTGTATTTCCTTTAGATTTTAGAATTTCAGTACCTACTTCTTTTGTATATGTTGTTATTTCTTCTAAAACATTTGAAGTTTTTTCTTTTAATGGTACTCCTGCAATGTTTGCTTTAGACCATATTGGAACTTGAGAGTCGCCATGTTCTCCTAATACCATAGCTTGTATGTTTGATGGAGAAACATTGTATATTTCACTTAATTTAAATTGAAAACGCGCAGAATCAATTATTGTACCAGAACCAATGACTTTTTCTTTGGGAAAACCTGAGATTTCTTTTGTAATATAGGATAAAGTGTCAACAGGATTAGAGGCTATAATAAAAATACCTTTAAAATGATTTTCCATTATTTTTGCAATAATAGATTTAAATATTTTGTGATTAGCTTCTAATAAGTCTGAACGTTTACTTACAGATTCCATTGAAGCACTAGCGGCGATGACAATAATGTCTGCATCTTCACAATCAGAATAATCTCCACTTTTTACTTTTAACGTAGAGTTGTTAAAAGGAAGCATGTGTCTTAAATCCTCTACACAACTTTTTACAACATTTTCATGTCTAGATATTATCGCTATTTCGTCTATACTAGTGTTCGATTCAGAAGCCATTAAGAATGAATAACTTGATCCAACGTGACCATTTCCAATTACTACAACTTTATTATTTTTCATATATAATGTCCTCTCTTTTTACTGTAATTAAATCTTCCCACACATAATTATTATTTTCAATAAATTCTAAAAATAATTAATACCTATTGCTTGTCTTACATCAAAGAGAGTGTCAGTTGCGATTGAACGAGCGTTTTCACTACCTTTTTTGAGTACATCATATACATAGTCCATATTATTCTGATAGTCCTGTCTTTTATTACGAATAGGTTCTAATTCACTTTGTATTATTTCATTTAAATAGTTTTTAATTTTGACATCTCCTAAGCCACCTTTTTGATAGTGATTTTTTAATTTTAATAATTGATCTGTATCTGAACAGAAAGCATCTAAATAAGTAAAGACAGTATTTCCTTCTATTTGTCCAGGATCATTGATATGAACATGGTTAGGGTCCGTATACATTGACATAATTTTCTTTCTAATAGTATCTGGAGAGTCCGATAAATAAATCGCATTGTCTAAAGACTTACTCATCTTAGCTTTCCCGTCAGTTCCTGGAAGTCTACCTAAACCTTTTCTAGGTAGTAAGGCTTTAGATTTGTATAATATATTTTGATTGTATGTAGTGTTAAACGTTTTAACAATTTCATTAGCTTGTTCTATCATAGGTATTTGATCTTCTCCTACGGGAACTACCGATGTTTTAAATGCTGTAATATCAGCAGTTTGACTAATCGGATATATTAAAAAACCGGCTGGAACTCTTTCTCCAAATTTTTTTTCTTTCATTTCATTTTTTACAGTAGGATTTCTTTTTAATCTGGATAATGTAACTAAGTTTAAATAATGCATCGTTAATTCATTTAATTCTGGTATTTGAGACTGAACAAATATATTAGACTTTAATGGATCTATACCTACTGATAAATAATCTAATACAACTTCCGTTAAACTATTACGAATTTTTTCAGGATTTCTAGCGTTATCAGTTAATGCTTGTTGATCAGCTATCATTATAAAGCTATTAAATTGGTCTTGTAATTCAACTCTTTTTTTAAGTGATCCTATATAATGACCAATGTGTAATTTCCCAGTAGGTCTATCACCCGTTAATAAATTTTCTTTTTGCATTTGACTAGCTCCTTTATATTAAAATCATCATTTTCTATAGGATAAATTTTTTTCTGAATTTTTAAAAGAGTTTATATTGTATACATTTCTACTACCTATAATCGTTAATTATGTTAATTAAAGGAAAAAGACCCAAACACCTTCATATCAGCGTCTGGGTCTTTTAAAAATGAAAATTGAATATAAGATAATGAGATACTAAAACATTAATAAACTTTATACGTTTGTCCAGTTTGAGCACCTTCAACACTTTTAATAAATGCATTTGCTACTTTATCAACTGGAACAGCTGTAAATCCTTTGAAGAATTCCCCATATTTATCTAAAGCTTCTTCAACGACATTAGGACTTACATTGTTAATTCTTAAACCATTTTTTAATTCTATAGCTGCTGATGTAACAAATCCTGCAACACCGCCATTTGCCATAGCTGCTGAAGAACCTAATAGAATAGGATCATCCATCATAATTCCGGAAGTTAAAGTAAAGCTACCGTTTTTATTTAAATAGTGTTGACCTATTAAAACAAGGTTTATTTGTCCTAATAATTTACTTTTTATAGCTACATTATTTTCTTCTAAACTAATATCTGATAGAGATTTGAAAGTTGCGCCTCCTGTAGCGCTAACAACAGCATCTATATCTTTAATATCTTTATACATTTGTTCAATTTCTGTTGGAGAGGTAATATCTAATTGATAATCACCAGATTTACTGCCAACTTCAATAACTTCATGATTATTTTCTTTAAGTTTCTTAGATACACTTTTACCTATTGTGCCAGTAGCACCAATAACTACTATTTTCATTGTAATCCTCCTAATAAATACTGTTATTTTTGTAAATTTTTTAGCCAAAATAAATATATTCGAAAGTTTACTATTAACACTTACATACTTAATGTAACATATACATTTATGAATTTATTCTGTAAAACATAGTATATTCAAGTAATGTTAATATTAAATAAGCTTATACATAGAATATACAAATTAGCTACCCATAATAAATGATTATGTCAACTCAACACAAAGGGACAAACGCCGTCATTTCAGCGTTTGTCCCTTTTATGTGAATTCATGGATTATTCATATTTTATACATTCCCTTAACTACGCGTTTTCATGCATTTTCATTAAATAAAATTTTGTATCTTTATTCAGTTATCAATGTCTAAGTGTTGCATACATGATACACGTATACTGTATGCATGTATATTGTATGCCTGCATACACTTGAAAAGTTATATATTTGAACACAACTTTAAAAAACTTACTTACATCTATATAATAATCAATGTAAGCAAGTTGGATCGATGGTGGCTAATCTCATGAAAATGGGGTGATGCCTATGGTTTTGGTTTTTGCTCCTAGAAAGGACTAGCATTGTCTGATTATGAAATGCTGATGATTGTTTTGACAATCATTAGTTTAGTATTAATTAGAAACGACCAAAAAAAATAGACCATCTCCACTTTGACAAGTAGATAGTCTATTTAAGAATTTTTTATCGAAAGTCACCGTCTTTTTAACGGGCTTACTAAGGCACAAGTGTTACCAGCACTTGTGTCTTTTCTTTTGTCAATTTCAGTATATACTGTTTCATGCTATTTGTAAAAGAAATTCAGTGAGCATTTAGTTAAGCTATTTTTATAAACGGAGGGAGAAGGATTTGAACCAACGCGAGCAAAAAGCTCCTACCAACCACACAGTGTTGGCCTCTTAAACCAGACTTGAGTACCCCTCCACAATAATATGTAATTTGAATATTATTTGACTTTAATATAGTATTAGAAAAAAGTTCTGAAGTCAAGTAGCAGAGATTGATAAATATCCAAGACCGATAAAAAAACAACAGCCTAACTATCATACGAAAAATAATTGTACGTGGTATGTCCATAATAAAAGAAATCAAACAAAAAGATATCTTCCATCTAGTTTTACAGATGCAAAAAATTGGCTTAATGAAGCCAAAAGAGCTGGATTTGCTACAGGTAAAAAACCAATAGCAGGTTCTATTCTCCAAACTTCTAAAGGCGGTGGCGGTTATGGCCATGTCGCTTTTGTTGAAAAAGTAAATAAAAATGGAAGTATAAAGATTTCAGAATACAATTATAATGTACGTTTAGGCTATGGCACTCGTACTTTAACTAAGAAACAAGCTTCGCAATACAATTATATTTATTAATCAGAACTTCAGACCCTAAATCCTGGAGTTAGACTCCAGGATTTAAATTTTAAATGAAAAAGGTGGAAAAATGAAATTTGTTACATTAACAGAACAGGAATATCAATTATTTATACAAAAACATGCTGTACATTACACGCAATCTATTGCGCATTATAACTATAGACAAAAGTATAAAAAAGATGTCCATTTGGTAGGCGTTAAAGATAATGAAGAAGTTATAGCTGCGTGTTTACTATCTGAAGCACAAGTTTTAAAAATATTTAAATATTTTTATTCTCACAGAGGTCCAGTATTAGATTTTAATAATGAAAAATTAGTTGAATGCTTTTTTACTGGGCTAACTCGATATTTAAAACGACATAAAGGATTATTTGTTTTAGTTGATCCTTATATATTAGAAAGTAATAGAGATGCAGATGGACGTATATTGAAGTCATACGATAATTCCAATTTAATAAATAAACTCAACCATTTAGGCTATCAATATCAAGGTCATAGTATAGGATATTCTGATACAAGCCAAATACGCTGGTTATCTGTTTTAGATTTGGAAGGCAAAAACGAAAAAGACATTTTAAATGAAATGGATTACCAAACTAGAAGAAATATTAAAAAGACATATGAGATGGGTGTAGAGGTTAAAACACTAGACATTTCACAGACAGACCAATTCTTTGAATTGTTCCAAATGGCAGAAGAAAAGCATGGCTTTAAATTTAGAGAAAAAGATTATTTTGAAGAAATGCAAAACATCTATAGTAATAATTCAGCTTTGAAATTAGCGTATATAGATTTAAAAAAATACTTAAACCAGTTAAATAACAAAGAGTTAGTGCTTAATGAACAACTAGAAGAAATTAAAACAAAGCTAAAAGATAACCCAAATTCAAAAAAGAATAAAAATAAGTACCAAGAATTAAATAAACAATTAAAAAGTAACCAAAAACATATTACAGAAACTAAAAATTTAATCAAAAGTGACGGCGACGTACTTCATTTAGCGTCGGCATATTATATCTGGAATAAAGATGAGGTTTATTATTTATCAAGTGGATCTAACCCTAAATACAACCAATTTATGGGGGCATATCGATTACAATGGGATATGATAAATTTTGCATTAAATAATAATATACCGAGATATAATTTTTATGGTATTACTGGAAATTTTAGTGAAAATGCTGAAGATTATGGTGTGCAGCAATTTAAAAAAGGGTTTAACGCCCATGTCGAAGAATACATTGGAGATTTCATCAAACCTCTACGCCCTATTTTTTACAAAGTATATAAGTTATGTAAATAACACAATAAAAATAGGATGTTCCTATATAGAAGCATCCTATTTTTATTGTGTTATTTATTCTTCCCAGTCCAATTTAAGCTGCTTTAAAAACTCTTCTTTATCCTTTTCTAGTTGGGGATCAAAATCGCTTTGGAGTTGCTGTCCATACGTTCGTTCCTCTAACCATTTTGGCGTTTTTTCACGACTCATATATTGACGTGACTTACCTATATTCGCCATTTGTGGCTGACGTTTACTGTGAATGCGTTTCTCAGCGTCAAAGGTAAACTCTAAACATTCAATTTTACGTCCTTTTTTTGCCTTAATTTTATTGATATTAAGATTATTAAAAATTGAAGAAAGTTCATTAATTATTGGCTTTAATACACGTTTGGTTATATCATTCATCTGATAAGTTTTAGGTATATCTAGACGATTTCTAAAATCAGCTATATTTATTTTTACATAACCAGTATGTTTATATTGTTTAAGCAATCTAAACATGTTTTTAGCGTAAGTAGATTTAAGATGCGTCATTTCTTTTAATTCAAATTTCGTAAAATCAGCTGTTATAGAATTTAAAATATGTTTTAAATCAGGATTAACACTAATAGATAAACATTCTTCGTCTAAATCTACTTTGTATGAAGTAAATAAAACAAATTTTTCAAAAGACCTACCATTACGTTCTACATATGTTAGATTCAACATTTTATCGTATACGTGCTCTAAATCATTGATAAAGCGTTCTTGAGAACGCGTGTAGTAGTTACTTAAATATTTTAATTCTTCAAAAGGAATAATTACTTTTCTCGTATCCTGTTCTTTAAGTTTATTGCATAATGTAAAGAATAAATCTACTTCAGTACTTGTAAAACGTCTTAATGGTACTAA
>OIFG01000332.1_pt1 | contig 13625 bp, 10 predicted proteins | sample 1582031 | NCBI WGS metagenome assembly OIFG01 (sample SAMN07501051, study PRJEB24779) | human gut metagenome | isolation source: stool | host: human infant | place: USA: Pittsburgh, PA | reverse complement strand
CTAAGGCATAGAAACATGAGCCAGTATAGCAGGCGGAAAAGAGAAACGCGGTGTTCGTCTTTTCGCCGCAAAGCCGCCCGCATTCATTGAGGTATTTCAACTCAGTTGATGAAGCCTGGTTCTGCTGGCATCCCTGCACTACGATGCAGGGACTTCCATAAAACGAGTTTTCAAATATAAAAAGTGTCGATTTTTGCATTACCCATAAGGCTTATGCGCGGTGGATTGCATACAAAAGTCGATTGAGAAAATCCGTTTCTGTGTTGGTGTGCGTGGCGTAACCGCCATGTTCATCAACACATCCTAAACTAATTGTCAAGATGGTATGAACGTAGTCGTTCATGTACCAAAAACATAAGAAAGGACGCAAAAATGCGTGCTATTACTATCGAGGATTTGAATGCTGCCGCTCATATCGGCGGAGCCGGAAGTTTGGTCATGCGTCAGGAGCTGGAACCCGCAAGTGGCCCGGATGGTGTGATTGCTCCTGCGAAATATACCATGGAGAAAGTCGCTACATATATATATGAGATGCGCTTCATGGAGGGGCGAGAAGAACCCGTAAAGGTAGTGCTCATCGACTCCAAGACGTCTTTTGCGAATCGTGCTGAAGGGACGACGACAGAAGCGATGCATAATGGTAGTGGAATCCTCTCTAAGATGCCTCATATCGCGGTCGAATATGACACTGTTGCCGGTAGGAAGACTTTCTATGATAATCAACTTCCACATCGTGCTTTTGACGGGCACATCCGCGTTGGAGAATATGAAGGTGCGTCCACTTCCCAAGCGGAGGCGTATATGAATGCGCGCAATTCTACCCTAGAGAATCTGCTCCCGCTTTTCGAATTGTCTCCCGAAACCGTCATCTTCGGAGGTTGGGATTCCACTCGTAGTAAGAATCAGTTGAGAATTCCATCCGTTCTGGTGGGAGAGACTTATGGTATTTTGGCTGAGCAGGAGGAAGATCCTGCAATTCACAGAGCAGGCGCTCGCGTTGATCCGGTTGGTGCCAGTGTAAACGTGGCATCTAAAGACGACCGCACGAAGATTGTCGGCGACAGCATCGATTTGAGCGATAGCACTAAGACAAGCTTTGAAAAGTCAGGGAAAGGCTCTGTCATTGGATTGGGGGCCATTCCTCCAAGTGCTAAGAAAGATTTGCTGGATGGTGTCTCTGTTCGTAGCGTCATTTCTACTCGTGTGTTGAGTTTCGCCACCGTGCGCACTTTCCATTTTGGTAAGGGTGTTGAAGGTGATGCGGCAATTCGCGCTCTTATTATTGCGGTACTTTTGCGAGATGTTGCTGGCTATGACGAGAACCCCTTTATTCGTGCGAATTGCTTCCTTGCGGAGAAGGATAAGCCGGCTGTGGTGTTGAACAAGCGCTATGGTGAAAAGGAGGAGTTGGAACCTCTTACCGTAAAAGCGACAGAGGCTCTTCTGGAAGAAGCTTATGCTCAGGCGCATGAGAAGGCTGGAATTACTTGGGAAGGCCAGGAATTCCTCGTCCAGGGCAATCCTGCGGTTCTTGCCAATGCGTCTGCCGAAGATGATTCGAAGGACAACAACTGATATGGCTTTTGCAATATCGGCCTATTTCCCGCTTGGTTTTTATCAGGGCAGCGATTCCGGCAGTAAACCAGAATCGTACCCTTCGCTCAATCGGTTGTACTCCGCGCTTGTTTCTGCGGCATATTTGACGTTTGGTTTCGAGAAGGTTGACGCTGAGTATGGACTGACAGATGAGCAAATTCATGATGCTTTGAATTGGTTCGAGGATAATCCTCCGCAAGAAATACTATTTCCCCGTGTTATCAGAGCTGGAAGCAGAGCTACTGTATACCGGAATAAGGGTAATGTTCAAAATAAGAAGAAACCTAAAGATAAGGTTTCCCCTGCAGAGGCTTACATCGCCACCGCATATGAGCAGTATCCTGAATCTGGAATGTTGCTGACTTGGGCATGGCATGAGAACCCTTCACCTGAAGTTTTTAAAACGCTGAATTTGCTTTGCGATGAAGTTCCTTATTTAGGTGAGGCTTGTTCCGTCGTGGAGCTGCATGCGCATGAGGACTATGTTTTCCCCGCTGCCGCCGAGGATTGTGTGTGGACGCTTTCTTCTGATTCAGCATTGGGGAGCATCTTCAGGAAGGGAAGGCCTCTCTCCTTTCCGAGGAGGGGCCGTCTCGATGATTTGAAGAAAGCGTTTGTCGCTGCGAACCCTGCGCCGAAAGGCAAGAAGAGAGCAGCATCTATCAGCGATAAGGAAGATGAACAAAATTTCCTTAACGAGTACCTTCCCCTGCAAACGGAGGGGCAGGCCAGATACATTCCTCCTTCTGCGCAGAAAGAGGACGCTCTCAAGGCTCCATGGGCAACAGCATTCTATCTCGAGATTGACAGAGTCGATGGCAAACAAGGAGATGACGGCAAGGCCGAATGGAGACCAGAAGAATCTGAACTTGTCGGTTGGGCCGTAGCGCTTCACCGTTTTCTTGTGAAGCAGTGGGGCCCTGATCCATCTCTTGCGCTGATTGGTAAATATGCTCCGGGCATGAGCAGACCAGCCAACAATGTGTCCATTCAGATTTTAGATTCCGGGTTTAAATTGGCATATGCCCAGAAGCTTCGGAAAGAACTCACTGGGAAAGGACCAGGCTTTCTGATTATGCTTCCGCATGACATGTTGAAATCTGATGTTCAAAAATTACATGATGTTTGTAAACGGACTAAGGGTAAAACCCTGTACTATGCACCGAACAAGCCTTCTTTGCAACTTGGGGATATTACGATAATCGATGCTGAGCATCTTTGGAAACCAGTGACTGAAGGGATGTGTCGATACTGGACACTCAGACCAATGGCCATTGCCGAGACGCGTCCCATTCCTAGTCCAAAACATAATCGTAAATGGGGTGTTCAAGAAGCCATCTGTCTGGCTTTGGGGCATGTTTGGCGCGACAGATATGCCCCTAAAGCCAATCAAGGGGGACAAGCTAAAGCTAGTCGAGAAGAGCGTTATTGGAATTTTGTAGATGCGGTAAAGGCAAAAACGTCAAACTTCCGCATCTTTGATTGGCGTGCTGTGTATCGCGTTAACATGGCGGATTACGTGCATCATACGGATTCCTCCAACGTTCTGCATGGTATGCAGGCATTGATTGCGATTTCCGATGCTGCAGATTCACTGGATTGTGCAGCAATGGCAATTGGCCAGAGTCGTCACTTAGGAGGGGGATTCTTGGTGCCAGTGGATTTTGATCTAAGTGCACTTCAACCGGATGAAAATTTCGGAAAGGGGGTTCCGGCATGGCTGAAATGAGCCTGGAACAAAGGCAGTATCTTACTGCGAAATTTGAAGAATTTGTTGCTGCAGTTCATTCAGATGTTAAGGAAAACCAGCCGGTTCGAAAGCCTTATCAATGGCAAATCAGGTTGATGCTACACGTTGCCGAGCATGGGTGTTGGCCGCAAGGCATCGGTGCTCCGACTGCATCGGGTAAAACGAGCGTGATTGACATTCATGTGTTCCTTAACGCTATGGCTGGTCTTATCTCCACTGAGGAGAGCGCGGATACTCAGATACTTGCTGACTTGCCATTGCAACGTATCCCACGCCGTTTGGCGCTTACTGTGAATCGTCGTTCATTGGTCGATGACCAGTTTGATGAGGCGTGCGCGTTGCAAAACAAGATGCAGTCTGAAAACGACAAAGACGATGGACTCGACGTATACCGCAAAGGTTTGAATCTACGTTCTGCTGTCAATGATGGAATCAAGCGTGAACTCCCGAATCCTCAGATGATTGTCGTTGAGCTTCGCGGTGGTGCTAGCCCGGATCGTGAGTGGCGCTATTATCCACAGACCTGTGCGGTAATTTGCGCAACACCGGACATGTTTGGTAGCCGCTTGTTATTCCGCGGCTATGGTACCAGTGCGACAATGCGTTCAATGGAGGCCGGGCTTCTTGCTTACGATACGGTGTTGATTGCAGATGAAGCACATCTGAGTCGACAGCTGTTGAGGACAGCACGGCAGGTGACTCGTATTGAGAATATGGCCATGACTTCTCTTACTGGTCAAGTCACTTCTTTGCAGGTTGTGGAAACTACCGCAACTCCTACATCCGATGATGTAGAAAGTCTGGTTTCCGTTAGGGAATCGGACTTCGGAATTGATTCTGCGCTGAGAAAGCGTCTTTGTACTTCAAAGCCTGTATTCACCAGTTTTGACTTTGAAAAACCTAAGGACGAAATAGAAGCGATTGCTTTACGGTGTTTTGAATTGATTCAAGACAATGAGAAATCTGATAGGTCTAGTGATTCGAACCCCCATGTTCTTGGCTGCATTCTGAATACCGTTGAGAATGCCAAAGCGGTCGCTAAAGAGCTTGATAAGCGGTGCAAGAAGGAAGGCATCCAACGTCCTATCGACGTATATGTCGGTCCGATGCGTGCTTATGATAAACGCAAGGTGGCTGAAAGGCTTAAGTCTGTCCCATCGATGAATCCGCAAAACGCACCATGTTGTATCATCGGCACACAGACTTTGGAGGTTGGCGTCGATGTTGATTTCGCTAACATGGTGACTGAAATTGCACCTGGTTCTGCGTTGGTGCAGCGTGCGGGACGAGTGAATCGTCGAGGACTAAGATCTAGTGGGCCCGTGTATGTGTTTGGTCTTGATTTGCGACAATCGACGGAAAAGAAGCAAACTAGGGCTACCATCCCGTATTCGCCTGAAGATATTCAGAAAACACGAGATTGGTTGAATGCTTTAAGTAAAACTGAGTCTGGCGACCCCGACATCAGTGCATGGTCTGTGAATCGGACTGTACTAGCAGGAACGCCAACCCCAGGAGAACGGCAGCGTAGGTTGCTATTCCAGCGTTTGGAACCGTGGGACGTTGAGAATCTTTCCGTCACCGACGAAGAACTGTGCGCTGACATAAGTGAGAGTGGTCTTCAGCAAGGGCATTCAGATCTCAATCTTTGGCTACGGGATGAACTAAATTCAGATGATCCTGATGTCAGCATCGTGGTGCGCCATCTACCTTGGGATGGCACACTGGCTACTCAGCTTTTGGAAGTGACTCAGCCTGAGAACGACGAGCTGTTTCCAGTTGGAAAGTGGTGTGGACTCGAGAGTCTCTTTAAAACATTGGCGAGACAAGATGATAAAGCCCATAGGAGAGGTGCGAGAATCGATACCGTCAACATTAGAGGGGAAAAAAGCACGGTTGAATTTCCTCACAGGGTGTTCAGGTACCGTGCTTCTGAGCCTGAAGGTCACCGTGTGGTGTGTTTGCGTGCGCAAGATGCTGCACAAAACACGGTGAAATCGGGCGACGTGCTCATTCTTGATGATTATGAGAAAGTCTTTTCTAAATTTTCTGAAGATTCCTTTGAGACTGCCGTCATCTTTGATCCAGAAGGCTCTGATAGCGCAAGCGACGTGTTCAATCGGTGTACTTCCTCTGCTTTAATAACGGATTCCTCCGTTTCGGATGATTCAAGAGTTGCTAAAGCGTTTCGGTTTATTCAGGAAATCGAAGAAGAAGAGTCTTCAGAAAACGGCGAGGAACTGTCTGATACTGCCGAAGAAGACATGCAGGAGTCGCTTCGCTTGCTTCGTGCGGCGACTGTTGGTGCAGTAGATTCGGCAGGGCGCGCAGAGAACAAGGAGTATTCTCTAATCTGGCATGTTGTCGAAGGCCCTGAAGTCCGTTATACCGACATCGGAGGCAATGCAGTTCAACGTAATGTCCAATGGGTTGTCAGCGGTGTATCTGAGAGTATGCCGGACTCTGAATCGAATCAGGAAATTCTGTCATCTAGGAAGAAAACACTGTTTTTGGGCGGTATTTCAAGTGATCCTGCCGAGCCTAGACGCAAAGAAGGCCATCAAAATCATGTCGCTCGACGCGCGCAAGCACTCGGTACTCTTATTGGGCTTGGCCCTATGATGGTGGAAGACTTGCGTATTGCCGGTGAATATCATGACGAAGGCAAGAAAGACAAGCGTTTCCAGAGAATGCTTTGCCGAAATCGACAGAAAGAAATTGAAAAAGGACCCTGGGCGAAAAGCCGATTATTCATATCTCGCTCATGGGAACAGGAATTCCGCAATACGTACAGACTTCACGGTTGGCGTCATGAGCAGCGTTCCGTCGTGGAATTCTTATATTCTTGCGAAAAGAATGAGCAACTGGCAATCATGAGTGAGTCTGATAAACAGCTTGTTGAGAGACTTATTGGCACATCACATGGTCATGGTCGTTCAGCATTTCGGCATGGAACAGAGTATCTACTTCCTCAGGAAGGAGGCGCCTCTCGTAATGCAAATCCAAGATTAAACGACATCTCGGATCGACTATTCGAAATGGGGGAATGGGAAACTCTTATTGACCGTACCAATCAGCGGTATGGTTTCTGGGGTGTTTCATACCTTGAGGCACTGCTTCGTGCGGCTGACATTACGTGTTCGAAAGAAGGTCTGTGATGAGTGTCGTTATTCCTGCGAATGCTACTGATGCATTTTCACATCTGTTCATGGTCGGTCTTGCTTCGATTCTCGAAGATGCCGACAGTGATAGGGTCTGCCTCTTCCGTTGGCGGGATACATTACAAGCGTTTGAGTTGAAGACCGATGATGGTTTAGATATCGAGCGGATGTCGGAAATCGTTAGCGAACATGCCCAAAGATGGTCACAATCATTGCCGTTGACATCCGAGAACGACTATACAGTCACTAAGGAGTCTGACATTCCCGGTGAAACATTCCATGCAACTATGTCTCCAAGATTAAGCAGTCTGGGCGTCCCTTGTGGGTGGCACAAGCTCCAGGAAGACAGAGAGGCTGCTATTGATGCTATGCAAACTGCTGGTGATTACCGTTATTTCGGCGCGCTTGGTCAACCCTCATACTGGTCTGGCGAACAGAGCGGCAAATTGCGTTCTGACTTTGGCGCTTCGCGGTGGGAGATGGTAACTCGTAATAAAGGCCAAGAGTTTATTGGTGGTCGATTGTTGCCTTTATCTCGGTGTGTTGCAGCACGATCCATCGAGAATGTTCGTGATGGGTTGCTCGGAACGAAAATAGAGGATGAAGTTGGGCACAACGATTCGATGAGCCGCGCGGCGACTGGACTTCATGCTCCGGCTAGAACGGATAATGCTCGAGCGTGGTGCGCCTTGGTAGGAGTTGCTGCTTTCCCAACTCGCGTTACAACTATTGGAAACGATAGGTCTCGTGACAGTAGTGCGGCATTATTCCAGCTTAAAGGACAAATTCGCTTCGCAATTTTGCCTTTGTTCGACCAATACTGGACAACATCGAAGTACCGTTCCATTGTTCGTAGTGAAGCACTCGCGAAATTTGGCATTCAATATGCTTGCACTGCTAGTGAGCAATCATATTTTGCAAGTGCATCGTCTGACTGGCTTGGGGAAAAAGGCGTTCTGGCATGTTGTTTCTTTAACCAGTTCATGTCGGATAACAAAAGTGCTCCAGAACGATGGCTAAAACCCGGCATAATCGTTCCAGTGAAGGAAATGGAATAGCAAGTACGGAGGAAACTTATGGAAGATGACCCCATTCCGATTAGTCTGGTCGCCAACTACATGTTTTGTCCACGTAGGGCATGGCTGGAATCGGTTGGAGAAAAAGTTGATTCGGATCAAATTATGCGAGGGACATACGACCATCGCAAGGTTGATAGATTCGATGGTGCTCCCGATGCGGATTCATATCAAGCTGTGAACATCAGGCATGAGGAATGGGGCGTTAGCGGCAAGCTTGATGCAGCCAAAATGACGGATGACGGTGTTGTTATTCGTGAATACAAGGCGACACCTGTGAAGCGAGCAATGACTATCACTGAGGCGATGCGAACGCAACTCGCTTTGCAGGCTGCTTGCCTTGAAGCCATGGGTTTTCATGTGGCAGGGACGGAAATTTTCTTCACCACTCACCATCGACGAGTCGACGTTGAACTCAATGAAGAAGACTTTGAGAACGCTCATAAGGCTGTGGAAGAGACCCGAGCGTTAATCAACTCTGAACAAGCGCCTGAGCCGTTGGAGGATAGCACGCGATGCATGCGTTGCTCTCACGTGGGAATCTGCCTGCCTGAAGAACGTAAGCTATGCGCGGTGGCGCATCGTGTGATGGTTTCATCCCCTGATAATCAAGTGACTCATCTTGCTACTCCTGGTTCGAAAGCCTTTATCAGGTCTGGGCGAATGATAGTTCAGAAAAACGGCGAAGAACTTGCCTCAATTCCAATTGACACCATGCAAGGATTGCAAATCTATGGTAATACCGACTTGTCGAGTGGTTTGATTCGTGAGTTGATGTGGCGTGATATTCCAATCGTTTGGTGCAGTGGAACGGGGCGTATGTATGGTTGGTCTGTTCCCTCGTATGGGCCTAATGGCGAACAACGTGTCGAGCAGCATGTGGCTTCTCATGAGGGCCGGCTTGGACTCGCACGAGAATTCATCATCGCCAAAATTCATAACCAGTCTGTTCTGTTGCGTCGCTCAGAGTCGGATAATCCAGTACTACCTCAGTTGCGACATATCGAAAAACAAGTCGGTAATGCGAACAGATGGCAGGACGTGCTTGGTCTTGAAGGAGAGTCTGCTGCATTATATTTTTCCCAGTTCAAGCATCTCATCAAAGTTGATCGTCAGGCTGAATGGCATTGGATTGCCCGTATGAGGCGGCCAGCGCCCGATGCGTTGAATTCTTTGCTTGATTTTACTTATACATTGTTGCTGTCTGATTGTGTCCGTGCGCTGATTTCTTGTGGGCTTGATCCTCATGCTGGCTTTCTGCACAGCAGCAAACGTAATAAGCCTGCGTTGGCACTGGACCTGATGGAAGAATTCAGAGCGCCAATTGCTGATTCTGTGGTGCAAACAGTAATCAACAACGGTGAAATCAACGCAACAGGATTTACAGATGCACTTGGATCGGTACGTATGATGGACGAAACTCGTAAAGCCGTAATCAAAGCATATGAACGAAGAATGGCTACAGAAATAACCCATCCCATCTTTAAATATAAGGCATCTTGGCGAAGGACTATTGAGATTCAAGCTCGGATGATTTTGGGATATCTCGACGGAACACAAGCTGAATATCGTGGAATCAGAATTCGCTAAGAAGCTATGGCATGGTTAACCAGAAACGTGGCTATTTAGTTGCATATGATGTGAGCGATGATTACCGTCGCAGTCATGTAGCGAAGATTCTTCAGCATTATGGAGAACGGCTGCAATACAGTGTTTTTCTGTTGCAAGTGCGCCCCTCAATGATGCTCAACGTACGTATGAAGATTGAGAAAGAGATTGACTATGGAACCGATTCTGTTGTGTTCTGCTCATTGGGGACAATTGCGCAGACGGAAGAGGGATTGGATTTTCTGGGGCATCGAGGATATGCAGACTTAGAAATTCCCACAATTATTTGATTTCAGTCAAAACGGCTGGGCTGTTTGATAACTAAAGAGTGTTTCGTCTTGCATGCGCACGAGAGGTGAATCACTTCTGAGACGCGCGGCAAGCGCTCGCATGCGGAAAATGGCGTTTCTGTGGGATTCAGCGTTCCCAGATTCGCATTTTTCATAGGGTATGAAGTACATCGCTCGCATAATTGCTTGAGATACATGTCACCACAACGCTCTACACTAAGACTATTCCTGAGCTCTAATACTCAGGACTTCATTGAGGTGATAGAACGATTGGCGTACATCATACCGGGCAGCCAAATTCCTGAGCTCTAATACTCAGGACTTCATTGAGGTCGGCGAGGATCATGCAGCGTGAACAGGCGCCCGGCGCGCATTCCTGAGCTCTAATACTCAGGACTTCATTGAGGTAGCGTACAGTTTGACTGAACGCAAATCATATGAGACATTCCTGAGCTCTAATACTCAGGACTTCATTGAGGTGAGCGTATGTGGATGCTCGCACTCGACGAATACGAATCACATTCCTGAGCTCTAATACTCAGGACTTCATTGAGGTCAAAGCACCTGGCTTCTCTGCAAAAACTTCATACTATTCCTGAGCTCTAATACTCAGGACTTCATTGAGGTGCGGTCGTCGCGACGTGGAAACGTTCGCTCTCGGCCGCGATTCCTGAGCTCTAATACTCAGGACTTCATTGAGGTGGACTATCTGCTGGGGCTTAAGAAGCTGGTCGGTCACGATTCCTGAGCTCTAATACTCAGGACTTCATTGAGGTCGCTCACAGGCTCACTACGACCGCTTCGGTCGTGATATTCCTGAGCTCTAATACTCAGGACTTCATTGAGGTACGCTCGACCCCAACCACGTCGACGAAAAAACCTGATATTCCTGAGCTCTAATACTCAGGACTTCATTGAGGTGAACACGACGTTAACTCGACACGCAAGCCACACCCACATTCCTGAGCTCTAATACTCAGGACTTCATTGAGGTTGGAAGGTCCACGAATTATATCTGCGGAGTTCGACGATTCCTGAGCTCTAATACTCAGGACTTCATTGAGGTATGCATCGTGGGCGCTATGAGGCGTTCGAGAAGATCATTCCTGAGCTCTAATACTCAGGACTTCATTGAGGTGGTAGCCATTTTATGCTAGTCACTCTCTCGAATTTGATTCCTGAGCTCTAATACTCAGGACTTCATTGAGGTAAGTACGCCACTTTCGAGGAACCTCAAGAGTGGAACCATTCCTGAGCTCTAATACTCAGGACTTCATTGAGGTTGTTCCTCTCGAATGCGGTCCAAAAGGCCAATCCGTAATTCCTGAGCTCTAATACTCAGGACTTCATTGAGGTGCAGATAACTTCCCTTGGCCGACACGGGGTGTGACATTCCTGAGCTCTAATACTCAGGACTTCATTGAGGTTGACCGCATTCGACGGCAAGGCTGGAATGTCGAATTAATTCCTGAGCTCTAATACTCAGGACTTCATTGAGGTAGGAGCCTGTCGGCGTTCGCGTGACACACGTCCATGAGATTCCTGAGCTCTAATACTCAGGACTTCATTGAGGTCGACCGTACACATCATCGCCCAGGTATTCCTGGTTGAAATTCCTGAGCTCTAATACTCAGGACTTCATTGAGGTATGTTCGCCGCGCGCGCCGACATAACAGACGCACGGATTCCTGAGCTCTAATACTCAGGACTTCATTGAGGTGTGACCGGCATAGTGAAGGCCATCATGCAAGACAATCATTCCTGAGCTCTAATACTCAGGACTTCATTGAGGTTGCGGACATCACCGGCATGTTCCAGACGTTTCCTAACATATTCCTGAGCTCTAATACTCAGGACTTCATTGAGGTTGGTGTCAGACCGCGAACATGGGCTACTCACAGACCATTCCTGAGCTCTAATACTCAGGACTTCATTGAGGTCAGGATGAGGAGGAGTTTCGTCGGGAGCGGGCGGAGATTCCTGAGCTCTAATACTCAGGACTTCATTGAGGTCAATATCGCGCATTAGGATAGATTTTGAATGCGTTATTCCTGAGCTCTAATACTCAGGACTTCATTGAGGTTGCCGGATCTCAATCGTTCGGCGAGCTCGCTGACCGTATTCCTGAGCTCTAATACTCAGGACTTCATTGAGGTCTGATTTAGGCCGCCCTCATTGGCGACGGCTGTACGCAATTCCTGAGCTCTAATACTCAGGACTTCATTGAGGTACGCAGGTCGATCGGCAGACTGTTTTCGTGCACGGCATTCCTGAGCTCTAATACTCAGGACTTCATTGAGGTGAGGTGATGGAATCGAACCTACGGCAGGACGTACGCGGATTCCTGAGCTCTAATACTCAGGACTTCATTGAGGTACGTCGAAAACCGTGCCGATGTCATAACGGGGACTCATTCCTGAGCTCTAATACTCAGGACTTCATTGAGGTAGTTTCCGCAAGCTCGACGGCACCACCGGCACCGCCAATTCCTGAGCTCTAATACTCAGGACTTCATTGAGGTATGAGGCGCGATGCGTGACCATTTCGTACCGGGTGCTATTCCTGAGCTCTAATACTCAGGACTTCATTGAGGTATCGAATTGCGGCAAATCATGCTCGAGGACTCGGTATCATTCCTGAGCTCTAATACTCAGGACTTCATTGAGGTGACGTAAACGTGTACCAATTCGTGCGCGGTTGGAAAATTCCTGAGCTCTAATACTCAGGACTTCATTGAGGTGGAAAACATGGCGCACTCGTGGACCGATATGAAGAAATTCCTGAGCTCTAATACTCAGGACTTCATTGAGGTGTTTTCCGACACCCACGCCGACGTGTAGTTGCAGACACACATTCCTGAGCTCTAATACTCAGGACTTCATTGAGGTGCGAGCCGCACCAGCATCGGCCGCTTCACCGCAGGATTCCTGAGCTCTAATACTCAGGACTTCATTGAGGTGACAGCGGATACGCCAAGCCTTTGTTCGAACCGCCATAATTCCTGAGCTCTAATACTCAGGACTTCATTGAGGTCTGTCCGGTAAGCTTGTCGAGCTGGTCTTGCGCATATTCCTGAGCTCTAATACTCAGGACTTCATTGAGGTCGCGCAATCGCTCGGCTGGACTATCACGTCGGCGGTGATATTCCTGAGCTCTAATACTCAGGACTTCATTGAGGTCTATTGCACATGCTCGACCTGCATATACAGGCCGTCATTCCTGAGCTCTAATACTCAGGACTTCATTGAGGTACGCCGGTGTTCAGCAAGCAGGTACGTACCGTGGTCTAATTCCTGAGCTCTAATACTCAGGACTTCATTGAGGTTGGTCGCGACGGTTCTGCGAATGGTACCATACTTCCGATTCCTGAGCTCTAATACTCAGGACTTCATTGAGGTGTCCTGTATGCGCTCGACCATCACCCCAAACACAGATTCCTGAGCTCTAATACTCAGGACTTCATTGAGGTAGGTAAGCGCTCCAACTCACTTCGCCGTACCCCTAATTCCTGAGCTCTAATACTCAGGACTTCATTGAGGTACGACGGGTGCGGAACAACGCACCTATTCGACCGCTATTCCTGAGCTCTAATACTCAGGACTTCATTGAGGTTACCGGAAGCCGTACCATACTTGCCTTCACGCACCATTCCTGAGCTCTAATACTCAGGACTTCATTGAGGTAGGTTCATCGAGAACGCAGCCGCTGGCAGGCGCGCGACATTCCTGAGCTCTAATACTCAGGACTTCATTGAGGTTGGCAGAAAGTCGTGAAATAGTGCCGCCGTTCCAAGACATTCCTGAGCTCTAATACTCAGGACTTCATTGAGGTGCGCAAATAATAGGGATATAACCGACGTCAGCGCCACGATTCCTGAGCTCTAATACTCAGGACTTCATTGAGGTAAGATCAGCAACAGTGAGATCAAGTGCTTTCGCAATTGCCAATTCCTGAGCTCTAATACTCAGGACTTCATTGAGGTAGGATGTAGCTAGGATAGATCAGCCACACGTATGCAAGATTCCTGAGCTCTAATACTCAGGACTTCATTGAGGTAAGACGATGTCGCCGGGCTCGTGGGACGAGTCCAATTCCTGAGCTCTAATACTCAGGACTTCATTGAGGTTTGACCGGCATCATCAAA
>OIFG01000328.1_pt1 | contig 13885 bp, 9 predicted proteins | sample 1582031 | NCBI WGS metagenome assembly OIFG01 (sample SAMN07501051, study PRJEB24779) | human gut metagenome | isolation source: stool | host: human infant | place: USA: Pittsburgh, PA | reverse complement strand
GAGTGAGATTCTGAGCTTGCTGTTTCTGAATATCTTGCATAATTGCTAAAGAGTGACGCTGCTTCTGTAATCGTTTCAGAAGTACTTGGTAAGTTTTCTGAGACGCGAGGAGCTGCAGAGAGTCTATTCCAACTATTGATGTTTTCTGATAGTCCATCAAGGATGACTTCCTCAGACGTGCTCACTGTTTCTGAAATTGCCGAAGTCACTTCTGAAGTGCTCACTTGACTTTCTGATTCTGTCAATGAAACAGCTGGTTCTTTAACTACTTCTGATTCTGAAACGACTGTGCTGATTGAATTCTCTGATTCAGATGCTGAAGTCTCGGAAGTTGATGCTTCTGAGATAATATCAGTTTCTGAGACCTTCGATGACACTGTTGTGCTTTCTGCTACTTCTGATGAGGCTGTTGAGTTTACTAACTCGTCAACTGTTGGTGCTGGTTTAGTTATTTCATCTAGTTTAGGAGCTTCAACAGATGGTTTCGTATCAGTTGGAGCCTCTGAACCTTTGTTTACTGTTGTATTTTCGGATTTAGCTGTTTCTGAGCTTGCTTCAGATGTTACGGTATTGTCTGCTTTCTTACCAGCTTGGTTAGTAACTAGTTTCAAGATAACTGGTTCTACCGGTGTTGCTGTTGTGTCTTCCTTGATATAGAGCATGTTCCAAAGCGTTAGTTTAGGAACTGAAATGACAAGTACTGGTTGACCATTTTCATCTGTTTCAAGACTTGCTTGTGCCTTCTTCATGCTTGAAGTTGCCCAATCATCTGGTGACGTCACATAGACTTGATCAGTAATTTTAGCTGCTTCTTGGGCTGTTTTACCTGCTAGACTAAGACGAACTGTGAGATTTTCTTGAGCGTCCGGTGTTTTATTATCCGCATAACCCTCTTCATTATGCCAGCCCGCATTGATGCCCATCATGTTAATCATTTGAACAGTTGAGAAACCTTTTCCTGATTTAGCAAATGTCCAAACTTGATCTCCTGTCACACCTAGAGCATCCTTAGAAAGGATTTCACCAGCAGTATTCTTGGTAGACACAGACTGAGTGCTGTTAATCACACCCTCACCACGGAGAAGATTTTCATAAGCAGTGATAAACTGTTGGTAATTGTAAAGCTTACGAATAGTGTCCTTAGCCACACTGAGGTATTGAGTTGGGTAATAGGCACTTTGAAGGACGTTTAGGGCTGCATTAGCATTGGCAAGGGCTGCAATGGACATGTGATAGCCACCGGCTGCAGCTACTGTCGCATCTACGAGAAGAGTCGCGTCAGCTTGCAATGGCTTACCAGCAAGGGCATCTTTACCAGCACCGTTAGTTGCTTTTCCACCAGGAACAGTATAATCAATACCTGGTTCTTCCATGTAGGCACCAACGATAAGTGATTTACCAGTTTTATTGCGTACCATATCGATACGTGCTTTCAAATCGCCATAGGCAACCTGCATACGTCCTGGAATAACTGAACCACCGTTTGTCCAGAGCTCATTATAAACAACATCTTGACGTGCCTTGGCTAATTTATCATCATTACCACCATTGACATCATTGATTGTGATGTAGTACTTTTCACCAATGAGGTCTTTCATAGCATTAATAAATGACGCATATGAATCAGACATCATGTATGAGTCAGCCTCGTCTGAGCTGTTACGGTGCTCATAATCAGTCACACGGTTGTCACCAATTGTATCACCTTGCCAACCATCGAAGCCCATACGATCCATAGCTGATTTCATGACACCCGCAATGTATTTTTGCCAATCTGGATTAGCCGGATCATAGTAAACTTGAGTTGGGTTATCACCGATAGTGTAAGTCATCGGCTCACCCTTCTTACCAAAGCTATCGTAGAAGTTATAAGCCAAAGCAGCAAGTGGAAGGGCTGGATTCTTTGGATTTGAATCTGCTGAAATCATGTTATAAAGCATGGCAACAGCACCTGACTTATGAACTTGGTCAACCAATTCTTTAACAGCCTTAGTGTCAACCTGAGTATGACTCCAGGTATTCCATTTTTGAACAAAGCTATCAACACCTTCTGGGAAAGGATCTGTAGCTTCACTATAAGCATCATAGAAGAAATATGAGTTGATATTCATAGACTTCATGAGATCAAGCTCTTTACGGTAGGCTTCAAGATTTTTAACAAGAATACTGTTTTGATCCGTTGGCGAACCTGCTACGATACCGTAACGTGGGAAAACTGTCCAATCATCTTCAACAGACAAGCCAGCACGCTTGCTTGACAAAGTACTACCTGATTTATCGTTGACACTGATTGTCACCAAGTAACCTGTATTGTTTGTCAACCACTCTGACGCTACTGTCAAGTTTGAAACCTTAGCTGAGGTTCCTGCCGCTAGCGTAAGGTCAACGTTATCTTGACCGATGATCTCCGAAGCATGTTGAAGTGTCAAGTTGACAGTCATCGTCTTAGTTTCTGCAGTTGGATTAGACACAACAACAGAATAGTTAATATCACCATCTGTCTTGCTATAAGCAGCTTTTGTTGTTTCTGGATCTGTCAAGTAAGCATCACCATTTAAGTTTTGCTCTGTCACTTCTGTAACTGGTGTCACTTGAGCAGTTGAATGGCGTCCTGCTTCAGTAGCATTATCAGATGATGATGTGATGGTTTCCACAGCAGCTGACTCAGGAGCTAGTGCTTCACTGGCTACAAGCATTTCTGAGCTAGCACTCTCTGCTGACACAGCTTGTGAAAATATTGTAGAAGCTGTTGCTGTTGTTGCAGTATCTGTCGCAACAGCGGCAGATGATGGACCTACTTCTGTTGTCGCAACTGGAGCAACTGTCTCCGTTGGTACCACCACCAAGTTATCTGCTTCAGTCGTAATGACTGGTTTTGTTGCTTCTGAACTGACCATGTTATCTGCCTTGGCGACATGATTCATCCCTAGGACACCGCCGGCTACAAACAAACCTGATAGTAATTTATTTGACGCTACTTTCTTTGACATCTCTCTATCCCTCTAAAAAAGTTTAAATCACCTCGGCGTTTCAAATTATCACTATTTGTATTTGCATGCTGTAAACTCGAGTTATTTTTTAGTTTCATAAAAATCGCTTGGTGTTTCTTATGAAACTAATGTTAACTTAATCTTTTTTGTAAGACAAGGGAATTTCCGGCAATCCTCGTAAACGGTAATTTTTTCATCATGAATGGTCGGTTTTTTCAGAAATTTGAGAACAACATTTTCTAATTTCATTAAACATTCACTTGGTTAAGCCTACTTAAAATAACAAAAATAAATCCCAAATAATGAAAATCGAGCACCTAAATTGCCCATACGATGAGAGTTAAAAAACCACCTCTCACACAAGGCGAGAAATGGTTTATCGATTTTTGGTATCTAAAATAATGGTCACAGGGCCGTCATTGACCAGACTAACCTGCATATCTGCACCAAAGCGTCCTCTTTCTACAGGAACATGTGTTGACAAGGATTGGTTGAAATCGTCATAGAACTGGCTAGCCATGTCAGGCTTTGCAGCTCCCGTAAATGCTGGTCTATTCCCTTTTTTCGTATCTGCAAAAAGCGTAAACTGAGAAATCGACAAAATCTGGCCATCAATATCCTTAACAGAAAGATTCATCTTACCATCTTCATCTGAAAAAATACGCATATTGACAATCTTACGAACTGCATACTCTAGGTCCTCTTTGGTATCCTCTGGACCAACTCCGACCAAGAGTAAGAGCCCCTGTTTAATAGCACCAACCGTAGAATCCTCAATAACCACAGAGGCACTTTGCACGCGCTGAATCACAATCTTCATCGCAGTAACTCCTTAACCATTTGTACGTTTAACACTGTAAACATCAGGGATAATTTTAATCTTATCCACCAGACCAGTCAATTCAATAAGGTTTGCAATTTCAAAGCTAACGTGAATATTGGCAAACTTCATGTCCTTAGTCGGTTGCGCATTGACCGTAGCGATGCTCTTGGTCGTATTTGACAAGATTTGAAGAACATCATTCAACAGACCAGAACGGTTAAGGCCATAGATGTCAATCTCAGCCAAATAAGATTTATTAGCATTACGTTCATCCCACTCCACTTCGATTAAACGTTGCTCATAACCTTCTTGACTCTTGATATTATTACAATCTGAACGGTGAATAGCAATTCCACGGCCCTTGGTGATGTAACCTTCAATCTCATCTCCAGGTACTGGGTTACAGCACTTAGCGATACGCATGAGGAGACCAGAGGCACCTTGAATGATGACACCATTTTCACTCTTAACCTTAAGAACTTCTTTCTTCTCAGTCTTAACTTCGCCACCGTTCATTAGCTCTTCAGCTTCAGCTTTTGCCTTAGCACGCTCTTCCTCACGGCGTTCTTTTTCTGTCAGACGATTGAAAACAGCAGCAGCACTAATTTCGCCAAAGCCAACAGCGGCATAGAGAGCTTCTTCACTACGCACACTCATACGAGGGAGAATTTCCTCAATATGTTTCTTGTCTAGGTACTTATTGGCAATATAGCCATGCTCTTGGAAGTAGGCAATCAAAAGCTCACGACCTTTGGTGATAGAAGCTTCCTTGTCCTGATTCTTAAAGAATTGTCGAATTTTATTTCTGGCCTTAGTTGTCTTGACCATCTTAATCCAGTCACGACTAGGACCAAAAGAATTGGCATTAGTGACAATCTCAACCACATCACCTGTCTTAAGTTTGGCAGTCAAGGGAACCATACGGCCATTAACCTTAGCACCTGTAGCCTTCTCTCCAACTTGGGTATGGATAGCATAGGCAAAGTCAATAGGTCCTGAATCTTTAGGTAATTCCTGAACAGCACCATTTGGCGTAAAAACATAAATACGCTCTGAGAAGATATCCTCTTTAACAGAGTCTACAAATCCCATAGCATCACCATTTGAGGCATCTTGAAGTTCAACAAGATCTTTAATCCAGTTCATTCCCAAAGCGGACTCTTTTGAATCTACCTTGCCCTTGATCCCTTTCTTGTAAGCCCAGTGAGCTGCAACCCCGTATTCGGCAACTTGGTGCATTTCCTTGGTACGGATTTGGATTTCAATAGGTCCTTTTGGTCCATAAACCGTTGTATGGATAGACTGGTAACCATTGGATTTAGGATTGGCAATATAGTCTTTGAAACGGCCAGGCATCGGACGCCAGAGCTCATGAATATATCCCAACATGGCATAAACATCACTGTGCGTCTCCATGACACAACGGATGGCAATCAAATCATAAATTTGATCGAAGCGCTTTTTCTTGTCGCGCATCTTACGATAAATAGAGTAGATATGCTTTGGACGACCATAAACATCACCAACAAGTCCTTGTTCAGCTGTGTAGGTCTTAATTTTATCGACAATCTCGTCCACAAGTGCCTCACGCTCACGACGTTTTTCCTTCATCATGTGAGAAATCTTGTAGAATTCCACCTCATTAAGGTAACGGAAGGACATATCTTCCAATTCCCATTTGATACGACTGATACCCAGACGGTGAGCCAAAGGAGCATAGATTTCCATGGTTTCACGAGAAATGCGCTCTTGCTTATCCTTACGAAGATGCTTTAGGGTACGCATATTGTGTAAACGGTCGGCCAATTTAACCAAGATGACACGGATATCCTTAGACATGGCCATAAGCATCTTACGGTGGTTTTCAGCCAACTGCTCCTCGTGGGACTTGTACTCAACCTTACCAAGCTTAGTAACACCGTCTACGATATTTCGTACATCCGTACCAAAATCCGTTTCCAAATCATCGAGCGTTTTTTCGGTGTCTTCAACGACATCGTGTAAGAAACCACAGGCTACTGTCACTGCATCAAGATGAAGGTCTGCCAGGATACCTGCCACTTGAATAGGGTGAATAATATAAGGTTCTCCTGACTGACGAGATTGCCCACTATGAGCATCTGTCGCATAATGCCAGGCTTTTTCAACTAATTTCAAATCATCTGCTGACATGTAGGCCGAGCAAATGTCTAAAATTTCTTCTCCTGTTACATTTTTATCTTTAGCCATGATTTCTTCCTTCGCTTCTTTTAATAACCTTTATTTTATCACTTTTACAAGTAAAGAAAAAGAGCTAGTTAGGCAATTATTAACTGCAAGGAGCCAACTTGAAAAACACAACATCTTGTGTTAGAATGATTGAGCAAACACAAGATATAGATAGAAAGAGGACGCTTATGTCTCAACTTACCCTCGTTTATATTAGTCTAAGTGGCAATACCCAAAGCTTTGTCAAACGTATGTCTGACTACCTATCCCTCAACCACGGGATTGAATGTCGCCAAATCAATATTAAAGAGCTTAATCATGAAACCTTCCAAGTAGATGAACCCTTTGTCGCACTCTTGCCAACCTACCTTGAAGGTGGAAATGGCGTGGACAATGGAGATGTCGAAATCCTAACCAATCCACTGGGTGACTTTATCGCAGCCCATGATAACCACAAACGTTGCTTTGGTATCATCGGTTCTGGTAACCGTAACTTCAATAACCAGTACTGCCTAACTGCCAAACAGTACAGTCAACGTTTTGGCTTCCCAATGTTGGGAGACTTTGAGCTTCGTGGCACACAGTCTGATATCGAACGTCTGGCACCTATTATTCTAGAAGCACAAAAGAACTTTAACCAACTCTAAAACTACAGCAAAAAAGCCCTAATAGGGGCTTTTTCCTTTGCTTAATTTTTTTCGTGTTTTTTGATTCCAAAGAATCCAGCCAAGGTCATAAGAACCATACCAGTTAAAGTTGCTGACATAGATTCGTCTGAACCAGTGTTTGGCAAGCTCTTGGCTGAGCTGGAAGGTTGAGTTTCTTGTACTTGAGCTTGAGGCAAAATAACGACTTGAGTGTTTGACAACTGGATAGCTGGAGCAGGTTTAGCCACGCTGGTGACTGCAGTATCATTTGGCTTCACATGCTTAGTTTGGTCTGCCATCTCAACACCTTTTGGTGACTTCTCCGATTCTTTCTTAGTCGTATCCTCAACTTGATTTGCCTTTTCCTTAACAACCAAGCGGTACTCTGCAAATCCTGCTTGTGTTGATGGTCCTACATAACTAATGGCATCCTGACCAGCAAGGTGGGCACGTGCATTGTCAGATGAGGCAAAACGGATATCTGCATTCGTAATATTAGGAACGAAACTCCAATTTCCATCAGCAGTTGGGTTAATCGTTTTCTCACTAACGATATAATCAATGATTGCCTGACGATTCTCAAGATTGAGGAGACGTTTTTCTGCAGCATCCTTAACACCAGGGAAGTTACCAGTCGCACGATAGTTGTTAGTCACGACAAGGAAAGTCTGATTCAAATCAATGGGTTTACCTTGATAAGTCAAGTCACGAACACGACTAGCATCTGGGTTAACCAACTTACCTTCACGATCGTATTTGTTAGGTTGTGTCAAATCAAACTTATAAGTCAACCCATCAATCACATCGTAATTGTATGAGCGATAGCTACTATTAATGAGTTGTTGTGGCTCTTTGCTATTAGGATCAATTTGATTGAACTGTCCTGCAGACATTTCCAACCATTCTTTTATTTGTGCACCAGTCACCTTGAGTAGGGCAGTAACATTGTCGTAGAGGTAGAGGTCCGCGACATTCTTAATGGCTAATGGTCCTGCTGGAATATCGGTATAGTAGGTCGCATCCCCACGAGTCCCCGCCTTGAAAGGTGCTGCAGCTGAGAGGAGTGGAAGATTCGCATCTGCTGTTCCAGCTACTTGTTTTTTAGCATACCATAGTTGTGCATTATTAACGATTTGAATAGATGGATCGTCCTGAACCTGAGCAAAGTAGCTAGTGATTGGTGCAGTAGTCTCACCAACTTCCTTACGAACATAGTTGATTGTTCCATTATGGTCATGAGCAGCCATATTAATTAAATCCTTGTCCGCAACATCTGACTTAGTATCAATCTTTTCAAGCTTGGCCTTACTGTTAACAACTTTCCATTTACCATCCGTGTAAGTCAATTTGACATCCATGATGCCTAGATGATCTCCGAATTTACCAGCCATAACCACAGGTTTCCCATTGATGAGACCATTGACATCATCTACACCAGGGTATTTCGCATAAAAACTTGTACCATCCCCATTTGGGAAATCCGCATGAGAATGCCCTGTCGCAACAGCATCAACACCTTCGATACCAGCAATTTGGTAACCTTCATTTTCCTCATTCTTAGTGTATTCATTGTCACCAATACCAGAGTGAGCAGCAACAAGGATAAAGTCAGCTCCTGCAGCCTTCATCTTAGGAACGATAGCCTTAACAGCCTCCATTGGATCGTCAACAGTTACCTTACCTTCAAGATTGGCCTTATCCCAAACCAAAATCTGTGTTGGAAGGACACCTGTAATACCGATTTTTAGCGTTACCTGTTTGCCATCTGTATCAGTAAAGGTCTTGTTAACAATCTTAAAAGGGTTGTAATAGTAGTCACCTGTCTGAGCATTACGCACATTGGCATTGATAATGTTAATCTTAGCAGCCTTAACCATACGATCCAAAATTCTAGACCATAGTTAAACTCGTGGTTTCCAAGTGTTTCGGCATCGTAGCCCAGCATCTCAAAGGCTTTGTACATAGGGTGAGTCTCACCTTGGGCAACAGGGTCAATCAAAGCCTTATAAGTCCCAAAAGGAGTTCCCTGAATCGTATCCCCACTGTCCACTAAGACCGTATTGGGATTAGTTTCACGGGCTTTTTTGATAAGGACAGCAGTTTTAGACAAACCAACTGTTTGAGACGGCTTATCTTGATAATAATCATAGTTAACCAAGTTGGTATGAAGGTCTGTTGTTGACAAAATCTGCATATCAACGGTCTGCCCCTCATGAGCAGGCTCTGTAACAGTTTCAGCCTGTACTGGCACCGCTGGTGTCACCTGATTGGCATTCGTCAAAACAGCACTGGCTTCTTGACTTGATTGGGCCGTCGAGGTATTAGCTGATGACTCTGCAGATGCATTTGTCGCTACTGTTGTTGATGTAGGAGATACAGTCTCTGTTCCTCCTTGAACAGCTGTTCCCGCAGTTCCTTGTACTGATACGGTAGCAGCTCCACTATCTGTCACAGTTTCTGTAGAAGTAGTTGGTACTGGTGCCGTTGCCTCATCAGCTTGACCTAGGACTTGTGGCACAGTCAAAAGAGCAAAAAGGCCCAAAACCACGGCAGATTGAGTCACATAACGATTCGTTTTCATTAAAAATCTTCCCCTTTTATAAAGATAGTACAATTATATTAAATCTAAATAAGATTATCAACTTTTTTAGAAATGCTCGATTTGTCATACAAAACTAATGGCTCGATGCAATCTTAGCTTAAAAGTGTCAAATACAAAAAAAGTTGGAACAAGGCCAACTTTCTCTTACTTATTCAATTCCAAGGCATAACTGACACTACTCAAAGCGTAGAGAGGAGCGGTTTCCGTCCGCATAATGCGCGGTCCAAGGCCAATTTTAACGCCACCAGCTTCTTCAAATGCATCAATCTCAGACGGAGAAATACCACCTTCTGGTCCAAAGATAAAGAGAATTTTCTGACCATTCTCTACCTGAGCCAACTCACGAGCTAGAGTAGCCAACTCACCTGCTTTGGCTGTTTCCTCATAGGCGATAAAAATCTTATCAAAATTATCTAATTCTGATAGAAATTCCCCTTTTTTCTCGAACAATCTGACTTCTGGCACACGATTACGCTTGGATTGTTCTGCAGCTCCTAGAGCAATTTTGGCAAGCTTATCTTCCTTCTTGGCTAGCTTCTTACCATCCCACTTAACCACAGACCAGTCGGCAGGGAAGGCCCAAATAGCCTGAGCTCCAAGCTCTGTTGCCTTTTGTGTCACCAACTCCAGTTTATCTCCCTTGGGAAAACCTGAGGCAATGGTTACAGATACAGGCATCTCGACATTATCAGTTAAATCTTCAATCACTTCAAAGACGTGATTCTCACGGTCAGTCACACGCGCAAGACGCTTGATACCGTCTTCAAAAACCAAGACAACCTGATCATCCTCTGTTAAACGCATAACGTTAAACATATGCTTCACAGTATCCTTGTCTTTGATGATTACTGGATTTTCAACCTTCCCCTTTATAAAATACTGTTGCATTTAGCCTCCAATCACACCTGAAATATCATCTGTCTTCTTAAAGACACAAGCATTCCACTCTCCCTGAACCATGTGAGTTTCTAGGAAGAAACCTGCTTTCTCAGCCGATTCACGCACCATATCCCATTTTTCAGAGATAATCCCTGACATAATCAAGTAACCTTCATCCTTAACCAAACGGTAGGCATCTTCCGTCAGATGAATGAGAATGTCCGCCAAAATATTAGCCACGATAACATCAGCTTCTTGCGTCACACCCTTCAAAAGATCTCCCGCAGCAACGTGGATATTTTCCATATCAGGATTCATATCAATGTTTTCCTGTGCCACTCGAACCGCTACATCGTCAAGGTCATAAGCGTAGATTTCCTTGGCACCAAGCAGAGAGCTGGCAATCGAGAGGACTCCTGAACCAGTCCCCACATCAATCACCGTCTCACCACCACGAAGCACCTGCTCCAAGGCAAAGAGGCTCATCTTAGTCGTTGGATGTGTTCCTGTCCCAAAGGCCATACCAGGATCCAACTTAATGATCTTTTCCCCCTCTAATGCCTCATAATCCGTCCATGACGGTACGATGGTCAAATCATGGGTAATTCGTGCTGGTTCATAGTATTTTTTCCAATTCTCAGCCCAATCTTCTTCAACCAACTCTTGAGTAGCCAAGTGAATATCTCCCGTTTCAAGACCAAAATCCGTCAACTCAGCCAAACGCTCATTAACCTGCTTAGTAATGGCCTCGATATCTGCTGACTCTGGATAATAAGCCGTAATTTTAACCGTTTCAACCTGCTCAACCTCAGGATAAAGTTCCCCAAAACGGTCCGCATTTTCCAAATAATCTGCACTATCATCAATAGCCACACCCTGGCTCCCAGACTCAATTAAAATATTAGATGCCGCCTCTTCGACCTCACGATTAACTTCAATCGTTAATTCTTGCCATTTGTCCATTTATTTCTCCGTTTCCTTTCCTACTAAATAGTCTTTAAAGCGTTCCTGCAACTGGGGAATGACACCTTCTGCTTTTATAAAATCCTCTATAGGCATTAGTTTAAATCCCTGTCCCTCGTCACCAAAACGAATCTCACGATACTGCTCTTGGCTAATTTGACCAACCACAAAAACAGCTGACCTATCTTTATCCAACATACTAGGGTAGATTTTCAACCAAATAATCGATTCCTCTTTCAGAGCCAATCCCAGCTCCTCCCAGACTTCGCGTTGAAGACACTCAAGTGGTGTTTCTTGACCTTCTCTTCCACCACCTGGCAACTCCCATGTATTTGGCCAAGGAATATCTGGCTTATTATCTCTGAGAATGACCAAAATATTTTGCTCTACGAGTAAGGCAGCCTTAACACCTGTAAAATCGAACTGATCTTTTAAATAAGCATCCATCCCTTTTCGCTCCCTTTAATACCTTGGATAAGCAAAAAATTCCTTCTCTTCAAGTTGAGCTTTCCCTTTTTCGACAGCTTCTTTGTCCCAAACCAAACCGAATTCCTCAGGTCCATCATCAGATAGAAAATCCATCAAGTCACTCAATCCTTCTGTTGCCACCTCATTCAAGGTCTCCGCAAAATAGGACAGAAACTCACGAGATAGACCTTTCTTAGGTTCATATGGAATTGTCACTAGGTAGTCCTCTTCATCAAAACGTGATTTTGCTGGATTGTAAAAGAGCACGTAATCCTCAAAAATGACATCTTCATCAGACACTTCACCCTTATCATCAATAGTCTCGACATTACTACTGTTTTGCGCTTCTAGGATGAACGTTACTTCCACAGCATGATTCTTTTTATCCCAGTCCATCGCAAAATCATAGTCCAAGTGCTTATCCAGTTCTTCTTCTAATACTGACAAAAAGCCAAATTTAGCCATTTGTTTTCCTCGTTCTTTCTTATTATTCCCTTTATTTTAGCATAAAAGGAGCCAATAAAAAACAGAGTAGGCTATCCCACTCTGTCTTAGATAATTATTTAGCATTTTCAACCGCTGCTGTCACAAAGGCACTGTAAAGTTCTTCAGCATGGTTTGGACGGCTATGATATTCTGGGTGGTATTGCGCTGCCACAAAGAATTTCTTGTCTGGGAGTTCTACAACTTCCATCAAACGATTATCTGGTGACACACCTGAGAATACAAAACCTTCAGCCTCAAACTGTTCACGGAATTTAGTATTGAATTCATAACGGTGACGGTGACGACGTTGAACAACTTCTTGATTGCCATAAGCTGCAGCTGCCTTAGAACCTGGTTTCAACTTACATGGGTAAAGACCAAGACGAAGAGTACCACCCATGTCTTCAATGTCAATTTGATCACGCATAATATCGATAATTGGATATTTTGTATTTGGATCAAGCTCAGCTGAATTAGCGCCATCCAAGTGAAGAACGTGGCGAGCAAACTCAATACATGTCAATTGCATACCGAGACAGACACCTAACATTGGCACATCATTTTCACGTGCATAACGAATAGCTTGAATCTTACCTTCAGTACCACGTTGACCGAAACCACCAGGAACAATAATACCATCAGCATCAGCCAAACGAGAAGCAACATTTTCAGCAGTCAAATCATTAGCATTGACCCAGTCAATATCAATGGCAGTATCATTTGCCAAACCTGAGTGTTTAAGTGCCTCAACTACTGACAAGTAAGCATCGTGAAGCTCCACATACTTACCAACAAGAGCAATTTTAGTTGTTTTCTTAAGGTTAAGCACCTTATCAACCATAGCAGACCATTCTGTCATATCTGCAGCTGGAGCATCCAGTTTCAAATGATCACAAACGATTTGATCCATACCTTGAGCCTGCATATTAAGTGGCACTTGATAGATATGTTCCACGTCGAGTGATTCGATAACAGCCTCAGGTGCAACATCACAGAATTGAGCTAATTTATTCTTGATTCCCTGACCAGCAGGTTGTTCTGTACGAATAACCAACATATTTGGTTGGATACCCAAACCACGCAATTCCTTAACAGAGTGTTGCGTTGGTTTTGTCTTCATTTCACCAGCAGCCTTCAAATAAGGAAGAAGCGTTGTGTGGATATACATAACGTTGTCAGAGCCCACATCAGCCTTCATTTGACGAAGAGCTTCAAGGAATGGAAGACTTTCAATATCACCAACCGTACCACCAACTTCAGTGATAATGACATCTGAATCAGTTGTTGTCGCTGCGCGCTTAATCTTGTCTTTCAAAGCATCTGTGATATGCGGAATCACCTGAACAGTCGCACCAAGATACTCTCCTTTACGTTCCTTACGCAAAACTTCGCTATAAATCTTACCAGTAGTCACGTTAGAGTATTTATTAAGATTGATATCAATAAAACGTTCGTAGTGACCAAGGTCAAGGTCAGTTTCAGTACCATCATCAGTGACATAAACTTCACCGTGTTGGTAAGGACTCATTGTTCCTGGGTCAATATTGATATAAGGATCAAATTTTTGAATCGTAACCTTAAGACCACGGTTCTTAAGCAAACGCCCAAGACTTGCAGCTACAATCCCTTTACCAATTGAAGATACCACACCACCAGTGACGAAAATATATTTTGTCATGTTAACTCCTTATAATATAATTCAAAACAACTACAGATAGCAGATTGATTACCCACTCAGATAATCACGATAGTCCTTCCCTAGTACCTGATGGGAGCCGTACAAAGTACCTCACCTTAGACAAGTCCAGTAAATGACTGA
>OIFG01000326.1_pt1 | contig 13981 bp, 11 predicted proteins | sample 1582031 | NCBI WGS metagenome assembly OIFG01 (sample SAMN07501051, study PRJEB24779) | human gut metagenome | isolation source: stool | host: human infant | place: USA: Pittsburgh, PA | reverse complement strand
AGGTAATATTCACCCTATCGATGCGCGGCCTATAACAATTCAGAACTATAGCGGTTATGTGAATGCTATTTATAAATATGGTGTGCCGGCTAGTGATACAGGAAAAGGGCAAATCATCGTTGAACATGCGGCGGATAATAGCCATATTACAATGCAAGGCGACCATTCCGGTAATACCATCGATGATGCAAGCTACAAAAAGGATATTCAAACATTAGCTGAGAAATTACAATACACAGGCAATGATAAGAAGCTTAGCACAACAGTTCAAATCAATGAAGGTGTTACTACACCTGGTGCTGTTGCAGACTTAGGGGCAGATCATTTTGATTCTCAAGGTCATCTCGTTGTAGACGATACAACAAAAGTTGTTCGTGCTAGTGAATCATCGCTCGTAGGTGGCACAAAATCTGCCCTTACTTCAACAGTTATGGCCTGGAAAAATAATACTAATGATTTACAACGTCGTTTAGGTGATCTTCGTCTAGCTAATACAGATAAAGGAATATGGGCTAAATATATAGGTGGTAAATCTAAGATTACAGATGGTGCTGATGCACATATGACGTACAATGGCGTACAAATCGGATATGATCATAAAGCCTCCAATGGCTGGATTTTCGGCGGTGCCCTAGATTACAGTACATCTAGTAACTCTTATGCCAACGGCAGTGGCGACGGTAAGTTAGGTGGTATCGCCTTATATGGTACCAAACAACATAAGGATGGCCGTTATCTAGATATTATCGCTCGTGGTAATAGATTATCCAACGACTATAGCCTTAACTCTATGAGCGGCCAACGATTGAATGGTAACTACCATACATACGGTATATCCTTGAGTGCCGAATATGGTAAGCGTATTAAAAAACAAAACGGTTTCTACCTTGATCCTAGCGTAGAATTCATATTAGGCCGTTTAAAAGGCGTGTCCTATGATGCGGCTATTGCGGGCGGTGGCTCTATGCATGTAAACTCCGATGCTGTGAACTCTGCTGTAGGTAGAGTGGGAATTGGCATCGGCAAAGAAACAGAGAAATCTAATATCTTTGCCAAATTGGCGCTAGCTCACGAATTCTCTGGCAAGTTGAATACAACCTATTCTGCACCAGGTAACCCAACAGTACAAACAACTGTAGATTTGAAGGATACTTGGCTTGATGCTGAGATCGGTGGCTCTTGGAGCATTCGTCCTAGCACATATCTATATGGTACATTCACTAAAAACTTTGGTGCTACTATAGATAATACATGGCGTATTGATGCTGGGGTTAGACATAACTTCTAAAGAGTTTTCAATATAGTTTTATAAAGACAAAGTGAATATTAGTATAAATGCCATAAAATATAATATATTAAGAGGAGTTATGGGGTTAAGTAAGACTTAGAATAAATAAAGCTTTGATTAATTTATAGTTTTTTTACATTATATATTACAAAGGCTCCTCTATTTGATATGTACCCCCTTTACTGGACAACCAGTAAAGGGGGTATTTTCATGAGATATAGTTATGAATTTAAAAGAAAAGCAATTGAATTATTTCATCAAGGTGAATTGCCAGAGACACCAACCGGAGTATTGCCTCATACTTCTCATGATCAAATAAGAAAATGGGCTAAACAAGAAATGTTTAATGGTCCAGAAATCAATAAGCATTGTACAGATAATCAACGTTGGTCTCCAGAGAAGAAATATGAGTTAGTATGCCAAGTATTATTAGGAAAATCCATACGTTCTGTATCTGTTATGGCTGGAATTAATACTGGACAACTGTATCAATGGGTTCATAAATACAAAACTTTGGGATACAATGGTCTTATGAATAAACCTAAAGGACGAACACCAAAGGATTGCAAAATGAAAGTACCTAAGACTATCTTACCTCGAAAACTCAAAGAGAGTGAATATGAGGAACTAATTCGCTTACGAGCTGAAATTGCTTATATTAAAGCTGAAAATGAAGTCATAAAAAAAGAGATTGCCTTGAGAGAAGAAAAAGAGGCTGCGCGACTCAAGGCGAAAAAGCAGCGATTATCAAAATGCTCCGAAAGCAAGGCTATCAACTAAAGCATCTTTTAAAAGCTATGCCAATGGCCAAATCTACCTATTATTTTGAACTTACTAAAGTAGATCTTGTAGATAAAAGAAATACAGAACTAAAAAATGAAATTCAAAAGATTTTTACAGAACATAAAGGTCGGTATGGTGTACGCCGTGTATACCAAGAACTTCTTAATCGAGGTTTTGTAGTTAATCATAAACGAGTACAAAGACTTATGCATTGTATGGGACTCGCAGGAAAGCGACCGAAAGAAAAGTATCACTCTTACAAAGGGAAAGTCGGTAAGGTAGCAGAAAATATCGTCAATAGAGATTTTAGTACAACTGCACCATTACAAAAATGGACTACTGATGTGTCTCAATTTAATTTCTCGTGGGGGAAATGCTATTTGTCGCCTATTTTAGATATGAATACGAATGAGATTGTTGCTTATGACTTAGCATTAAGGCCTAACTTAGAACAGATTTCTCGTATGTTAGAGAAAGCCTTTAAGAAGTTTACTAATCTTTCGGGATTAATCTTCCACTCTGATCAAGGCTGGCAATACCAACATAACTATTTTAGGCAAGCACTTAAAGAACATGGCATTATTCAGTCTATGTCTAGAAAAGGAAATTGTTATGATAACTCTGTGATGGAAACCTTTTTTGGTAGATTGAAAACAGAAATATATTATGGTTTTGAAACAGAATATTCATCATTTAATGCTTTTTCAGTAGCAATAGAAGAATACATTAACTATTACAACAACAAAAGGATTCAGAAAAAAACAAAATGGATGCCTCCTGTAAAATACAGGGAAGCATCCATGTGTTTAGGCTAGTAAATAATATGTGTCTAGGAAAATGGGTACATATCAATTATTAATTTATAGGGGAGCTTTTTATTATTTATAGAAGAGATATTTCTTATACTAACTTGTTTTAATTAATTTAATTTACAATCGTATATATTAAAGTATAATTAAGATAAAACCTTATGTTCTTCTAAGGAGGTAGTAGAGAAAATGCCTAAGATGGGATTTAATTTAAACGGAAGAGTTAGAAATTTTAATTTAACTAAAAATCAATCTTTTATGTCTGTCTTGGAGGCTGTAATTAACTCTATACATTCAATAGAAGAACGTAGTGAAAAATATAAAGAACATTTTAAAGGCAAAATCTTAATTGATATTAAAAGACGTGAAACTCTTATTGAGGGGATTAAAGAAATAAAATCTATCGCTATTATTGATAATGGTATTGGTTTTACAGAAAGTAATATGGAATCTTTTCTTACAGCAGATTCTGATTATAAATCTAAAATTGGAGGAAAAGGAATTGGGCGGTTTACATGGTTAAAAGTATTTCAAAATGTTTGGGTTGAAAGTATATATAAAGATCTTAATGAGGAGAACTTAATAAATAAGCGTACTTTTTCATTTACTTTGAATAATGATGACATTATTGATGATTTAAGTATATATAATGGCAAATATATTGATAATAAAACAACTATTCTTTTAGAAAATCCAATTTTAGATTATAGTAAAGGTCTTTGTAAAAATACAGTAGATATTGCTAATATGATAATAGAACATTATATTGAATATTTATTAGCTAATAGTAATATTGAGATTGATATATGTGATGAATCAAAGATAATTTCGATTAATCAACTCATCATCAACAGTTTAATTGACTCTAAAGAGGTTGATTTTAGCATAAATAATATTCCTTTCAAGATAAAACATTTACTATTAAGAAAGGAGTTACAAAAAAATAGCTTTATTTATTGGGCGGCAAATAATAGGGTAGTTAAAAAGGATAAATTAGATAATTATATTAATACAATAAAAGGAGCTACATTTCATAATGGAGATGCGTATTATGTAGCTATTCTTTCTTCAGAGTATTTGGATTTAAATGTTAGCGATAATAGACTTGCATTTAATATCCCAAATGATGATGATGGGCTTTTTGATAATATATTGACTTTATCTCAAATTATTAACTCTACTAAGCATAGTATACAAGCTTATTTACACGATGAGTTAATTAGATTGCAGGATCAAAATGAAAATAGAGTCAGAAAATATATTTCCAATACAGCGCCAGAATATCAGTATTTGTTAAAGTATAAGAAAGAGGAAATAAGAACTTTCGATCCGACACTTAATGATGATAAGCTTGAGTTGATGTTGCATAAGCTAGAGATAGAACATACGAATAGTCTTATAAGTGCGGTTAAAAAAGTTAAAACTAGTAGTGATATTGACGGTTACGAAGAATTGTTAGAGAAAACTATAGAACAGTTAAGTGAAAGTAATCAGGCAAAATTAGCTAAGTATATAGCACATAGAAAGGTAATTATAGACCTATTTGAAGATGGATTAAAAATTAAAGATGAGAAGTATGAGAAAGAGGCATATATTCATAACTTAATCTATCCTATGAAGTTAACAAATGAAGAGAATATAGAAAATTATCATAACTTATGGTTAATAGATGAACGATTGGCTTTCTGTGAATATATTGCATCAGATGAGTCGTTGAAAAAAAGAGGGGATCGACCAGACTTATTATTCTTAGATAATTCTGCCGCTTTTTCAGATGAAGAGGGGAGCGATTATTATAATACGATTTCTATAATAGAATTAAAACGGCCAATGAGAACAGGATATTCGAATGAGGATAATCCTATGGACCAAATGCTTAAATATGTTAGAAAAATAAGAAGTAAAGAGGCGCAAACAAAAACAGGTAGAACTATTTTGGCTCGTGATACAACACAATTTTATTTATATGCAATTTGTGATATTGATAAAAGTTTAGAAGAAATATTAGAAAGTAGAGACTATAAAAAAACACCTGATGATAGAGGCTACTATATGTATCATGATAAATATAAGGCGTATATTGAGGTTGTTCCTTTAGATAAAGTTTTATATAATGCAAAACAAAGAAATAGATCATTTTTTAAAAAATTAGGTTTGTAAATAGATAATATTTAGATAATACGTTGGTTTAGTTATATAAGAAATTAGAATCGTTGATTAGTAATTTAATAATCTAATATGTTATATTTTTAGCTTAATTATGGCAAGTTTTATATACAACTATAATATTTGGAATAGCCGCTTTATCTGAATTATGGACACTTTTGGAGAGCGGTTCAGTACATCTATAGTATATACGCTTATATTAATTGATAAAAGTTAGATTTGCTACGAATTTTAAATATTATTAGAGGGGATTGCTATTCTAAAATAATATAGAATGCGCTGTCATAATTTTAACTATTTGGGGCGCTGCGTTTTTTTATATTGAAGTGGCTTAAATATATCAAAGATACGGTCATTTAGTTTATAAGTTTAACAAGAATAAATATTATAACTGTAAAAATTACAGAAGAGATAAGTCTTAAAATAAAAGCTGCCAGTATGAATATGGGCAACTTTAAGGATATAAAAAAATCACGCTATTATCCAAAGTACATTATAAAAAAGGAAGCGGTTTGGATAATAGCGTGGTGCTAAATTAGGTAGGATATAAAATATGGGATTTTAATTAAAGGATAGCTTTATGTGATAGAGTAACGTTTATTTATATATAATTCAAAATTAGGCGTAATTAAATTCTCCGATAAAGTACTAACAGTAGTAATTGATTGAATATAATTTTTATCCATATCAGATAAATTACTTTTATATGTAACCTTACCTGTTGCAGATAAGAGTATAATATTAGAATCAAACATTTTGTGGTGATTTTGACACATCCATAAGCCATTTTCACCATCAGTGGCATGAGCAAGTTTTTCAGCGAGTGATAATGTTGTTTTTTTGATATCTGAAACTGGCCAAATATGTGCACCTTGAATAATTTCTGATAATCTACAGTTACAAAGAACACAGTGACGTTCTCCCAACCTATCTAATAGATGTGCATTAAATCGAGGTGAACGTAAACTATTATTCTCCTCCAGTTCTTTGCGTTCTATTTCATCATCTATATTGATTATTTCAATATTTCCCATGTTACGGAGAACTTCTAAACTAGCTGCAGGTAATTCCTTCAAATCTCTTTCGTTGTATTCATAAAGAGTAATACGATCTTCTCGTAAAGCGAGTTTGCTTATAGCATAACATATAAGGCTGGTGTCATACTTATTAGCTCCATATGTCTTACCATATATTTCATATTCATGAGGAGCATTTTTAACAATGTATGTTGCATTATTTCCTGAGTTACGTTCTCCATTTTCAGCTCGTGCTCTTATGATATCATCAATTGAAGTAAATGGTGTTATTCGGCCAACTAATGACTCTGGGCAATTTAAAAAATTAAAGCCAGCAGTCTTCATTAGTCGGTACATAAATAAATAGTATGAAGTAGCATTGTTACCAGTACAAGGGAGAAAGTAGAAAAATAGATTCTTATTCTGATAGGAATTTAAAAAAAATCTATTAAATGCTGTTGGTACGCTTTGGATGCCAGAATTTCTCCCTTCACATTTTTCGTCTGAGAAGCTAATATATGTAGCTGTATTTTTATATTGAAGGATTGCCAAACGACCTTGATTATATGTGGCATCAAGGAACTCATCCTTATAATTATTCTCGACAAATTCATATTCATATTCTGTATGACCGGTCAATTCAAAACATATTTGACTCATAATTTGAGTTGTCACAAGTTTATCAAAGTATATACCGGTCTGAGTGGATTTTTGCATGTTTCTTTTGATAATAAATTTGGGAATATTTCTATATATCATAATTTAATATTAGTATTTCCTTTCTCGGTTGACCAGAAATTCCGATAATATTACCTAGTGAAATATAAGTATAGTTATTTTGGTTTATCCACTTTTCTAAGGTTGTATTTTTTTCTCCTTTATGCTCAAGAACATAAGATAGCATACATGGAATATTTTGTGCTGTTAGGTTATCAAAATAAGTGAATAGCTCTACTTCTAAATTATCATCCCAACCTTTGAATCCGCGTTTCCCATCATTGTAACTACCAAGAGTTAACTTATAAGGTGGATCTAAGTAGACAAAACAGTTATTAGTAATGTCAATAGAGTTAGATAGATGTATATAATCTGAACTCAAAAATGTTACATTACTTTCTTTAATTATACGACTAAAACTTACTAACTTTGATAAAATATAATCATTAAACCATCTCATACCCACGGGATTATTATATTCAAGTTTATTATTAAATCTTATCTGTTGTTGGAAACTATAAAGAATTAATGCAAATAAAATGCGAATATCTTTTTTGTTAGGTGGTAGTGTGTTATAGTGATTTCTTGCTGCAATATAGTTTTCTTTATTGCCCTTTTCTAAGTTATATTTTTTTATAAAGCGTTTAACATACATTATATAGTCATAAGTATCATATTTCTGGAAAGATTGTATTAGATCCTTTACTATGAAATTAAGATCATTATAAATAATATGATTATAGTTGGAGTTAATTCCTACATTAAAGCCCCCACCAAAAACATCAACAAATGTATTTTTTTGAATAAGGTTTTCTTTTATTTGTGGTATAATTTTTGCTTTACTTCCAATATAGTTTAGTGGAGATTCATAAACCACTTGATTACTAGGCTTTTTCTCTATATAAAATAAATATTCAAAATGTTCTTTTTTACTATTTGTTTTCCAGTTTTTATATTTTTTATAAGGAATAGTAATACAATCATAAGAGCCATCTTTAGCATATCTTTTTAAAGTTGATTCAATAAAGTCTTTACTCATATCACCATCGTTATTATAACTAAAAAAAATGTGTTGGGCATTAGTTTTTGCTATAACTTTATCAAATAAGATATGAACTTTATACTTTTTTGACCAGTCTGAACGCATATTACTTGTACTTCTAGAGCCAGTCACCTTACTGATTGACACTGGTTTGTCATTTAAAACTAATGTTTCTAATAAATGGTATTGAGTTCCATATTGGTTCTGAGTATAGGGTGGATCTAGATAAAGAATATCACATGGAGTATTTTCAATTATATTTTCAATTTTCTCTGTAGATTTCATTACATGATTATTGGTGTTTATGCCATCGGAAACATCAATAAAGATAATATCTTTTAATGCTCGTTCATCCCATTTTTTTAAGAATGCACCATATACACCTGCTGTATTAGAAACAAAAGAAATAGACTCAATTAAACATGCTAGTAAATATGAATACTCTTCTTCTGACAGCATTTCATTAGTATTCCACTCCTCAATTGTTTGACGGAAGTAATCGACTCTACTGGCATTATACTCAGAGAGATACATTCTATTTGATCCACCGAGTGAATAGTTTTTATAAAAATAGCCTTTAATAGTTTCTTTATTATTGTTGAAGAATTTAATTGGATTAAATCTGAGTTTATCAAATGTACAATTTGAACCCAATATTTTTCCATATGAATAAGTCGTAGCGCAATGAAGGTTGTCATTAATTCTTATATTGCATAATGTTTTAAAACTATTGGCAACTGAACCTGTTCCACAAAAGGCATCAAAAAATACCATATGTGGTTGAATTTTGACTTTTTGCATTATAAGATTTTGTATTATATCAGTAATAGTATCTTTATTGCCTAAATATCGCAAAGAAACAACTCCTTTCTTATTGACTATTTCCTTATAATTTATTAATTGTAGAATTCCTAGCAAATTATATATTAAAAATTTAAAATAATAAATTGAATATCTTTATAGTTTTAATTAGATAATTAATTGTAAAATTAGTAGTTTAAATAAAATTTTGCATATTAGTTTAAAGGTATGACGATTAGTTACTGCGTATAGGAATTTTTTACAGAATATTTTGATGCTTTAGATTTTATTGAAACATTTATATGTTTTATGTTGTGCACTTTCTTTATTATAGCCTTCTAAAATTATAAAAGCATTCTTCTTATATACAAAGTTCATATTTTGCTATCACGAAGCAATGGGGACATCAAACTAGACGAGAAAACATATATTCTTTAATATCAGATATAGAGTTAATATTAATTAAGTATTTATATTTATAGCCAAGGTATTAAGCTTTAGTCTTATTTAAAGCATGGGTATAATAGAATTAGTATTACTGTAATTTATTTAAAGATAGTCGTAGATATATATAATAGATTGGAGGTCCTTTTAAACTATCTTTGTATTTTGGATATAAAGATAGTTTAGGTTTTGCTTTTAGGAAAACTTTCTATTCAGGCTAATATTATTTATTTGATAATATATAAATCAAACGGTGTCCTATTACTTATTTAGATACTAGTAGATTTATTTATCTAGAATTCAATATTTATTTTAAAGCAATTGGCTGGATCCTGAGTATTGTAGGTTAGTTGTAAGTGTTATTATTAATATTCCTTTTAAAAGACAGGTTATATTATAACTTAAAGAACTTGGTAGAACAATAAAAAACTATATAATACTGCATGACAGATTTTACTATAAATCAAATATAGCGTTAGTTTTTTAAATTTATTATTTTATAAAATATAGATTATACTGATACTAAAATAATTATATTGTAAATTTTCTTTTATATATTGGGGTGTTAGGAGTATGGTAAAATTTTTATTCATTTGTCACGGTAACATCTGTCGCTCTACGATGGCAGAGTTTTATATGAAGCATATCGTTAATGAGGCTGGATTAAGTGCTTCTATTTATGTTGAATCTGCCGCTACATCTCGTGAGGAAATAGGGAATGACACCCATTATGGGACTAAACAAAAATTAGATGAAATGGGTATTCCATATACGCGCCGTAAGGCTCGTCAAGTGACGATAGATGACTATCAGAACTTCGATTACCTCATTATCATGGATGAAAATAACGCACGTAATTTAAAACGTATTATTGGCGATGACGTAGACGCTAAGGTGTATAAGGCTATGTCTTTTGTTGGTGAAAGCCGTGATGTAAAGGATCCTTGGTATACGGGAAACTTTGATGAAACCTATAACGATGTAAGTCGTAGTTGCGATGCTTTACTAGAATTAATTAAAGCGAATATGTAATAAACGTAACCCCTAATATTAGTTGATAGACAACTTAATATTAGGGGCTTTTTGATACGTACCTAGTGCTTATATATACTTTATACTATCGAACCATAGCGTAATATGATATAATTTTTAGGTATTCATGCGCCTATAGCTCAGGGGATAGAGCGCCGGTCTCCGGAACCGGGTGCGCAGGTTCGAATCCTGCTAGGCGCACCAAATAAAAGGCTTCTCGATTTCGAGAAGCCTTTTTGTATGTCTATAATTAGTCTAGAGGACAGAGAATTATATATTCGGATATCATAATTTAGTGTACTTTAGTATTCTAACTTTACTATCTATATTTATTACACTGAATTCCTCTAGATCTAAATTCATTCATGAGTATATTTATTGATTTATCAATGATTTCTTCATTAGTTATATATATCATCTTTTTGTAGTAGACTGTACCATCAAATTCTATCCAACGACTTGTCTTGCCATTTAGTTTGCAAATTTGCATTCTGCCGGCCCAGCTTCCCATACTGCGGAATTTCTTGCCTTTGGAGAATCGTACTTCTCGAATATCTTTTAATTTATAGGTTCTTTTTACTAATCCAATGCCTATAGACACTTGATCATCTTTAAAGTAAAGAAGTTTATAACGTTGTTCTGGAGGCATAGATCTAATGATAGATAAGTTATAAGTAGCAAAAACTACAGCAATAGCGATCAATAGAAACATAAGGATTATCATATATTTTCCCATACTTTCAAAGCCTCCTTTTCTTTATTATAATAAATATAAATAATATATGAAACAGCTATATTAACTCTAGTAATAGGAGAGAAACGAACGATTGGTACATTAATTTTAATTGCTATTACCTTTGGTATGTTAGAATCGCCAGAGCTTTTAGAGTATATGACTCATACCGCAGATTCAGTTAATCGAGGTTCTCGTAGTGCGCATCTACAATCACCACATGCTAGTAGTGGTCTAACTAGTGTGTTTAGTATACTACCTCTTTTGGCTGTTATGTTGATTCCCACCATTGCCGTGTTTTTCGGGATTAAAAAGCCTTTACTCAAAAGAGAAACAAGAAATATTATTGGCTCTGAACAGCTACGAAGTAATGAGCATATTGTTGATATAAATGATTTAGATGAAGAGAAACGCATTGATGGTGTATTTCACACTGATATTAAAGTCGAGTTAAGCGCAGATAATAGAAGATATTTTACTAATGTAGAACTATTAAGGAAAATTCATAATCAAGTTGCCAATAAAATAGTAGAAGGACTGGATGATTTTGAAGGATTAGAATATGTAGAAACAGTAGATGGCTTGCCAGTATATCGAGTAATGATTGGAGATTGATAAATTCATATCTTTTCATGAATGAAATTTCATATTGGTTATATCTTTCATATGTATAATATTCTCAAAATTGCATGGTTATTTGTAATAGAAATGGAGAGGGTTCTATGTTTTCAACACTAATATTTTTAATAATTTTATTCTTAATTTTCTTCTTTATTAAGCAATATAATTTATTGCAAAAATTGACTGTAGAGATTAAAGAGGCACGTGCCAACATTATCGTTGCTTACGAGAAAAAGGTAGCTATTGTTAATCAGTTTACTAGTATTGTAAATGAGTATGATGATTATGAAAAATTAATTCAATTAAAAGTGTCTGATAACTTTGTAGATATGGCTCGTGAAACAGCAAAAGCCGTTCAAAATATTACAGCTTTAGCTAATCAATTCCCAGAGCTAAAAGCAAATACTCAATACGGTAAATTCTTAGAAGCAATTAGTGAAAATGAAACGTTCATTTCTAATAAACGAGAAATTTATAACTTCCAAGTAAAAGAATATAATAGTGAGATTGCCCAAATCCCAATGGTATTTGTAGCATCCTTATTGGGCTTTAAACAGGCGCCATTCTTTGATCCAAATAATGAAGAGGCTTTAGCTGAATTTAGTGGTGCTGATCCAGAAGCAATTAAAGATCTTGCTATGAAGGGTACAGACAAGTTGAAGGATACAACAGATAAAATTAGAGAATCCTTTGAAAAACGCGAGCAAGAATCACAAGCGAAGAGAGAAGAGCGTCTTAAACAAGAGCGTGAATCTGCTTCTAATAGTGAGACTGTAAAGACTGAAGAGAAAGATGACGCAGAGGCACCTAAATCTGATGCACCTACGGGTGAGACACCTAAAACAAATGATGTATCTAACTCAGTAGAGAAAAAAGACGATAAATAATTGTATATCACAACTATAGAAATACGTATAGGAAATCAATATTAAAGTAATAGAGAAACCTCCACTATAATGAGTGGAGGTTTTTATATAGCAATATATAGGTATGGGTGGTAGATAAAAGATTTATATAGGATTTTATATTTGATAGTATTGAAATAACGTGTAAATGTGATTTGAGTAACACATTTTATTTTGAGAATGATGTACAATAAAAATGTCCTTGTGAAAATCTGAACATCTTAGCGGGAACACTAGGTATATAGGACGTGATGAATAACATATAGATTATCTAATTAAGATTAATAAAGTACTAAATTGTATCATTGCATAGTTTTGATGTAGTGATACAGAGGAGATAGAATGACAAATAGAATACAAGAACTCACCGTCGACGAAACTTGGCGTAATGAGCAAGATGCGTGGAATAATCGATCTAATTACTTTGTAGAAATGCACAATCGGGACGATCGTAAGGCTCAGGTTACAGAGTTTTTATCCTTCTTGAAGGATGAAAATCTTTTGCCCCCTAAAGGCGGTTGTACCCTTGATATTGGCTGTGGTGTATGTGACTATGCGTTAGGATTAGCTCGTGAAGGCCATAAGGCAACCGGTATAGATTTATCTGATGGTATGATTCGTGGTGCTAAACAATTAGCAGAGGCAGAAGGTTTAGATCTTAGCTTGTATATTGCACCGTGGTCTGATGAAACTCGCCGTGAACTAAAATGGGATAAAACCTTTGATTTAACATATAGTATTTTTTGCCCTATCATGTTTGATGTAGAAAACATTCGCGCCATGCATAAATCAAGTAAGGACAAATGCTTGTGGATCGCTTTTAGTGAACGCAGTGATGAAACAGTAGATATGTTATCTGAACATTTCTTTGGTCGCGATTCATTCCCTTGGGATGGTAAGATGAAAGCATGTTTAGATGTTATCCATGAAATAGGGCATAATGTGAAAGTGACTTATAAAACAGTGCCTGAAACAGAGGTTATGAGCCTTGATAAAGCGGTTAATTACTTTGCTATGCGACTTCATAATAATACATGGGGCAATATAGAAGATATGAAAGTAGAAATTAGAAATCTCATTGAACCATTAGCCATTAATGGAGAAATCCATAATAAAACAGTTGATAAAGTGGCGTGGGTATCATGGTCTGTGAAATAGGAGGGTAGTATGACAGTTGATGAAAAACGTAAGTTAGAACTAAAAACTATGTACCAAATTATTGGCATCTATTGTCATAATAAGCACCATACTCCTAAGGGGCAGCTATGTGAGGCTTGCGAGCAGGTTTGGGAATATGCGGAGCATCGTATTGATGCATGTCCTCATATGGAAAGTAAAACATTCTGTAGTGTATGTAAAACTCATTGCTATGCACCTAATTATCGTGAAAAAATCCGTGAAATTATGCGTTATGGTGGACCAAGGATGTTACTGGTATCGCCGATCCAAGTCATTAGACATATGTATCTTGAATGGAAAGACAAAAAAAGAGGCTAGCAATGCTAGCCTCTTTTTTAATGGTTTTATCACGTTTTCATGTAATAATCTTATGCGATTGCTTTGTCCAATACAGCTTTGATTAATGCTTTTGTTTGGTCATAGCTTTCACCAGGTTGAGCCTCAT
>OIFG01000307.1_pt1 | contig 14645 bp, 15 predicted proteins | sample 1582031 | NCBI WGS metagenome assembly OIFG01 (sample SAMN07501051, study PRJEB24779) | human gut metagenome | isolation source: stool | host: human infant | place: USA: Pittsburgh, PA | reverse complement strand
GCTTACCGCTCATGGGCACCTCTCTTTAAGCCATCTTAAATGACTCTGAGGTGTCTGTTAAACCCGTGGCGATTCACCTATGAAAATTAAACAGTTCTTCCACAGCACGCTGGAGTATGTGCGTTTCATCCATAAATGAGGGGTGACCTCCATGCTGTGAAGCGAAAGCCTCATCAATCTCACTTTTCAGTTGCATACGAACGCTGTCATCCAGTCGCATGAGAATGGCAGCTACAACCAGATTCAGTGCTTCAGTCTGAATAATCACTTCCTTTTCAGACTTATGCTGCTCCGCAATAATATCAACCAGCTCCGCCAGTAATGCCCTCATCTTCATTTCCCTGTGCATGACAACATGAAATCACTCTATACCATATTTTATTCATAGCGGTCGGACCGCATATCTTCACCATCAGCCCTGTATAAAAATATGCGTCCGGTTCCATTTTCTGGCAGAAAGATTACAGCGGCTGTACCGGATTTTTACGCCGGGTCACACTTCCCAGCATGGTTTATGCTTATCAGGACCATGACTGTTACTGAATTAAACCCCACGGAGGATCGCATGCTAACTCAAGAGCAGAAACAACTGGTTAAAGATACCGTTCCGGTACTGAAGGAAAATGGCGTTGCGTTAACGGATTACTTCTATAAAAGGATGTTACGGAATAATCCTGATTTGCAGGAAGTCTTTAATATGGGTCATCAGCGCAGCGGCGCGCAGGCGAAAGCGCTGGCAGGTGCGGTGCTGGCCTATGCAGAGAATATTGACGAGCCCGGGGTTCTGGCGCCGGTCATTGAGCTGATCTGCCATAAACATGTGAGCCTGAATATTAAGGCCCCGGACTACAGTATTGTCGGTGAGAATTTACTGCATTCCATCAGCGAAGTGCTTTCCGTCCCGATGGATAATCCACTCATCGGGGCCTGGGGTGCCGCGTATCAGGAGCTGGCCGACATATTTATCGGAGCCGAGAAAAGGCTTTATGATGAGCGCCGAACCACACCCGGCAGCTGGCTTGGCTGGCGCGATTTTAATGTTAGCAAAAAAGTAAAAGAAAGCGAGGAGATCTCCTCTTTTTATCTGACGCCCGCAGACGGACAGGCCCTGCCGGATTACCGGCCGGGACAGTATGTGACGCTGCGCGTCTTTGTTACTGAACTGGGCCTGAAACAGCCGCGACAGTACAGCTTATCCGGCAAGCCCGGGGCCGGTTACTTGCGTATCTCCGTGAAACGCGAAGATCCGCGTGCGGAAGGACAGGATCCGGGTTATGTCTCATCAACCCTCCACAATGCCGTCAGTGAAGGCGACACGGTGGAACTGAGCGCGCCGGCGGGCAACTTCTTTTTATTAAATCCCGAAGTGGACAATGTGCTTATCAGTGCCGGCGTCGGCCTGACACCCATGATGTCCATGACACACCATCTGCTGGCAGAAATAGCTGATCCGAATACCTCCCTGAAAGCGGACCACGCGCCACAGATTCAGGACAGGAAGCAGATATTTTTCCTTCATGCGGCCCGCAGTTCCGATGTTCATGCCCTGCGCCAGGAACTGGCGGCTCTCTCTAAGCAGAACAGTAATCTGCATATTTTTATCGCCTATGAGCAGGCGAAGGAAACTGAGGTGCTCGGGGAAGATTATCATGTGCAGGGCCGGCTCGATCTCAGCGCGGTACCGGCGGAATATCTGCCGCCAGACGCCGATTTTTATCTGTGCGGGCCAGTGCCGTTTATGCACGAACAGTACCGTTCCCTGCTGGCGCTGGGCATTGCAAAAGAGCGCATTCACAGCGAGGCCTTTGGCACGGGAGGTGTGGGTATCTGAGTCCGTGTATGATAAACCGTGGGGGGCGCTTTCTGCGCCCTTCGTGACCGGCAGGGATGCCCCGGCAGAACAGTTTTTACAGGGCCAGCTTTCCACATTGAACCCACTCCTTACAGCGACCTGTTAACCCGCCTCGGAATTTTGAACCCACCTGTAACAAACTATAAATCCATTATACCTGCCCCGCTGAGGACAAGGATCCGGCTCTGCCTTTTTTCGGATCTGACGGCGTAAACGAGTACGAAATGTACGTACTGTAGAAATGTAAGTATTAATTTTATTGTATGTAATGAATGTATTTTATGTACAATATGTATTTCCTGTATCGTGTATTTTTCCCCGTCGTGTAAAATCCTCTCACTGACCCTTTACTTTCCCCGGAGCCCACCATGAGCACACTGCCACCCGAAACCGTCCGCCGTATCGAGGACGCCGCCACCGCCCTCATCGCCGTCGGCACCCCGAACCCGACCAACGATCAGGTCCGCGCCCACCTCGGCGGCGGCTCCCTGTCGCATATCTCCCCGGTGATGCGCGCGTTCCGCGCCCGGCAACGGGAGCAGCGCGCCGAGCAGGCCCCGGCGCTGCCGCCGGAGCTGGCGCAGCTCCTGACCGGCCAGCTGGGGCTGCTGTGGCAGGCGGCTGTGAAACAGGCGGACGCTGTCACCCTGGCGGCGCGCGAGCAGGCTGACGCGGATATTGCGCAGGCCGACCGGGAGCGGGATGAGGCCCTGGCGAAAGTGACCGCCCTGGAGAGCGAGCTGGCGGTGCTGCGCGAGGTGGTGGCCGAGCGGGACCGCCTGCTGCAGGACGTCCGGGAGCTGCGGGATGAGGCGCTGCCGCTGCGAGAGCAGGTGGCCCGCCTGACGGCAACCGGCGAACATCTGGCAGCACAGCTGAAGGAAACGAAGGGGGAGCTGAAGGACGCCCGGGAAGAAAACCGCGCCCTGCAGGCCGAGTTGCTGATCCTGGCCCGGGCGGAGCCGAAAGGTGGGAAGATGACGAAATGAGAGCGGACACCCGGTCCTGCGTTAAGGCCTTCCGCCGTGCGCCTGGAGCATGCAGTGCTGCGCTACCAGCGCATCGATGTCTCGGCAATTACATACTCCGAAATGCGCTTCGGTGCCACCGGTCCTAAGGCCTCGGCGCGGTTGATGCGACCACGGATATAAAGGTCGCGCTGCGCCTCGCCGGGACGCCAATCAGCCCGAACGACACGGCTATCGCCGGGCACGCCATTGCCGCCGGTGCGGTTCTGGTGACGAATAATGTGAGAGAGTTTGAGCGGGTGCCGGGCCTGGTGCTGGAAGACTGGGTGAACTGACGACATTAAGAATGCAGAAGGTAAGAATGTCCGCTTAGTGCCATAAGCGGACGTTATTCCGATAACAAAGAGCGGAACAACGAAGAATATAAATAGCTAAACTTCAGATTTTCAGTATATCAATGACGACTCTCAGTGCCGGCGACACATTGCGGTGAGGATAATACAGGAATGAACCTTCCAGGCGCTGGCTGTAACGTGGCAACGCCCTGATAAGATTGCCTTGCTCTAAATCATCAGCGACCAGTTCCTCCGGGACATAAGCCAGCCCCAGCCCCAGTCTGGCTGCTTTTGCTTCCATGTAGCTGTCAGAAAAGGCCCACTGTCCTTGTGGTCGGTGCGTTATTTTTTTACCGTCCTGAAGGAGTTCCCACTGATAAAGGCTACCATCGGCAAACTGGTAGGCTATACAAGGATGAATCACTAAATCAGCCGGTGTTTGTGGAAAGCCATAGCGACGAAAATGCTCGGGCGTAGCTACAACAACCATCTCCATGTCAGGTGTAATACGCACCGCGACCATGCCCTGTCCTACCTCCGGCCCCAGCCGCACGCCGGCATCAAACCGCTCAGCGATAATATCGACGAACCGGCTTTCACTGATGAGTTCAAGCCTGATATCGGGGTAACGGTGCTTAAATAGCGCCAGCTTCGGTAAAAGAACTTTATCAATAGCATGCTGGCTGGCATTGATGCGTACCGTACCGGACGGGGTATTCCGGTAATACGCCAGCGTGGCAAAACCCGTATCTAAAGCATCAAATCCGGATTCTGTTGTCTGATACAGTTGCTCACCTGCCTGTGTTAACGACAGCCTGCGCGTAGTGCGAACCAGAAGCTGTATACCCAGCCTTTCTTCAAGTTCACGGACAGAACGACTAACGCCTGATTGTGCAAGTCCAAGACGATGTGCCGCTGCAGTGAAACTGCCCTCCCGCACCACCTGCATAAACAAGTAGAGCTCATTATAGTTTTCCCGTTTTGCCATTTGCGCGTCCTCAGAATATCTGGCCGCAAATGATGTCTGCTGCGGCCCTTCATTTATAACAATATGCTATTAATCCTAGCAATTTTTACCCTCTAATCAGCACTATTTCTGCTACCTATAATGAGCGCATTGCATCAAAGCACAGCAGTACTCTCCGTATGAAACCGGTACCTCACTTTTCTTTTTCAGGGGAATTTAAATGAATGTTTTCACCAGAAAGCTGACAGCCGCGCTACCCGCTATGCTGCTATGCGTATCATTAAGTGGAGTTACGACAATGAGTTATGCTGACACATCTAATCCGAACTCGCCTGTTTCAATGGTAGAAAAATGGGATAAAACCTTTGCAGAGAGCGATAAGGTTGATCATCGCAAGGTGGCATTCCAGAACCGTTACGGGATCATATTAGTAGGGGATCTTTACATCCCCAAAAACCGGGGCGAACGTAAACTGGCTGCGATTGCATTAAGTGGTCCTTTCGGTGCGGTCAAAGAGCAATCAAGCGGCCTGTATGCACAGACCCTGGCCGAACAGGGATTTGTTGCGCTGGCATTCGATCCTTCTTACACGGGTGAAAGTGGTGGCTATCTGCGTAATGTCGCCTCTCCGGATATCAACACTGAGGACTTTAGCGCGGCGGTTGATTTCCTTGGATTACAAAAAGAGGTGGATCGCCATCGTATTGGATTACTCGGTATTTGCGGCTGGGGAGGCATGGCACTCAATGCGGCGGCGATGGATACACGCGTAAAAGCAGTTGCGACCAGCGTGATGTACGACATGAGCCGGGCGATGGGACATGGCGTTGGTGATGGCAAAGACCGTTATTCAACAGCCGATCGCCGTGCCGTATTACAGTACCTGAACGAGCAGCGCTGGAAAGATGCTGAAAGCGGAACTATCGCCCGCGGTAGTCACGATATTAATGTGGATAAGAATGGCAGCGTAAGCGCTTCTGAGCGAATTCTGCCGGAAACATTACCCGCGAATCCACACCCGGTACTGAAAGAGTTTTTTGATTATTACAGAATGCCACGCGGCTTCCATGGGCGTTCTGTTAACTCTAATGGCGCATGGAATGCAACGATGCCCTTGTCGTTTATGAATATGCCGCTGCTTAGCTACGCAAATGAAATCACTATTCCTGTGTTGATTGTTACAGGTGAAAAAGCGCACTCGCGCTATTTTGCAGAAGATGCCTACAAAGCGGTTGGCAGCACTGAAAAAGAGCTTGTGATCGTCCCCGGCGCAAACCACGTGGACTTATACGACAACGCTGCAGGTAAGATCCCTTTTGCCAGGTTTGAACAGTTTTTCAAAACCAGCTTAAGGTAAAAACGCAGCTCAGAATCGTTTAAAAGCCACCTGTAATACTCAGGTGGCTTTGACTCTGGATCTATCCCGACATGATGTTACATAGAATCCTTATAATATCGCACTTCATTCTCACCCACTCTCATCGTTATTACATGAATAGCGTTTATTTCGTTTATGCCTGAAGAAGATCGGGCGCTATTCACAGGTCCTGATAATATTCATAATGCGTCATTAAACATCACAATAGATACAGGGGCGAGCCTGGCAGCAGAAGATAAATATTATGACAGGATACGCAATGGTATCCCGTCGATATTTCTACATTGTTCCGGTTTAATTGTTCCGATTTAACTTTTATAACCGATCAGCGTCAGTTAAGGCTTAAGGATAACCTTCGTCCATCCCTCATCGCGATCGTCAAAGTGCTTATATCCCTCAGGCGCCTCAGCAAGTGAAAGACGGTGTGAGATTATGCCGCCCGGGCTGGCTTTACCCTGATGGATCAGACGGGCCAGCTGACGATTATAGGCTTTGACGTTCGCCTGGCCGGTGCGGATTGACTGTCCTTTAAACCAAAAACTGCCGAAATCAAACGGCATCTTACCTTCTTTGGAAAGGTCTGATGCAGCTCCCGGATCCTGCGGGATAAACACGCCAACCACACCAATTCCCCCGGTTGCTTTGGTTGATGCAACGAGGCTGTTCATAGTGACCGAATTATCTTCATGGCCATGTTTGTTACAGCACTGATAGCCCACGCATTCACAGCCACAGTCAGTGCCGCGTCCGTCAGTTAAGTCGAGAATTCGTTGCACGGCTTCATCGCCGGTCGCATTGATGCCCGTCGCCCCCATTTTCTCTGCCAGCGCTAAACGGTCCTGGTGTGTATCCACTACAAATACCTGTGAAGCGCCTTTTATCATGGCTGAGTGTGCGGCCATCAGACCCACCGGCCCCGCGCCGTAAATGGCTACGCTTTCGCCAGGCTTTAATCCGGCGAGTTCTGTCGCATGCCAGCCGGTAGGGAAAATGTCAGAGAGCATCACATAATCATCTTCTTTTTCTACTGCGTCAGGCGGAAGCACCAGGCAGTTAAAGTCTGCAAAGGGGACCCGAAGCAGTTCCGCCTGACCACCCTCCCAGGAGCCCATTTCAGCAAAACCATAGGCCGCGCCCACAGTACCGGGATTGGTGGTGAGGCAAAAACCGGTCAGACCTTTTTCACAATTCTCGCAAAAACCGCATCCGACATTAAATGGCAGACAGACATAGTCACCGACCTTAACACGCTCCACTCCTGAGCCAATTTCAACCACCTCACCCAGGTTTTCGTGCCCCAAAATACGTCCCTGCTCAAAGCTGGTCCGACCCTCGTACATGTGCAAATCCGATCCACAAATATTGGTGGTGGTAATGCGGACAAGCACATCGGTGGGGCGAACAATTTTTGCATCCGGCACGTCTTTAACTTTTACATCATAGGGACCGTTGTAAATAACTGCTTTCATGATCTTCTCCTGCTTGCGGCCGGAAAGGTGTGGCTGCCCGACCGGGTAAGTGTCAACTAAGCTTAGCTGCCATGATTGATAACGCAATCGACAGCAAGGCAATCGGGAGGTTTCTTATCGGATACGTTGAGGAATGCTGGCCGGGGATGACGGTCAAAGACAGCCGGGAAAAGGTCAGGATGATGCCGCATCAAGCCGAGCGGCAGCAGCCGGTAGCGTTGCGGGAATATTTGCGTAAAACAGTTATCAATTATCGGCAGCAATCTCAGACGCAGCCTGAAGGTAAAGACCCGATTTATCAGAAAGATGATTTACCTTACACCCGGCCAGTTTTTGCCTGATTCACTGCCAGAACCTTCTCAGAGAGGCACTTCCCGTTAGATACAGAGGTCGCTAAAACCCTGGCCTCGCTGAGCCTGGCACCCTGGATATGGGTGTCTGTGTACCCTTCTCTCTGCGCTACGTTAAGGCTGGAATAAAAAATATCGCTTCCGGGTCCCCGTCATCGAGATTGTCGACCTGACCGCTGGGGATAAATCCGGCGTTCAACAGCAGCCGTTGCATTGGCAGGTTAGAACGATGGGTGGAGGTGAACAGCTTCGGGTGCTGGCAGCGGGACTTCAATGCTGCAATCAACGCCAGACCGATACCCCTGCGGCGGTAGTGTTCCCCTACCATCAGCATTTCAATAAAGCCGTAGCCGAAGAAATGGTAGTTCAGCACGCCATATCCCATCGCTATTCCCTGCAGTTCGGCAATATAACAGACAGACCAGGCACACCAGATGCGGATTTGCGCCGCACCTTTTGGCTGGCTCTGGGCAACAATATCGATAGTAATCAGTGATATAGCATCGTTTTCAGTGGTCAGGCGAACACGCATATTCAGTCTCCCTCTCTTTAATTGACTGCAGTGCAGCCTTAATAAAACGGCAATCCCGCACAGATTTTTTAATTTCATACGGGATTTTACAATTCCATAAGATGATTAGTTAATCCTAATCATCCCAGAGAGGCAGGGTTCATTTTCTGAAAGTTATCGTTAACCGGATATTGGGCCACCAGAAAAGCCCTCATGATTCAGAAAGTAAGCAAACGTTTTAACCTGCAGCCTATGGAAGCAGTCTGCGGCTGGTTCACCTGTGAGATTCGATACACTGACAGGAATGGGGAGCGCCATATATCAGAATATAACCGGCGGAGCCGGGCTTACGGCGCCGTTCAGCTCAACGTTATCTAACGCTTCCTGCCGCTAAAGCCGCATTCAGCGGGCCTGCTCCTGCCTCAGACAGTGAGTCAGGATTCATGACAAAGGTCGCTTTGTGCCAGGAGCGGACGTGACTAACATCGTGGCACAAGAATAAATTGTAAGGAGTTCACTTTCTCAACCAGGACTTAAGTTCTATTACGTCATGCCGATAATGAAATTAATTTCAACATCGGTAGCTAAGGAAACAAACATTGAGGGATTTATCAAAATATACAAAATCTTTGGATTTGGCTAAGTACTATGTATATGCCTTTTATGACAAGGAAGATGAGTTCAAGAAGCCTTTTTACATTGGAAAGGGGAAGTCCGATCGCTGTCTTGACCATATCAAACGTCCTGATGAATCTCCGAAATCTGAGCGGATCAAAGAGCTTTTAGAAAGAAAAAACTTGGGTATCGATATTCTTCGCCATGGAATGGATGAATCAACGGCCAAACTTGTTGAGGCAACATGTATCGATCTCTTAGGTGTGGGAGAACTTACTAATAAAGTTCGAGGAAGTAGCTCTCTTATGGGACGCATCACGCTTGATGAACTCCAGCACTTGCTACTCAAAGAAGAAACCGAAATCGCATGTGAACATGCCGGGCTCGCCTTTCTTTTAAACAGTACATACAAGTCTGGTATGAGCGCATTGGAGCTATATGAGTCCACTCGCGGCATTTGGGCAAATATCCCTAAAGACGAGAGACTTAAATTTGCTTACGCAACTTATGGCGGGCTTGTCATGGAGGTCTATGAAATACAGTGCTGGGTGAAGGCTGGCTCTCAACAATACTTTACGCGTGATTTAAACATTACTATGAATACCAATCGCTCCGAGTTTGTTGGCCGAATTGCAGCTAAAGAAGTTAGAGACTTGTATGTGGGTAAATTAATCAAAAAAACACGCAGTCACGGAAGTCCATTTGTAAAAGTTGGGATTGTCTAAGATTTTTTTTACAGATTTTAACTGACTCATCACCATGAGTCAGTTGATCTTTACCATAAAGGTAGCATCTACTTTCAAGGTCCAATTCGCGAAGAACTGAGAGTTAAGGGCTGAGTCTGAAGACGTTGAACAGAATGGTCAACGTCTGCTCCTCGCTCTTATCGGACCTAGCTCTGCGCACTGGTCCGCTTTGTGCCAGAAGCGGAAGTTGGGGTTGCCAGAGACTCTCTAAAGGTTGATGGTTAGTTTTGCAGGAATACTCACACATGCACCTTTCTATGAATACGTATTATTATCGAGTTGCTAATAATACGTCCGGTATTCATTTTGCTGGGGATGCTACAGGTGGCTGCTTTATCAAGGAAAAGAATGAAACGTTTAATGATGGCTATAACGCTGGCTATGCTGGCAACAGGGTGTGTTCACAAGCAAACACTGTCGGGCCAGCAACATGCGCCTGGAGACACAAAGGCAGGTAAATCCGCCACGGTGAACCAGCCCTATTATCCTGCAAAAGCACAGGCTGGCCGGATTGAGGGGGTTGTAAGGGCTTCATACACTGTGAATACAAAAGGGTGTGCGGAAAACATCATAATCTTATCAGCGCAGCCCGCCGATGTGTTTGAGAAAGAAACGCTCCGTGCAATGAATAAGTGGTGTGGCCTGGAACCCACTTCGTTGCCGAAAATTATCACTATCACATTCCGGCTGAACGGCGGCGCAAGAATGGAAGATGTACCGCTGATGGTCGATAAATAAGTAAGTGAGCTTGACTCTGAGATCGAATACTGTCTGCCCAATATTTCGTCTTACGACGGCAAAACCTGTATCTCAGAAATTTGTGCTTAATTTTCGCTGGTCACCCTTACAGCGAAGCTGAGTGGGTGACAGCACGATAATTTTAATCCAATCAACTGAGGGAGTATGAGTGAAGTTCCGCTCCTCGCTCAAGGCGGACCTTTCGTTCCTACCTGCCTTTTGCTTTGACTCCCTCTTACCGTATTTCCATCCCCCTCCATACGGTTACTCAGTCCAGATCCGACTTTACCTTTTTTCGGATCTGCGCAAAAAAGAGAATACTCCGTATAGGCTGACCATATCCATATGCCATACATCTGCATATCTAGACTCTATACATATGCCTCACATCTGCATATACTATACCTATGCAATGGTAGGTGGTGTTTTTTTATTCGCCTGTGCTTTTCACAGGCCATGCCCAGAGTATCGGGCGCATGCATTATGGGGTGTAACGTAAATGAGAACCGTATCCATTTTTAAAAATGGCAACAACCGCGCCATCCGCCTCCCCCGCGATCTCGATTTTGAGGGGGTGAGCGAGCTGGAGATCGTCCGGGAAGGGGACAGCATTATTTTGCGTCCCGTCCGGCCGACCTGGGGCTCGTTCGCGCAGCTCGAGAAGGCAGACCCGGACTTTATGGCGGAGCGCGAGGACGTTGTCACCGACGAAGGACGATTTGATCTGTGAATAAAACCTATATGCTGGACACCTGTATCTGCTCATTCATCATGCGCGAGCAGCCGGAAGCCGTCCTGAAGCGTCTGGAGCAGGCGGTGCTGCGCAACCAGCGTATCGTGATCTCGGCCATCACCTATTCCGAGATGCGCTTCGGCGCCACCGGCCCGAAAGCCTCCCCGCGCCACATCCAGCTGGTTGACGCATTCTGCGCCCGCCTCGATGCCATCCTGCCCTGGGACAGCGCTGCGGTGGACGCCACCACGGACATTAAGGTCGCGCTGCGCCTCGCCGGGACGCCAATCGGCCCTAACGACACGGCAATTGCCGGGCATGCGATTGCTGCTGGTGCCGTCCTCGTGACGAATAATGTGAGAGAGTTTGAACGCGTGCCGGGCCTGGTGCTGGAAGACTGGGTTAACTGACGGCAGACAGAACGGAGAAAGGGGGATGTCCGCTTTGTGCCAGAAGCGGGCATTGGTGCTTAAGTAACCCTAAATTTGCATTTAAAATCATATGAGTGAAACCTTGAAAAGGTTATTAACTAATTCCATTATTGTATAATCAGTTATCTCTTCTATGCTTAATACGTAACCTTAGCTGAGGAGATATTATGTTAGACGAATATAAAAAATGCATCGAATCCTGTTATCTATGCGCAACTGCATGTGATAACTGTGCGGCTTCGTGTCTCGAAGAAGAGAATCTTGAGATGATGCGCGAGTGCATAAAACTGGATATGCAATGTGCAAATATCTGCCGTCTTGCAGCTCAATTCATGACACTAAATAGCGATTCAGCCCAAGCGCTCTGCCGTCTTTGCGCTGACGTTTGTCAGAAGTGCGGCGATGAGTGTGGAAAGCATGAACATGACCATTGCCAGGAGTGCTCCAGAGCTTGTCATCACTGCGCAGAGCAATGCAGAAAGATGGCCGCCTGAGAATAAATTCAAATTACTAAACCCGCTTCGGCGGGTTTTTTACTCCCGGTGATAAGCCGTAGGTGAGTGAGAAAGGTGAGTTTAAGGGGCGGGCGGGAAATGGATCTACCCGAAAGTGCTGGCCTTAATGACAAATTTTGGCACAGATTATTTGAATGGCTCAATGTCCGCTTCCCGCTCATAGTGGACATTAGAGGCCACAAGGGGAGACATTAAATCTCCCCCCGCCATGGCGTTCAAATTTATGCCGCTTCTTATACCGGACACTCATCACTGTCAGTTAAGTTGAAGAAAAATGCCACCCGTCCCACCACTTCGGCTTCTTCCTCAGACTTACCCCTCGATCTCCGCAGCATCACTGGATATCAGCGTACGATCAGCAGAGCAGAAAATCTCATCGTATAACGAGGCGACAACATATCCCGCTTCATCTGTCACTGCTGCTGTAGCCCCTGTCCTGGCCCCATTTGCGCCTGCGCCGTTGAGCCAGGCAACGACCTGAAAAATTGCCTTCTTAAAGTAATTGTTTATGCTGTCGATAGGTTATATACCTGCGTCCTGAGCGCGGGATTGATAACAAAACTAAGGGAATTATGCCCGCTCCCGTGCGGGCTTTTTTCTCTCCAGTTCGATCGTAAATGCGCCAACGGGTAATTACTGCTGAATAGGCCATGGCTTCCGGCTGGCGCTGGTTCCGGATGTTTTCTGCGGGCATTTCCACGCGGACAGATATGTACAATTTTGTCCGACAATATGGATCTATTGAAAAATATCAAACCTGACGCTAAAAGTGTCGAGAATATTTATGATCGTTATATTCTGAACGTTAGTATGTGATACAGGCATGGTCACCTCTTATGTAATTCAACTTGTGAAAAATGAAAACAACAGCTAGCCTGAAATAGTATGAAAGCATCTGGATTTCCCTTGTTTACAGCCGCTCCCCAGCGGCTTTTTTTTGGCCAAAATAAGAAAAATCCGTTTTATATCTTTGGAAACTGATTGCTTACACATGAAAACATTGTGCTTTGCGCTTCGTTAACTACTTTTAGTCTTTGATTTTTGTTACAGGCCCTCCCATAAAACAGCAGGTTACTGGCGTAAGTGTGGTCGATTATATAAATCAAGCGAAACGTAAAATCACCCCCCGTAATATCAGGAAACCCTCACGCATGATAAAAAACAGGTTTGACAGGACCTGCACATCGACTAAATTTATTTATCGAACGACGAGAGATACGAAATACTTACGTATCTTACTGACATAACCAATATATGAGAGATGAGGTTTAATATGGCAGAGCATCGTGGTGGTTCCGGTAATTTCGCTGAAAACCCTGAAAAAGCTTCTGAAGCTGGACGTAAAGGCGGGCAGCATAGCGGAGGGAATTTTAAAAACGACCCGCAGCGCGCATCGGAAGCTGGCAAGAAAGGGGGACAAAACAGTCACGGCGGAGGCCGTAAATCTGACAACTCCTGATTTTATAGCCAGTTTATTAAACTGCTAGAAATCATACTGCGGGCCTGCTGGCTCGCAGTTGCTTTTTACCGGAATGAAGATATCAATGTAAAGCACCTGTGAATTATTCTTACCTCTCCTGACACGCCCCTGGAGAATCTAAAAGCTACTTAACCGTTTTCAACCAACGCAGCCGTCGTCTCCGGCTGACGATGATTCCGGATGTTGTCGTCGTTTACGCTGATGGATGTTACCCGGAAAAAACCGCTCAGGTTCTGGCCCGGGATTATTCCTGGACCCGGGAATTTGCGCTTGTTATACATTGGGCTTCGGGGAATTGTGCCCTGTTCACAGGCCTGCCTGCAGCTGTGAGCGCCAAGCCAGTCCGGTCATTAACGCAAAGGAAAAATATTTTCCGGCAGTCAAACCTCTTATCGCCTTGTAAGCATATAAACGCATATTTGCCCTTTATTAGGTCGAACGCTCATTACCCTGACGGGTTCATTATTAGCGAACCTCTGTATCTGAACCATGACATATCACTTCTGCATTTAGTTCATCACCCGCAGACAAAAAGAGCGTGATAACCATTGGGGAAAAGCCGGTGCATAATTTATAGGGCAGACATCTGACCCCGGTATCGATTATGTTTCACTGCCGGAGTATTGTACAGGGTGCAGAAACACCATATATTGGCAGTGAGTAAAATATATCCTGTATATTATTGCAGCGCTTTTTCCTTAATCTGGATATCCAGGGTCTGATACCGCACAAAAAGCCTAAAGATAAGATGTATTTTATTTGCCATTTAACCCCTGACTGTTATGGTGTTTACGTTATCAACGCTCGAAGCACACAAACATAAGAACAGTTTTGACTCAAAGTTGCCCCGCAACCGGGGCTTTTTTTAAGTATTGATTATCAATGCCGAAACTGGCAGTTAATTCGGAACCGCAACTTTACTGCTGTAGACATCATCCTGCTGTGTCTGGCGCTGTTTATGTGTTATGAAACGTGCCGGTACTCATGCTTCAAAATCAACAAAAATATGTATATATATTTTTTTGGTAACAATGTTAATTATATGGAAAAGCAAAGAATCTGCAATCACCTCTCCATTAGCTATCAGTACTCACCATCATCTCCTTTTTATCTGGTTTATATTTATAAATGGCGGAGCGGGGAATATCTTTCTTCTGTTGCGTCTAACAGCAAGGAATCGTTGTTCAGACAAATTAAGGAGTATGCTCAACTGAATGAGCAGGAACAGGCCCATCTCCGTAGATTTATCCTCTGAATATTGTCTTTTTCACCACTTTCACAGATTCTTAAATCTGTCAGCATTTCGCATGCCACGATTGTTATGTGCCTGCCAGCCGGTCAGTTATCTCGTGACGATTTCAGACCTGCTTCCGTGAATGGAATGATCGCGCAGAAAATTTTTTGAGTCATACTTATAACAGTCACATTTTTCTTTTTTGGATTGTCCAACAGAGGAGGAATGTATGCAGTCAGTAAGTGATGATCTTGACCCGCCATCTCCGGACAGCTTTTGTATCTTAAGTTAACGATGTCCGCTGCCGCCGATATTCCCTCGGG
>OIFG01000293.1_pt1 | contig 15286 bp, 13 predicted proteins | sample 1582031 | NCBI WGS metagenome assembly OIFG01 (sample SAMN07501051, study PRJEB24779) | human gut metagenome | isolation source: stool | host: human infant | place: USA: Pittsburgh, PA | reverse complement strand
AACAGATGTCACCGACAGAATATGAAAACCAGTATTATCAACGGCTCGGAAGTGTCTAGATTATCCGTGGCGATTCACCTCTTGGATTTGGAGCCTGTACGAGAGATGTAGCTCGCTGGGGTTGTCCTCATGCGCTTAAGTGTCAGTCTGGTCTACCTTGCGGCTACTTTACTCTTACAGGTCGTCTTGGCGAAGCGGAAGAAGCAACACGACGTTTATCAAACAAGCGAAAAGAAATCATTCAACTCCGTAAGTTGACTATAGTGAATCCAGGCTTCATGCTGGCATTAAAAGAACAGGAAGAAGCTCTCATCGTGCTCGAGGCTCTTGAAGCTGATACTATAAAGGTTAAAGGCGAGAAAAAACTGGTTTCCCTGTTTTCTGATGATCTGAACAACCCATTATATAAAGTTATTGAGCGAATTAATAAACAAATGCTAATTGGCAAAACTCCAAAAACCCTAGCTGATCTTTTCTTTATTGAACAGAAACGTATAGAGAGAAATAATAATGGCTAAGACCCCGCGCAGTCGCAATGCAGACGATAAAGTCATTCAGGGTAAGGAACTTGATGCTTACATCAAAGCCGAGCTACAAGCTATGGTGCAGGAGGGACTGGAAAAATCCCCCATTCAACCATCTACGTTACATGCCCGTCTTAAAGCCAAAGGAATAGTTAAAGGTGGCATTAGTACCCTCACCTCTCGAAAAATTATCATCAATAATTACAGGCTTCGCCAGCATAACAACTACGAAGATGGCAAACGAGAGTTGACTACAGATGAAAAGGCTAAATTGGCTATGGGCCGAACCGGCGCTGCTTATTTAAGTAAGGCAAATCGTCTTGATGCTGAAATTATAGCATTGAAAGCTAAATATGAACGAAATGTACTGGCGCTCGCCGACATCATTGAGTATATCGACAACGCAACTCCTATCAAAGTAGAGGACATGATTGCAGACGATCTCATTCGAGAACTTGCTGAGCGCAAAAGAAATTCAAGAATGAGCTAATGAGTAAACGCCCTACTCTATTCGTAAAATTAGCGCACTAATTATCAATACTCCCTCTTCTATGTCCTTTATGTGGAAGGGGGTCTTCCATTCTAATGCCGATTTGGTTCACTACACCAGTTTAATGCTGCACTTTCGTTACCTTCTAAAAGATCAATAGCCTTTTGTAGAACATCATGTGTTACCACCATGTTTTACACCTGAAGACGTTTTAAGTGCTTCGATGAGATTACTTCGCTCTTCCTCTGTCATCCGGGATATGAGTAATGCAAGTTCTGCTGTGGTCTGATCATCACAAAAAAAGTAGTTTAACGGCACGTTTAACTCTGACGCCATCCGTCGAAGCGTATCAATATCGGGGACATGCCGCCCTTTCTCATAATGATTCATACGACTGCTAGCCGAAGCGGGATCAAACCCAACAAGGAGGCCCAGCGAGCGCTGTGATAAACCCGCCTTGCATCTCGCTTCCTTAAGTCGTTCTGGTATCGGATTTTTTTCAGACACTGATTCATCTTCATTAACCTCGGATGCTTAGATTGTCTAAGTATCTGCCATTGTTGTATACTTAGCAATCCTAAGTTAACTGCATTGTTTTAGTCATATGAATAGTCGAGTATCCAACCCTGAGTCGTACATATTTTCTGCAATAATCCACATTGGCAAGAATAACTTCACCAGTAACGATGTAGCAATAATTCTTGTCGAGCGATTCTCACTCCCGAAAACCTACCTAAAGGCAAAAGCTTTTGCTTATAACCAAATTCAATGCCTAGTTAAAAAAGGATTATTAAATAAAGTAAGAAGATCAGGCGTGTATCAATATTTATACTCACCCACATCAGAATTCAATATCGCAATGGAAAATGTGCAATTAATTGAGGCAACCCAAAAAAGTTCTCGCCAGTTTTCAAGTGCTAATAGCTATGAATATAATAATGTAAATGTTCAAATAAGAACTCTTTTTGAAAAATACAGCAGTGAATTGGAAAAAATATCAGGAGCAAAAGAAATTTATGAAGAATTGATAATTGCCGTACCGAGCAGGGAAAGTGAATTCCGGAAACTTTCTCTAGAGCAAGACAAAAAACACATTAAGATAAATGAAAAAATAAATACATTGATTGAGATTGTTAATCATACATTTCAATAAGGCAATGAATTCCAGAAAGGATTTAAAGTTTAATAGAGTCGTGAAAAAGAGAGGGCAAAGCCGAGACCGCCCTCTCCCTTCATGCACTGATAAACTTCACTAATATGAGATTAACAGCGCGTACCACTATATGCTAGACCTGAAAAATATAATCTTAGTCAGTCCCAGATGCAACCTTTAAAAGTTCAATGCAACAAATTAAACAACGAGTTCATCCTTTCACCTTAAAAGCTGTAAAGTAAAAAACACCCTAAAGGCTGTTTTTTACGTAAAGTGAACTTATTTTAAAATAATCGACATGGTCTACTACTTATGGATAATGTTTTCCCGGTCAGACTTCTTAGCCAGTTACGGCCACTTTTAATTGGTTTTCGTAAATCAAAAGGATTAACTCAAAGAGAATTATCCGCCAGGTTGGGTGTCACTCAGCAGACTTATGCTCGCCTTGAGGCAAACCCTTCAAAAGCAAGTTTTCAGCGCCTGTACAACGTGTTAAATATTTTGGGAGTGGAGATTTCGCTTAGTTCTAAACCTATTTCAACTTATTCAAAGGCTTCAAATTTGGTTGAAAAGGAGTTTGATTCACCGGCAAGGCGTGAAGAATGGTGATAGTAGCCAGGCTATTTGATAGGGCTGTACGTCAGGCACTGCCCCTAAGGAAGGTGCGATTTGTGAGCAAGGGCGCTTTGCATCGGGGTTAGCGGACCGTCAATATGGGAGTTAGCGAGCACACAACCAGCCGCGAAGATCCCCGCGTCATAGCGACATAGAGGTGTCGTGCATCCATCTCTTCCGGGGATGTGATGACTGCCACCTCTCCTTCCAGCCCCCTTAGCAACAATGTGCTGCCGATTACACGCCGGGCCAGCGGTCGACTCTCGTGGCGATTGCGTTCTCGCTCATTTACCGTGGCGTCTGCAAAAGTGTAGCCTCCGGCAGCAGCCGACTGCAGGGCACGCAAACAACAGCGCCATACCTCTGGCCGATAGATCCGCGCATTGTCCTGACGAGTCAGAAGGCGCAACGCCTCTGCGGCCAGCATAAAACCTGGGCTCTCTGCAAATGCCACTAACGCTGCTTCGGCAACCGTCGGCGGGTTGCGGGCTCGCCCTCTTCGTAGCGTTTTTAGGCGGGGCAGCAATGCTGCGGGGCCAACCTGGGTCATGACGCCTGCGGCAAACTGCATCAGGCGCGTCAACGCATCAACAGCTTCCAGGTTAAACGCTGCACCAAAGTCGGTAAGGTCGACCAAATCGACGGCTTCGACGGTCGTTGCCCCCGGGATCTGGCTGGCCATCTGCTGAAGCCCGCGGGTGTCGTAGCTGTTTCCAATCACCAGTACCTGCTCGTTCGCGGTGACCGCGCGCGTCAGGGCGGCAGTAAGACGCTGCTGAACAGCGGTTTCTGCCTGTAACAGGGGCTTGCTTTAGGGCTAATGAAGTTGCTGATTTTGATGCCTTAACGGCAGGAGAGTGCATTGATGGATTATCATTCTCACATACCTTTACCGTCTTACCCTTTTTCAGATCGGGCAGAGCGGGAATTGCAGGCGCAGTACCTTTCGCAAGTGCCTTCCAGTAACCGGCAAGCGGCCTGGGTATCCGCATTTCGCTGCATCGTTTTGCCAGTAACTCAGTACTGATGTCATACAACACAGCTATACATTCCGCGGGCTCGCACCAGACCAAGTGGTACAGCGTTTCCCGATCCTGGGGCAAAGTCTGCGCGGCATCGTGTGGATTCATCTCTGACATTGCGTCTCCCCTCCTATGGGTACATTATCAGGAATCTTTGCCTGTTGGTGATTGAAAGAAATATGAGCTGTTTCCCATTGATTGGCGCGACTGAAACTGAGCTGGAAGAGATTGACGCCATTTTGCAAGATACGTGGGAAAGCGCCGAGGATGGATTCTTTCAATAAGCCGATTTCGAATCGGGAAAATCTTGACGTGATCAGAACTGATTGATAGGGAGAAACGCCGTGGGGCTATATGAGAAGTGGTGTGAATCCATTAAAGAAAATGATGAACGCAAGTATTACTGGACGTATGTCGAGAAGGACGGCGGCCGCGATGATATCCGCGAGGACCTTGCTGAGACCATTCGCTCGCACTACGAACGACTTGAACGCATCGCCGATGACGTAGGGCGACTAGGATACAAGGTTGCTGCCAAGATCCTCCGCGAGGCAATGCCTAATACCCCGAAGGGCCGCTCTGGCGACCTCGGCGAAATCCTTGCGACTGAACTAGTTGAGGAAGAAATCGGTCTGCGGGTACCCGTGCGCCGGCTCCGTTACAAGGACGGCCGTAACATGGCCATGCGCGGCGATGACTTCATCGGCGCGGGCTACCAGGGCAATAAGCTCTGGCTGCTAAAAGGTGAAGCTAAAAGTAACCAGAAGCTTGGCAAAACCACGGTCACCGCCGCCCGCAAGGTCCTCGACCGCGACAATGGCCGCTGCACGCCTGACTCGCTGCTGTTCGTCGCCAATCGCCTGCTGGAGAGCAACGACGCTGGCGATAACGCACTGGGTCGCGACCTCCGTGACGAAGTGGGTCTTAAGTCTATGCCAGCCGATCGCATCGACCACATGCTCTTCACCGTGTCGGGTAACGGCCCTCACGCTTCCCTGAAAGAGAACCTTGAAGCCGCTGGAGTCAACAGAGACCATTACGTCGTGAACATTCACGTCGAAGACCATCAGGATTTCATTGCGGCAATGTACCTAGAGGCGGAAGATCTTGGAGACGACTGAAGAATTAAGCACCTTCCTGACGGCCGCTACAGTTGACGGTATTCTCGGGCGCCTCCTCTATCGCGGTGCAGCTTGGTCGTTGATGCGCAAGAATGGCGTATTGCCGCAAAACGCTCCGCCGCTTGGCGCAACCATCGAAACAGATCTTGCCGAGCACGGTTTTGCCCTGCTTCGAGGCGCAATGGCACTGCGGGCTCAGGCTGGTGCTTCGGAACTCACTGGCAAGGCCTTTGAGCGCGCAGCCAACGCCTTCGAAGCCCTCGTGCGTAATGGTGATCCAGAGTCGCCTGATCGCGGATTCCGCCGCACCATTGCTGCTGCAGCCTACCATCTAGCCGGCTTCTCGGCCGTCGCCTTTTCAATCTTCAACGAGATAGAGGAAGACCTTAACGTCTCACCCGGGGAAATAGCGATCCGACACCTGATACTGCGCGATCTCGATCAACTTCGCGGCTTCGTTCGCGATTGGTTGAATGATGGGGCTCACGGCGATGAGCAGATCGCGGCGGCCCTGCAGGGCGGAGACGCTGACGTCGACGAAGTACTGTCGACAATTCTCAATACGACGATCTGCCGTGCCCTGGCATTTTTCGACTTCGCGCTTGAGACGGGCGAGGTTGAGTCGTTCGAAGCCGCGCGAGGGCTCCTTACCACCGCTGTCGGGCTTGCCGACAAAGCTGAGAACGTCCCGCTGTGGTGGATCTCGAACCTCTGCCGTCACCTGATCGACGACTTGTGGCAACACTCACTACACCAGAATTTACCGACTGAGCCACCCGAGGGTGCGGAGGAAAAATATCCCGACCTGCGGCGGTTGTTTATATCTTCCCTTTACGCCCGCAAGACCTCAGAAGTGGAGCTATGGCCATCGCAGCGCGAAGCCGCCCAGCGCTCCACAGACGTCACGGACGATCTGGTCGTCGCCCTGCCGACCAGCGCGGGCAAAACACGGGTGGCAGAGATTGCCGCGTTAATGACCCTATCCTCCGCACGCCGGGTGCTAATCGTCACACCGCTGCGCGCTCTTTCGGCCCAGACCGAACGAACTTTCAGGAAGACCTTCGCGCCCCTAGGGTTTGGTGTTTCTTCTCTCTACGGCGCCAGCGGCCTTTCGGCCGGTGATGAAGACGCCCTCCGCACACGGGAGATCATCATTGCGACGCCCGAAAAACTCGACTTCGCGCTGAGAAGCGACCAGACGTTGATTGACGATGTCGGCCTGATCGTCCTCGACGAAGGCCACATGATCGGTCCTAGTGAGCGCGAAATCCGCTATGAGACGCTCGTGCAGCGTCTACTTCGGCGCACGGATGCGGCAGAGCGCCGAATAGTTTGCCTTTCCGCGATCCTGCCAAGCGGCGACGAACTCGACGACCTTACTGCATGGATTCGTTCCGACGAACCCGGGGAGCCTGTGCGTTCCGACTGGCGCCCAACGCGCCAGAGATTCGGCGCGCTTACCTGGCGAGGTAAGGACGCGTTGCTACGGCTCGATCTAGACGACGATGGCCCCTTCCTTGACAAATTCGTCGCGGAAAAACCAGCGCTCGGGAAGGAGAAGAAGCCCTATCCACGCAAGAACTCGCACCTCGCTCTGTTCGCGGCATGGGAGTTCGCGAGCCAGGGCAAGCGCACCTTGATCTTCTCTACCCAAGCAAACTGGGTCGAGAGCTACGGCAAACAAGTCGTGGACCTCTGCAAGCGCGGCTATCTGGACTCGTTGCTGGAAGACGAGGCTCCAATCGCCCGCGTCCTAGAAGTCGGCAAGGAATGGTTGGGCGAGGATCACCCAGCCGTGGCCAGCCTGAAGGTGGGCATTGCCATTCATCACGGCCGACTGCCGAGCCCGTTCCTACGCGAACTGGAACTGCTTCTATCCGAAGGAGCGCTAAAGGTCATTGTCGCTTCGCCGACGCTCTCGCAGGGCCTCAATCTCAACGCTGCCGTGCTGCTTGTGCCCGCGCTATATCGCGCCTCAGAGAAGATCAAAGGCGAGGAGTTCGCAAACGTGGCCGGCCGCGCCGGACGTGCATTCGCCGATGTCGAGGGGCTGATCGTCCATGTCATGTTCGACAAAATCAAATGGCGAAAGAAAGAATGGAGGGAACTGGTCGCCTCTGCCAAGGCCAGGACGCTTAAAAGCGGCCTTATTCAGATCGTTGCCGAAATCCTTGAGCGTCTATCACGCGAGGGCGTCTTGGATATAGATGACGCCTGGGAATATCTCGCCAACTCCCGCGAGGCTTGGAGGTCACCTGAAGAAGAAGCAGTGGTAGCAGAACGACTGGCAGCCGCAGTGGAATACGACGCTTCCACCGACGATGAAGACGAGACGGATGACGAGGAGGAAACCATCGACGAGGAGCCCCTGTCTCAGCTCGTCGAACGCCTCGACGCCACCGTATTCGGTCTGATCGAAGCCCTAGACCCTGATCGCGCCGATCTACCTAAACTTCTAGACGAGGCGCTCAGGGGGTCACTCTGGGCTCGCCAAATTGCTCGGGAGGACGAGGATGTCGCTTCCCTGCACCGGAAGGTATTCGAAGCACGCGCTGCTCTCATCTGGAAAGCTACCACCCCCCCTACGCGACGCGGGCATTTCGCGATGGGAGTAGGGCTCGAAGCTGGCCTCCTCATCGACGCTATGGCGGACGAGTTGGCCGAACTCATCGACAGGGCAGACAGTGCAGCGTTGAGCGGCGACATCAACGAACTCGCCGATGCTCTCGGCGTACTTGGCGAACGCCTGCTGTTCATGCGGCCTTTCATCCCTGACAAGGCGAACGCGCTGCCGCCGAACTGGAAAGCTATCCTACGTAGTTGGGTGTCCGGGGAAGAAGTCTCCAAGATCGGTCCGCAGAACATGCGGGCGGTCGAAGATGCCTTCACCTATCGGCTAGTCTGGGCGCTAGAAGCCGTCCGCACCCGGCGCATGTCCTTCGGCTGGTCGCCGGATACGGTGGCGGGCGCCGCTGCGGCTGCGGTCGAAACCGGTGTCCCCCAGTTCATGATGGCGATGCTGATCCGCGCAGGCCTGCCGTCACGGCGCGCGGCAATGGCGGCCATCGAAGATGCTGAACCAGTCTTCGTCACGCCCGCAGAAATGCGGGCCTGGCTTGAATCCGACGAGATTACGGCCAAAACCGACGCAGGCGACTGGCCAACACCCGACACCTCCGCGTTATGGGCCCGCTTCCGAACCGAAGCTCTCAGCGGAGGCATCCAGAAATGGTCCGTCGAACGCTATAAGCGCCTACTCGATACCGAGTCCTCCCCGCCCGCTGGCCTCTATCGAATCCTCACCGACGAAGGGGACGCGCGGACTTGGCTGACCACCCCCGACTACCAGCGGATCGCCGTCTTCAAGAAGCCAGCGGTTGATCCCAAGCCCAGTCTATTCTCGGGACAGTTGCCGGGCAAAACCCGGCTCGTGGATGCTCTACGCGTCGGCCGCGGAAAGTTGCGTTGGCCTACTGCCGACGTCTAAAAGGGAACGGTCAAGATGCTGTATGCCTGGATCGACGAACAGAAGCGCGCACCTGTCGCGAAGGGAGAGTGAATAAACTGCCATGACTGTGGCGACATGCTAACCGCCGATATGCTTGTCGAGAATGCGCCCCATGGGTGGCATAAGGCGGACGACTGTAATCCCTGGAGTTAGCCAGAAGTTTCTTGGCACCTCGTTTGGAAAGAGCACTTCGATATCTCCTTCCGCGAAATCGCGCAATGAGATTTCGCGGAAGGAGAGCTTCACTGAGTTGACATCCTAGTCCGTAGCAGGACTTATTCCATCAATGGGCTCATTGCAGTACCAGATATCAGTACCTAACTTCTGATGCCAGGCCCAGACGTTCCGAACCGACGGCTATACTCTTCTTCCCCAAGAGCCATCACCTCAGCGTCATGCTCGTTCACCTCGATAGCGTTCTTTACACTAAGCTCCCGCTTTAGGATTGCTAGCTCTGGAATAAACTTCGGCTCAGCCCGTCCATTAAATATCGCAGGAAGAAGCAAATACGCGCGTGACTGCCTGTAAATATTAAGAAAGCGGATCAGGTTGACATCGGTTTCTGCATGCATGGTTTGCATACGTGATGCCATCATGAAGGTCTTACCTGACGTTTCGCCCTCATCATTAGAAAGCCTAGAAGTGATAAGAACACGGTAATGCGCCGGTTCGTCAACGGATATTCCACGCAGAATCGCCAGGTAAATTTCGTCCTGCTTATCGACCGTTCCTAGACGTTGACGCCAACGTGAAAAAATCTTCCTCGCGGCATCCTCGTGCTTAAACATGAGCGCAATAGCTGGAGGATACGAGGGCCCCCAATGAGTAAAAGCAGTTCCATTCCAACCAGCTTGATCCCAAAGATGAACATCTATAACTGAGCGAACACCCAGATCGCGATGATCACTTGTTAGGGGCGGGGAACTTCGTTTTCCTACCGTCGAGCATCTTTCCTGATCCTCAACCGTGTTTAATAAGCGGCGGATGATTACGGGACGCGACGACTCAAGAGTGAACTCCGATATCGCCATCTGCGTCCAATCACTGAGCTTCGATAGCCCTTCCTTGAATACACGTTGCCGACTATTGCCGACAATTACGACCATGCTAATGCGATCAAGCACCGCCTCACTGCTGAAGAGATGTTCGATCGTTTTTCGCATATCCTCCACGTAGCAAGTGGCAGCAAAAATCTCAGCAGCCAATCCAATCAGCATTTTCTGGATGTCGGCCTGCCGGGCAAATGTAGCTGGTTTGAGCCCAGTCGGCCAGCGAACTATCGCCGTCATTTCATCAGTATTGATCGTGTAGTCAGGTGCCAGCACTTCAGAACTATCTTGAAGTGATATAGTGAAGTTCTCTGTATGCGCTACGGCGCCGCTTTCGATTGCGGTTGCAAAAAATGCTTCAACGGATCCTATTACTGCTTCTGCGGCAAGAACTAAGGCATCGGAGCACGGGTGAAAGACTGCCACACGAATGCCCTGAACTCTTGAGACAAGGCACTGCGAGTTTGCCTCGTTAAAGATGACAGGACCATGCTGGTTACTAAATACCGGTTGGCTAGCAAGCAAAGTAAATAACTCGGCCACCTTCTCTGGCGTCTCTTCTTGCGGTATTGATCCCTCCCGACGAAGTTCGGCTTCATGGCCGAGCGCGTAAATCAGCGAGTTTCGACTTTGTTGCAGACCGAGTCCACCAAGAACGTCAGGTAATCGCACAACGTGTTGAAGTTCTTCCGCTGTGAAATTTAGGATTTGGCTCGCCAGAATAAGATCTAACTCCGTAAGTCGCTTCGCGATACGATCTTTTGATGAGTCGTCGAGCGGAAGCATCGCCGTACAACCTCGAACTAACCGAACAGCTTCGAGAGCGTCTGGAAGATGCCGAAGTTCGACAGCAATCCAAGCGAGGGCCATAACCATGGGTACGATCGAAGCCGAAAGGTCACTGTCCTCCTCGGCTTCGATGAACATCGAAGCCATTGCAAAAATGCATGTAGCCCGTGCAGCCCAGAGCAATCCGGCACTACGATAAGCAAACGTGAGCAGTTGCAGCGCTTCGATCAGAGAATCGGCATATTCTTTTTTAGTGAGTTGACGCGCGGCTTTGCCCAACAAACGAATGATTTCGAAGTTATCTTCGAAATCGAGTTGTTGCGCTCGCTTGAGAAGCACTAACGCCCCCTGAGCCTCACCGGTACGCTCAGAAACAAACGCTGCTACCTCGTCAACCAGTTGGACATAACTACTGTCCTTACCGGCGACGAGTCCGAACGCCTCAATCATTTTAGTCAAACGCTCAGCAGAAAACTCACCGAGACCTCTCGCACGCTTGACGACATCCGAGAACTGCGGCCATAGCGAACTCAGTTTTTCAGTATCTTGTTTAAGTATCGCCTGATTGACTTCTATGACGAGTAACGACGACAGGGCCTCCAAGGCATTATTTGGACGTTCTTTATTCTCAGCAATTACCTTTAACCTCTCGGTCAATCTAGATGCTCGCTCTTCAAGCCTAGCCTCTTCGACCGTCAAATGCTGATGAATGACCGAGTTGAATAGCAATTGTACTAGATTACAAAGAAACTCAAGGTTTATGGCGTGATCCGTGTCGCTCACCAGATTCGCAAACTCGTCGTACCTTCCGTTCAAATACGCGATGTCATCGAACCACCAAAAGGCGGTCCAGATGGACTCGTAGTGCGCTTCCAACTTCTGGCGATAAGTTCCATCTTGTTCAGCGAGTCGAATTGCACGAGCAAACCGACCATCTGTCTCGATTCGTGGGAGCTCTAGATTACGCGACAATTTAGCTGCCACCAGAGATTCCGTAACTCGTTGCATTTTCATCCCAGAAAATGCCTCCGGATTGCCGAGCGTTTTCTCGATGTCTTCAAGTTGCTGTGAGCGGGAGTAATCTGTGGGCCCCATACGCCTTGAGCCTGCAACCTCCTGCCCTACACCAAGGTAATTAAAGGCTAGGTCCTTACGATCATTACTGACGACCTGATCAACAATCCAACTCCGGTCAAGAATAGTGATGGTCACACCGTACTGTTTCGAAAGTTCATCCTCGACGCGGGCGCGATCCTTCGCCCGAGCGAACTGCGCTGTTACACAATAAACTTTCTGATAGCCACGCTGCGTAGCCACAATGCCTGCAACGTCATTGCGAACTTTCTCCGCCCACTTTCTCTTAGCACTGAAAGCGAATGCCCAACGCTCCTGTGCAGCATTTGCGTCCCCCATATACGTGAGAGTAGCAATCTCGTCGGCAATCGGAATAGTTTCTGAATCAGCTTTGCTGTCCCCTCCTCCCTCCGGACCGGTAGCAGGCTTCAAGTTTGGGCAGATCGTGCGTTCGCACAACTTGCGACAAAATATCTCGAAATCATGGGTCTGGTTACGCGATGTAATACTATCGAGGTGGTACTCAAGTGCCGAGGCATCGAGTTGATATGCTGTGCGATCGCTGGTATCCGAGTAAAATTCAGGACGCAGTTCGCGCATGAATTTTGATGGCGCTACCCCTTTTACTTGTTCTCTTTCAGCCATTCATTGCCTCTTAAATACGAGTTCCGCCATCGTATACATGCGAAGAAAATGTTCGAATGTCACCATGCACTTCTGCGCCAAGCCTAGACCTCCAGCGCCCCTAAACCAATGTTTCTAGCTCGCTGTAAGCCAAGCGCCACAAGCACCGTCCTGCCTTCGCTAGGTTCACCTGCAAGGCTATGCTACCTGTTCTCTGGATTTTACCCCGATTCATGGCATTCCCTGAATTTAAGTAGAGAAGGCTGAGGCCTGATACGTCTCTAATAAAGCAGCCTCGGCTCCAGTGAGGCCCAGTTTTGACCAATAGCAGCGAAGTGCGAAGGATCACCTGCGGCCCAGAATATGGAAAAAACGTCGACCAAAAGATTGAAGTTTACGCTTCCGCGTCGACTTTGAAAATTATCGCAGAGCTTCAATCTAAGAATTTGATTAGAAAAAGTTGATATGTCACAGAAACGCAGGTAAAAAACTTATCTCGGCTGAGACAATCAAATAATTTTGTAGGAGTAAGGGCAATATGGGGACTCCAGAAAACTACCACCTTAAGGGCTATGTAGACCACTCACTACCAGGTCAAATCGAGACGTTACATAAGGCGACGTTTTCTAGCAAAGAGGAAGTACTCACATCCAGCACGCTCTCACCTGAAGATGTTTTCATTTTAGTCGAAAGACTCCACTGGGCTTCAATTAGTGGCAATATAACTCATCATCTTGAAGAAGGTGCATCTAAAGTAATACTAAAATATCCATTTTCGCAATTTTGGGAAATTATCACTGACTCATTCGCTATCGCCCAGTACTCTAATGAGTACGGAATTGCGTTCCAGCATGATTTAAAATCAAAGCTAAAGCTGGAGAGCCTTAACTTTCCCCACTTCATTCGAATTATACTTTCAGCACATTCGATCGGCGAGGAATTTGATAGCATAAGTATTCCCCCTCACAATGCTGATATTGGGCATTTTGAGTGTCGAGCGGATATAATTTCTCATGCAGCTTATATAGAGGGTATGCTATACAAGATAATAACTGACAGCAAAAAAACCACATATAATCTTGCTGATAAAATGACATATAATAAAAAAATAGATTTTTGCGAAAAGGAGAAACTACTAAGCAATGAGCTTCTTTCAATTGTCAAATTGCTGAAAGATTTGAGAAATGAAGCTGCGCATCAGTTTTCGTTTGAGAAATGCGGCCCAACAGGAAACTATCTTAAAATTAACCCCGTCAGCGATAAGTTATTAGAGGAGATTAAGAGTTTTGTATGCGCCTGCGAAAAGCGGTACTCTTTGAAGGAAGGGAGGATAAATCGCTTTGACAATGTTTTTCGAATGCTTGCAGGAGAGTTAAATGCCAAGGCCAATTTGGCCCAAATGATAACCTTAGGAAAACAATACCCAGCCGAGCTATCGAGTTACTTCTACGGATAACAGAATTTTATAAAACTTCAACTTCTAGAATGAGGGTTCGGTCTTTGTATCTGCTATGCATTAACCTCCTCCTTCTTGACTTTATTAATAAGATTGATGAGCTGAGAACCGAAGTTGCCTATAAGATCTTCAATGATATCAATGGCGTTCTGATCGACAGAATAAACAGCGAATCGGTTGTTGAGTTAATGTAAATATCTACCCATCAGTATATTGAGGAAATAACAGCAGAAAAAATTTCTGTTGTTAAAATTGGCGTAAGCTCTATGAGAATGCATATCGATGGGAGTATTGGAGCGCTCTTAATGTACTGATCAGCATCCGATCGGCGTAAAGGTGATGGAGCTGAAATTTCAGCTTCGTTTCCCGTGTACAGTGAAATGGAAGTTCTATTTAAACAACCATTGAGTAGTTCCATTAACCTTAATAAGTTTAGCGTAGATATTACGACTTGGTACGAGTAAACCTGGCCTGCACCTCACAGGCCAGACGTTTGCGCTCAGAGTTAATACTGCTCAATGTCAAAGGAGACGCCCTGGCGAGGGTTACCGTTCATGGTGATAATGCTCAGCAATGCACGATCGCCTGAGAGGGCCGAGAATTTTTGTCTCAGGTGGCGCCTCAGCGGGTCGCTTGCCGTCGTCAGCACTAACCCAAGCCCCTTCTCCTGCATCGTCAGCATCCTGAAAATATCCGTCATAGCCACCCGGTTCATATCATCCAGGTGAGCGACAGGCTCATCAAGAAAGAAGGTGCCGCCCAGGGTCCTTGCTCTGGCAAGATATAGGGACAGTGCAAGATCCTGCCGCTGCCCCTGGCTGAAATAATCCTGCGTAATAAGTTCATCATCCGCTTTTTCACCTGTCAGTGCCCTCCATCTCAGCTTGCCGTCCTTTGCCACTTTCAGTCCGTCGTAAACTTCATTGGCATGCATTCGTGAAAACATCTCCGAAGCAGGTTCGATGAGATTCTTAAGACTGAGGCTGGTCAGACGTTCGATTTCGGATGCTAGCTCATCACGGGCCTGCTCACCTTCCCGCTTTCTGCGTGTGTGTTCATCTATCCTGCGCTCAAGCGTCTCAATGCTGGTGCGAAGCGTTCCCGCGCGTGAAATAGTCCTGTGCAGATCCACGGCCGTCTGAGCCAGTGCATATAGCGTCTCCAAATGATTCAGGCGGTTCTGCATGCTTGCATGTGCCTCTTCACACTGGAGCAGATTCGCTTTTGTCAGGTCTGCAGCACTGACTTTTCTCCACTGAGTCTGGATGAACTGAAGGTCAGCAAGAACAGCAACAAGCTGCGCTTCTGCAGCCGTTATTTGTTGCAGGCTATTAGAGACGTCTTCCCCGGTCTGCTTCAGCCCCATTTCGGATACCTGCTGCGCCAGCCGCGCCGTCTTGAGGGCAATGTCAGTATCATCCTTCATCTTCGCCAGCGAAGACTGCACAGACTGGCACCGGTCGTAGACAGATAATTCGACCACTGCGTCTGTATCCGTCTTTAGAAATGCTTCCGCGGCAAGTAGCCTCTCCCTAAACGCTGCATAACTTGCAGACAGGTCCAAGTGAGCGATAAACTGAGATAACTGTTCGGGTGAAGATGAAGTTATTCCGCTCTCCTCAAAAAAGACACTATTGCAATGCGCCCTAAATGCCTCACTGAGTTTGCTCTCCGCTGCGGCAAGGGATGCTGAAAAGGCGTCTGCATCACGCAATAAGCCTTCCTTTTCCCTGAGCATCTCTTCCATGCCCGCATAATCACTGCGCATTTGCTCAAGCTGCACATTGAAGTGGTTTACTGAATTTGGCCACCTGAACAGAGGTGATATGCTCACCTCAGAACAACACAGGTGCCATAATGA
>OIFG01000292.1_pt1 | contig 15298 bp, 14 predicted proteins | sample 1582031 | NCBI WGS metagenome assembly OIFG01 (sample SAMN07501051, study PRJEB24779) | human gut metagenome | isolation source: stool | host: human infant | place: USA: Pittsburgh, PA | reverse complement strand
AAGCAAGCCAACTTGTCGTCAAAATCGGTGTTGCAAAAACGGGAGTGACCATAGATTCCGTTTTCCAAGCGGCCCCCAGATAGCATCACGCTCAATCCGAGGCGGGAAAAACAAGACGCATAGATTAATCAGGACCGATAACTTTGTTGACGATCCTAAGAAGACCATGAGTTTTTTTAAATTATAGTTACAACATACATAAGAATAGAGTTACATCCCTTGCAACCTGAAATACCCTCACAAATATGAATCAGAGAGCCCATCTCAACCAATAATCGAATTCCGTGCACAGCGGCAACAACTGAGCCCAGACTAACCCTGAATAGCGCCGCCGCCCCGGGCGAAGCCCGGGAGTAGTGTCGCTTTTAATGATGGATGTTGTAACTAGGTTATGAGCCGCTGTAAATAGTGCACCGGTAAGTATAGGAATACACGCTCGTAAGCGCCTCAATCGGCGCTAACTCGGAGATACGCCCCGGCAGCGGCTTCGCCTTGTCGGGACCACTCCGGCCGCGTAATTCAGCGTCTGAATAGCTTTAAGTGGATTAACGCTTTATAGGGCAAGGGTGGGGACAGGTGATCCCTTCTGCTCCTTTACCGGCTTCACCGGGCTACGGTGCCACCGAACGGAATAAATCCAGTTTAGGCTAGCGGCCGCGCCTCTATGCCGGTTCAAGGTATCTAAACCTCGACAGGTTTGATGGCGCCTTCAGAAGAACTCATTAGCAGGGGAAATATCGCGACTCATTGGTTTACCGATAATTCTAAAAAAAACCGAATTCATCGAATTCACTAATCTGAATTCATCCGCCAGTTCATCCGGGAACGGCTCTGGCAAGCAGTGCCCGCAGTCATACATGACCGACCTGATAACGTCTGGCCTTCTTCGCTCAGTAACGTTTTGTGTCCAGGACGTCAGTCTTCACAGCTGTCAAATCAACGCTATTTCATAAGGCGGCTCACGTTTTTATGTCATGAGCCGCGCTTTTCCGGCTGGAACGTTCCACCCACTCGGTCACTGTGATTTAATATGCTAAACCGGTTTAATTAAGTTTAGCTTTGGAGGGTTTTAGCATGAATGCAAAAGTTTGGGTTCTGGGCGACGCGGTGGTGGACCTGCTGCCGGAGAGCGAAGGGCGCCTGCTGCAGTGCCCTGGAGGCGCGCCGGCTAACGTGGCGGTAGGGGTTGCCCGCCTTGGCGGCAACAGCGGATTTATCGGCCGCGTCGGCGGTGACCCGTTTGGCCGCTACATGCGTCATACCCTGCAACAGGAGCAGGTCGACGTCAGCCATATGTATCTCGACGATCAGCACCGCACGTCCACTGTGGTCGTCGACCTTGACGACCAGGGGGAACGCACCTTTACCTTTATGGTACGCCCCAGCGCGGACCTGTTCCTGGTTGAAGAAGACCTGCCACAGTTTGCCGCCGGACAGTGGTTGCACGTCTGCTCCATCGCGCTCAGCGCCGAGCCCAGCCGTAGCACTACCTTCGCGGCGATGGAGAGCATCAGGTCTGCCGGCGGTCGGGTCAGCTTTGACCCTAATATTCGTCCCGATCTCTGGCAGGATCAGGCTTTGCTGCTAGCCTGCCTCGATCGCGCTTTGCACATGGCCAACGTGGTAAAGCTATCGGAAGAGGAGCTGGTCTTCATCAGCAGCAGTAATGATTTAGCATACGGAATCGCCAGCGTAACGGAGCGCTATCAGCCAGAATTGCTACTGGTGACCCGGGGCAAAGCGGGGGTGCTTGCCGCGTTTCAGCAGAAGTTTACCCATTTCAACGCCCGGCCTGTGGCCAGCGTGGACACCACCGGCGCGGGAGACGCATTTGTCGCCGGACTGCTCGCCAGCCTTGCGGCTAACGGGATGCCAACGGACATGACCGCACTGGAACCGACACTCACGCTTGCACAGACCTGCGGCGCCCTGGCCACCACAGCCAAAGGTGCGATGACCGCCTTGCCCTATCAGCGCGATCTCAACCGTCAGTTTTAATCCTTAAAGCCGCTTTGCGCGGCTCACTTTGTTGCATGCATCACATTTATTAAACCGGTTTAGCATATTTGTTTTAAGAAAAACAAAGGTCGGGCTTAACATAGCGCCTAAACCGGTTTAGCAAAAATTATAATTTTCCATTTTTACTTTTGGGATGCCAACAGCATGTACAGAAAAAGCACACTTGCGATGCTTATCGCTTTGCTAACCAGCGCTGCCTCAGCCCATGCGCAAACGGATATAAGCACCATTGAAGCCCGACTCAACGCGCTGGAAAAACGCCTGCAGGAGGCAGAAAACAGGGCGCAAACGGCGGAAAACCGCGCCGGGGCGGCGGAGAAAAAAGTTCAGCAACTCACCGCGCAGCAGCAAAAAAACCAGAACTCGACTCAGGAAGTGGCTCAGCGTACCGCCAGACTTGAGAAAAAAGCCGATGACAAAAGCGGATTTGAGTTTCACGGTTACGCCCGCTCCGGCGTGATAATGAATGATTCCGGCGCCAGCACCAAATCCGGAGCCTACATAACGCCGGCAGGTGAAACCGGCGGAGCTATCGGCCGTCTGGGAAACCAGGCCGATACCTATGTTGAAATGAATCTTGAACATAAGCAGACCCTGGATAATGGGGCCACGACCCGCTTTAAGGTGATGGTCGCCGACGGGCAAACCTCTTATAACGACTGGACTGCAAGCACCAGCGATCTGAACGTTCGTCAGGCCTTTGTCGAATTGGGTAACCTGCCGACGTTCGCTGGGCCATTTAAGGGCTCCACCCTGTGGGCCGGGAAACGTTTCGACCGCGACAATTTCGATATTCACTGGATTGACTCTGATGTCGTGTTCCTCGCCGGTACCGGTGGTGGTATCTATGACGTGAAGTGGAACGACGGCCTGCGGAGTAATTTCTCCCTGTACGGGCGTAACTTCGGCGACATTGATGATTCCAGCAACAGCGTGCAGAACTATATCCTCACCATGAATCACTTCGCAGGTCCGCTGCAGATGATGGTCAGCGGTCTGCGGGCGAAGGATAACGACGAGCGTAAAGATAGCAACGGCAATCTGGTAAAAGGCGATGCGGCAAACACCGGCGTGCATGCGCTGCTCGGCCTGCATAACGACAGTTTCTACGGCCTGCGCGACGGTAGCAGTAAAACCGCTCTGCTTTATGGTCATGGTCTGGGCGCAGAGGTTAAAGGTATCGGATCTGATGGCGCACTTCGTCCGGGAGCCGACACATGGCGCATTGCCAGTTACGGCACCACGCCGCTCAGCGAAAACTGGTCTGTTGCCCCGGCAATGCTGGCGCAACGCAGTAAAGACCGCTATGCCGATGGCGACAGCTATCAGTGGGCAACATTCAACCTGCGTCTGATTCAGGCAATCAATCAGAATTTCGCTCTCGCCTACGAAGGCAGCTACCAGTACATGGATCTTAAACCCGAAGGTTATAACGATCGTCAGGCGGTGAACGGTAGCTTCTACAAGCTCACCTTCGCCCCGACATTTAAGGTCGGCAGTATCGGTGATTTCTTCAGTCGCCCGGAGATTCGTTTCTATACCTCCTGGATGGACTGGAGCAAAAAACTGAATAATTACGCCAGCGATGACGCCCTGGGCAGTGACGGTTTTAACTCGGGCGGCGAATGGTCTTTCGGTGTGCAGATGGAAACCTGGTTCTGACGGCTTACGCCTGATGACAGGAATAGCCGGGGGTCAGAGCATCTTTGTCACCCCGGGCTCAGCTAAGACGCAGAAAAAGCGCTCCCGTGAACGCGGGACGACAACATAAAAATGTTTAAGCCTTAAGAGGGTACTATGGATTTTGAACAGATTTCCTGCTCGCTGCTTCCGCTTCTTGGAGGCAAAGAAAATATCGCCAGCGCCGCGCACTGCGCCACGCGCCTGCGCCTGGTGCTGGTCGATGATTCGCTGGCCGACCAGCAGGCCATCGGCAAAGTTGAAGGGGTGAAGGGCTGTTTTCGTAATGCCGGACAGATGCAGATTATTTTCGGCACCGGGGTGGTAAATAAGGTCTACGCTGCCTTTACTCAGGCGGCGGGTATTAGCGAATCCAGCAAATCGGAAGCCGCCGACATCGCGGCAAAAAAGCTCAATCCGTTCCAGCGCATCGCCCGCCTGCTATCAAACATCTTCGTGCCGATAATCCCTGCCATCGTCGCCTCTGGTCTGCTGATGGGCCTGCTGGGAATGGTCAAAACATACGGCTGGGTTGACCCGGGCAACGCCATCTACATCATGCTGGATATGTGCAGCTCGGCGGCATTTATCATTCTGCCGATTCTGATTGGCTTTACCGCCGCCCGCGAATTCGGCGGTAATCCTTATCTCGGCGCGACGCTTGGCGGCATTCTGACTCATCCAGCGCTGACTAACGCCTGGGGCGTGGCCGCGGGTTTCCACACCATGAACTTTTTCGGCTTCGAAATTGCCATGATCGGCTATCAGGGTACGGTGTTCCCGGTACTGCTGGCAGTATGGTTTATGAGCATCGTTGAGAAGCAGTTGCGTCGCGCAATCCCCGATGCCCTGGATTTGATCCTGACGCCGTTCCTGACGGTGATTATATCCGGTTTTATAGCCCTGTTGATTATCGGCCCGGCCGGTCGCGCACTGGGCGACGGTATCTCGTTTGTCCTCAGCACCCTGATTAGCCACGCCGGCTGGCTCGCCGGGTTACTGTTTGGCGGTCTCTATTCAGTTATCGTCATTACCGGTATTCATCACAGCTTCCATGCGGTTGAAGCCGGGTTGCTGGGCAATCCCTCCATCGGCGTCAACTTCCTGCTGCCGATTTGGGCGATGGCCAACGTCGCTCAGGGCGGAGCCTGTCTGGCGGTGTGGTTCAAAACCAAAGATGCAAAAATTAAAGCCATTACTCTGCCCTCGGCGTTTTCCGCCATGCTGGGCATCACCGAGGCGGCGATTTTTGGTATTAACCTGCGCTTTGTGAAGCCATTTATTGCGGCGCTGATTGGTGGTGCGGCGGGCGGCGCATGGGTGGTATCTGTACACGTCTACATGACCGCGGTCGGCCTGACAGCGATCCCCGGCATGGCCATCGTGCAGGCCAGTTCGCTGTTGAACTACATTATCGGGATGGTTATCGCCTTTGGCGTCGCCTTTACGGTCTCCCTGGTTTTGAAATACAAAACGGACGCTGAATAATGTCTCTTCCATCACGACTGCCTGCGATTTTGCAGGCCGTAATACAGGGCCAGCCACGTGCGCTGGCCGATAGCCACTATCCGCGCTGGCACCTTGCGCCGGTCACCGGGCTGATGAACGACCCCAACGGCTTTGTCGAATTTGCCGGACGCTATCACTTGTTTTATCAGTGGAACCCGCTCGCCTGCGATCATACGTTTAAGTGCTGGGCGCACTGGAGCTCCCCCGATCTGCTGCACTGGCAGCATGAGCCCATTGCGCTGATGCCGGACGAAGAGTATGACCGTAACGGCTGCTACTCCGGCAGCGCGGTGGATAACAACGGTACGCTTACCCTGTGCTATACCGGCAACGTGAAGTTTGCCGACGGAGGGCGAACCGCCTGGCAATGCCTGGCAAGGGAAAGCGCCGACGGCACCTTCCGCAAAATCGGCCCGGTCCTGCCGCTGCCGGAGGGCTACACCGGCCACGTGCGCGACCCAAAAGTCTGGCGACACGAAGACCTGTGGTACATGGTGCTGGGTGCGCAGGATCGGCAAAAGCGCGGCAAGGTGCTGCTGTTCAGCTCTGCGGATCTCCATCAGTGGACGAGTATGAGTGAAATCGCCGGCCACGGCATCAATGGCCTCGACGACGTCGGCTATATGTGGGAGTGTCCGGATCTTTTTCCTCTCGGCGACCAGCATATTCTAATCTGCTGTCCGCAGGGGATTGCCCGCGAGGAAAAGTGTTACCTGAACACCTACCCGGCAGTATGGATGGCGGGCGAGTTTGATTACGCTAGTGGCGCTTTCAGCCATGGCGAACTGCACGAACTGGACGCCGGCTTTGAGTTCTACGCCCCGCAAACCATGCTTACCAGTGATGGCCGTCGTCTGCTGGTCGGCTGGATGGGCGTGCCGGAGGGCGAAGAGATGCTTCAGCCGACCCTCATCAACGGCTGGATCCATCAGATGACCTGCCTGCGTGAGCTGGAGTTTATCAACGGTCAGCTCTATCAGCGTCCGCTACGGGAACTGAGCGCCCTGCGCGGTGAAGCGAACGGCTGGTCGGGGAACGCCCTGCCGCTGGCACCGATGGAAATCGATTTGCAAACCCGCGGGGACGATATGTTGAGCCTCGATTTTGGCGGCGTATTAACCCTTGAGTGCGATGCCAGCGGACTCCGCCTGGCCCGACGCAGTCTCGCCAGCGACGAGATGCATTATCGTTACTGGCGCGGAAACGTCCGCTCGCTGCGTGTTTTCATCGACCAGTCGAGCGTGGAGATTTTCATAAACGGCGGTGAAGGGGTGATGAGCAGCCGCTACTTCCCGGCCTGCTCCGGTCAGCTAACATTCTCCGGCATCACGCCGGACGCATTCTGCTACTGGCCGCTGCGAACTTGCATGGTAGAATAAGCGTTTTGCTTCAGGCTCATGGCGTCGTAATGAAAACCAAACGCGTAACCATTAAAGATATAGCCGAACAGGCTGGCGTCTCCAAAGCGACCGCCAGCTTGGTACTGAATGGTCGTGGCAAGGAGCTGCGCGTGGCGCAGGAAACGCGTGAGCGCGTACTGTCGATTGCCCGTAAGCATCACTATCAGCCAAGCATTCATGCCCGCTCGCTGCGCAACAACCGCAGCCACACCATCGGGCTGGTGGTGCCGGAGATCACCAACCACGGCTTTGCGGTCTTTGCCCATGAGCTGGAGATGCTGTGCCGCGAGGCGGGCGTCCAGCTGTTGATCTCTTGTACTGATGAAAACCCCGGTCAGGAGAGCGTGGTGGTCAATAATATGATTGCCCGCCAGGTCGACGGGATGATCGTCGCTTCCTGTATGCACAACGATGCCGACTATCTCAAACTCAGCCAACAGCTGCCAGTGGTGCTGTTTGACCGGTGCCCCAATGAAAGCGCGCTGCCGCTGGTAATGACCGATTCGATTACCCCAACGGCGGAACTGATTTCCCGCATCGCGCCTCAGCATAGCGATGAGTTCTGGTTTTTAGGCGGTCAGGCGCGTCTGTCGCCCTCCCGCGATCGTCTGACCGGGTTCACGCAGGGTTTGGCTCAGGCGGGTATTGCCCTGCGCCCGGAATGGGTGATCAACGGCAATTACCATCCCAGCTCCGGCTATGAGATGTTTGCCGCACTCTGCGCGCGCCTTGGGCGGCCGCCTAAGGCGCTATTCACCGCCGCCTGCGGGCTGCTCGAAGGGGTTCTGCGCTATATGAGCCAGCACCATTTACTCGACTCCGATATTCATCTGACGAGCTTTGACGATCACTATCTTTATGATTCGCTGTCGCTGCGTATCGACACTGTCCAGCAGGATAATCGCCAGCTGGCCTGGCACTGCTACGATCTGATAAGCCAGCTGATCGAGGGCGATACGCCCGAAACGCTACAACGCTACCTGCCCGCAACGCTGCAGTTTCGGCATCAGTAATAACTGAGTATTTTTGAATAGCGACGCTGGATGCCGATTGGTCTGAACGGCCCGGCGATCGCCGGGCATACCATTGGCGCCGGCATCGTGCTGGTAACGACCATATTAGGGCGTTTGAGCAGTTGCCTGGCCTCACGCAGGGAGACTGGATTAACTGACCGCTGACAAAATGCCTGACAATGACAGTCCGTTTTGTGCCAGAAGCGAACATAACATATAACTAAATGAGTCAGTCCTCAGAAAACTGGTTTACGTTACAAAGTATTTAGCGCTTACCATTAAGCATACGGTTGCTGCCATTGCCTGACATGTTCGATTAGGGCGCGTAGTTTTGGCGCTATATTCCGGCGTTGAGGAAAGTACAGATAAAAGCCAGGAAAATGGGGAAGAAAATCATCAAGCATTGAAACAAGTTGACCATTTTCAATATACGGCCTGAATGTTTCCTCAGGGGCAAATGTTATACCTCCACCGGCAAGAGCCAGCCTCAGCATGAGACGCAGGTCATTAGTTGTTATTCGCGGTTCTACCGCCACGTCGAAAGCTCTCCCGTTCTCCTCAAATTCCCAGCGATAAGGAGCAACATCCGGGGAAGGACGCCAGCCGATACACTGATGATGTACAAGCTCACGCGGATGAAGAGGGGCGCTACAAGCAGTGAGATAGGATGGGGACGCAACCACCATTTCACGTTGCTTTTCTGTAAGCGGGACGGCAATCATATCCTTCTCGATCACATCTCCGAGCCTTACGCCAGCATCATAACCAGCGGCCACAATATCAAATTCCTCATCTATCACGACAATATCGATCGTCACGGCTGGATTAGCAGCCGCAAACGAGGCGATCAGCGGACCTGAAAGAAACTCTTCAGCTATGGAGGTCACCGCGATCCTCAGAAGTCCACGTGGCGTGCTGTCGGATGCAATATCTTCGAACGCAGCGTCAATGCTGGATAAAGATAATGACAGGGATGTACGCAGTCGTTCTCCCGCTTCAGTCAGGTTTACTGAACGTGTTGTCCGCATTACCAGCATTGTGCCGAAAGTATCCTCAAGCCGCCGTATTCCCTGACTAACCGCCGAGCGCGTAACCCCCAGCCGGGCTGCGGCTATGGTGAAATTACGCTCTTCAGCAACCGCGATAAAAACAGGTAAAAGATTGAGATCAATTTTCATTGTTTAATTCTGCTAATCACTGAGTCCAGTAAAAGCAGGATACTGGAACTAATCATAAAGGTCTATCATCTCTCTGAACTCAACTGAAGGAGCACATCATGGATAAAGTTATATTAATTACCGGCGCGTCAAGTGGCATTGGGGAAGGCATTGCCAGAGAGCTTGGAAAAGCAGGTGCGAGAGTGCTATTAGGGGCGCGCAGACTGGATCGTATCGAAGCCATTGCAGCAGAAATCCGCAGCGCCGGCGGTATGGCTGAAGCGCGTGAGCTGGATGTCACAAACAGACTGTCCATGGCTCATTTCGTGCAGTCAGCGCTTGATAACTGGGGGCGTGTTGACGTTCTGATTAACAATGCGGGCATCATGCCACTTTCACCGCTTGCGGCCGGCAAACAGGATGAATGGGAACGTACGATTGACGTTAACATCAAGGGCGTGCTGTGGGGAATTGGGGCTGTGCTTCCAGTGATGGAAGCTCAGGGTTCTGGCCAGATAATTAACCTTTGACGACGGTTTATCCGGTCTTCATGACCGTCCCCGCACACCCCGTCATTCCCCGAACCGTTCATCAGACGACATCGCTGACCTGTTGCGCATGGCCCATTCCCGTCACGAACGCTGGGGGCCCGCAAGATCAAACGCTGGCTGGAAGACCACCCGGCTTTCCCTATGCCTGATGCACTGCCCCGATGAACGGCGTGAGACCGTGCAGCAGCAGCTGGTCGGGGTGTTTGAACGCTACGGCCTGCCGGACCGGATGACCATGGACAACGGCGAACCCTGGGGCGACACCACCGGCACCTGGACGGCGCTCGAGCTGTGGCTGATGCGCCTGGGGATCCGGGTGAGCCACTCAAGGCCTTATCACCCGCAGACCCAGGGCAAGCTGGAGCGTTTTCACCACCGCCTGAAGGCAGAAGTCCTGCAGGGTAAGTGGTTCGCGGACAGCAGCGAGCTGCAGCGCGCCTTCGACCACTGGCGGACAGCCTATAACCTCGAACAGCCCCATGAGGGGCTGGATATGACGGTTCCGGCCTCGCGCTACCAGCCATCCGCGCGGTAGTACAACAGCCACACAACGCCATCGGAATACGACGGGGGTGTGATGGTCAGGAAGGTGGATATCAGCGGGAAGCTGAGCGTGAAGGGTGTCAGTCTGAGCGCAGGCAAGGCGTTCAGGGGCGAGCAGGTAGGGCTGAGGGAGACACAGGAGGACGGTTATTACGAAGTGTGGTGGTACAACACGAAAGTGTGGGTGATCGACCTGAAGAAAAAGTCGATCACCATGGGTAAAGGATGTTAAAAAGTGTTCACCATGTCCCCGGACCGTACACCGATGAGGATAAGGGGTAGGTGCTATGGCCTGGTTACAGTTTAAGCATAGCACCGGTTTCGAAGCGGGTATAAAAAAGCCTGTCCGGACGGATGGGCTCAAAACGCACTTCCCAGGTTCTGAAACAGGTGCCGGGTGCCTCCCGGTGGCTCGTTACCGGTTATACGAGCCGCAAGCATATTTACATACATCAACCGGATTGTCCCGCCGCACAGGGGGATCCACCACAGTTAAATCTAGTCAGGCTCAAAGCGAAACGCCAGTTCCCGTGTCTGTCAAAGAGGTGGCGACAGCGGACCCTGTAATACCTCAGCCTCACCGTCATCGCAGATATCGAAACCCCGCGTCAGATACCATATCCCCCTGACGATCCGCCCCGTTTGCAGGTCTTCCGTTTCGCCATCGGTGTAGTAAGCTACCTGAACCCTGCCGTTGTGCCGTATCCAGTAGAAACCTTCTTGCATAAGTCCTGCCTTATCTGAATGCTGATAGCCACATAACACATCCTTAATAATATAGGGTATTTTCTGATGAAAGCGGGGAGCAGGATCACACCGCGTGATACCGGCCGGAAGTTGCAACTGGCGTACGTGGAGCGGCAACAACAGGCCCCACTGCCAGTCAGGCCATGAACCGGTGTTGTCATGGCGGTTCACCCGGTCCGGGTTGTATGGAGCATAAGCGGAGGACAGTGGGGTTTCCCGGCACGCACTGGATCCTTGCAAGAACACGCCATATCATCCCGGGCTTACCGGTGTAGTGCTGTCCGGACAGCGCAGGAGAGAGCCCGTAATACATGGCTGCTGTTATAACCCCTTTATCAGAACAGTCAGATAACCGTGACTGACGCAGGATAAAAGGTACCTGGCGTTACTGTTGTGATTGAGGTGCCGGTAATAAATTGACCGGATTTCATTATGTTTGCCCTCTGACAAAAGGTTCTGCAGTTCCGCGTGCCGTGCCGCATGGTAAGCCACCCACCGGACATGCCCGGACAGGTTATGTTCACGATCGACGCGGGATTCTATCTGGCTCATGACAGCTGTCAGTTCGTTATCAGATGCAGCAGAGATAAGCGCTCCCGCAGCCCCATGATGCGCCAGCAGTTTCAGGCAACTGCTCCGCAGAAAACTGACTTCCTTCAGTTGGCCCGGAACGCCATTATCATAAAGGCGTAAGCCCTCATGCCAGACACACCATGCAACGTGCTTATAAAGTGACTGCATATCCACAGACATAGGGCCTCCGGTTGCGCCTATCAAAAGCAATATATAAGCCATCCAGCCGGGAAAATCCGTACTACGTAAGCCTGAAAAAGCCCCGAGGCGCCCGGTGATATCAGGCAAAATATTATCTTCCGCTTATTTTGGGTAAAGACATCTTCCTGTATTTATGAACATTTACAGAGAAAGCGTTATATATCCTATATGGAAGCGGAGCCTGAGGTGAAAATTTGTGACTCAGGGAGTCATTTTCTGTATGACTGTACGTTATCCTGTCAAAGTAATTTTGATATAATATATATTATTTAGGGCTGTAACTATTAAAAACCATACTGATATTTAGTCTTACGTCCGGATAAAACAGGAGAAAAATATGCTCTCCATACTTGTGTTTATCGGGGACAATGCGCCGCGACGTTTAGAGATAACCGAATTCAGATCACGTATAAGCTATTTGTGCCCTGACAATGTGGCACGGGAAATACCCGTAAAAGTGATATTCGGCACTTTTTTAGATTGTAAAGGTCACGCCGTGATGGTGGCTGCCGACAGGCTGGTCCCACGCGATGAAATAGCCAGGGCGCACAGGCGTTTCATCACTTGGCCGGATTTAACGAAGCAGGTTGATCAGGGTCCGACATGGACCGGGGCACACCCTCAGAATAAGGCATTTCGCAAGGCAGCTCTGAAAGAGTCCTGCTCATAAAAGTCGACGATGAGGGCCACTTTTTTGCGGGCGGATACGGCCATATCGGGTTGCCCTGGCTCACGCGACGCACGCAAAGTAATCAGCAAGTGACCTCTCCGAAATTACCCAGAAAGAAGGCTGATGCCGATAAAACAGACTGAAACCAGGCGTTATTCAGTTGAGTGCATATCCAGCATAGGATAGATTCTTACGTAGCGTTTCTGGCGTGCATTTTCGGGTGGTTTGTTACTGTTTTTAACGAGGACATGTCAGAAACGCGCTGAGCGCGTCTGAGCGTTGCATCGAACAGTTGAACTCACAGCACAGAGCAGCCAGCAACAACGCTTTCTGACTGCTATGAGCGAGGCGCGGAAGTCTGTGACAATGTCTGCACCTCACTTTATAGCAGACCGTCCAGCTGTGAACGCAGGATCATTATTGCCCTGCCTTTACCCTGTGTATGGTTTGCCGGGTGGTATTAAATTCACGCAATGGCGCTGATACTGATCCCGGAGTTAACCCGGGCAGGTTACTGGCCGGCTGAATATGCCGACAGAAATCAGGCCGTTACCCGGCAATGGCTGACGGGAAGTGATGCGTACTGGAAATGGCACACGGCTTACAATCGACATTCGGTGGCAGAAACGGCAATGTACCGTGTCAAACAGCTGTTTGGCGGGCATCTTACGTTTCGGGATTATGATGCGCAGGCTGGAGAGGCTATGGCCATGATCCGTGCCTTAAACAAAATGACGTGTGCAGGCATGCCAGAAAGTGTACAGATTGCCTGAGGAAGTCAGCCACGAGGAGCGCTTTTATCTAAATCCGATTTATTCAACAAAGCCCCGCGCATGCCGTCAGGGGGAGGTTCTGGAGCTGTCGCTCTGCGATGTCGGGGTAGTGCACGACATTGATACGCTGGCGGATCTGGCGGCGGCGGAGCAAATCCTGGCACAAGCCTGAACAGCGATTATCATTATAGGTATCGTAGAAGCGATTCAGCTTATTCTTAAGGTCATTAGGCATCACTCCTTTTCTTTTGTTAGAATCGGGCTGTGACAAAATTCATCCATCCAGGGCGAAATGAACACACAATGGAATAAATGAGCTTATGAGTGAGAATGAAACCCCAATAAAAAAGTCTGAAAACCATATTAACAAGCCGGTGTTTTTCACCTCGGCGTTGTTAATATTTCTTCTTGTCGCCTTTGCCGCGGCTTTCCCCGATCTGGCCGATAAAAACTTCAAACTTCTGCAGAATCAAATCTTCACCAACGCCAGCTGGTTTTACATTCTGGCCGTAGCGCTGATCCTCCTGAGCGTGACGTTCCTCGGGCTGTCGCGCTACGGCGATATTAAACTTGGGCCCGACCACGCCCAACCTGATTTCAGCTATCACTCCTGGTTCGCAATGCTGTTTTCCGCCGGGATGGGGATCGGCCTAATGTTCTTCGGGGTGGCAGAACCGGTGATGCATTACCTCTCTCCGCCGGTTGGTACCCCGGAAACGGTCGAAGCCGCCAAGCAGGCCATGCGCCTGACCTTCTTCCACTGGGGACTCCATGCATGGGCGATTTACGCGATAGTGGCGTTGATACTGGCCTTCTTTAGCTATCGTCACGGCTTGCCACTGACTCTGCGTTCGGCGCTGTATCCGATTATCGGGGATCGCATTTACGGACCGATTGGCCATGCGGTCGATATCTTTGCGGTTATCGGCACCGTGTTTGGCGTGGCCACCTCCCTCGGTTATGGCGTGCTGCAGGTTAACGCCGGGCTTAATCATCTCTTCGGCGTGCCAATTAGTGAAACGGTGCAGGTGATCCTGATCGTGGTCATCACTGGCCTGGCAACGATTTCGGTGGTGTCGGGACTGGATAAGGGCATTCGTATTCTGTCCGAGATCAACCTGAGCCTGGCGCTGCTGCTGCTGGTGCTGGTGCTGTTGCTGGGACCTACGGTTCTGCTGTTGAAATCGTTCGTTGAGAACACTGGCGGTTATCTGTCCGAAATGGTCAGTAAAACCTTTAATTTGTATGCCTACGAGCCTAAATCGAGCAACTGGCTAGGTGGCTGGACGCTGCTGTACTGGGGCTGGTGGCTCTCCTGGTCGCCGTTTGTCGGCATGTTTATCGCCCGCGTCTCGCGCGGCAGAACCATCCGCGAATTTGTGACCGGCGTGCTCTTCGTCCCGGCGGGTTTCACCCTGTTATGGATGACCGTCTTCGGAAACAGCGCGATTTATCTGATCATGCAGAAAGGGGCGACGGACCTCGCCAATACCGTCCAGCAGGATGTGGCCCTGGCGCTGTTTAATTTCCTTGAGCACTTCCCGTTCTCAAGCATTTTGTCGTTCATCGCCATGGCGATGGTCATCGTATTTTTTGTCACCTCGGCAGATTCCGGAGCGATGGTGGTGGATACCCTGGCCTCCGGGGGCTCCAGCAATACGCCCGTCTGGCAGCGTATTTTCTGGGCTGCACTGATGGGGCTGGTCGCCATTGCGTTGCTGATTGCGGGCGGCCTTAGCGCCTTGCAGACGGTGACCATTGCCAGCGCCCTGCCGTTCTCGGTGATTTTGTTGATATCGATATACGGATTGCTGAAAGCATTGCGACGGGACATCACCAAGCGCGACAGCCAGAATATGACCACCATTGCACCTACCGCTGCGCGTAATCCTATTCCGTGGCAGCGCAGACTGCGCAATATCGCCCATCTGCCAAAACGTTCGTTGGTTAAACGTTTTATGGATGATGTCATTCAGCCTGCCATGACAATGGTTCAGGATGAGTTGAACAAACAGAGCACCGTAAGCCATATCAACAACAGTGGCGAAGACCGTATTCGCTTCGAAGTGGATTTAGGCAATGAGCTTAACTTCATCTACGAAGTCAGACTCCGCGGTTATGTTGCTCCTACCTTTGCGATCTCCGGGCTGGATAATGAGGAGCAGCAGGCAGAACAGCATAAATACTATCGGGCTGAAATCTACCTGAAAGAAGGCGGTCAGGATTACGATGTGATGGGCTGGAATCAGGAACAGATTATCAACGATATTCTCGACCAGTATGAAAAGCATCTTCACTTCTTACATTTGGTTCGCTAATACAAAAACACCGCCTTTCGGCGGTGTTTTTCTTTATTCTGCCGGGATCTCCTCCAGGCGGGTATATAGGGGGCCGCTTGGAAAACGGAATCTATGGTCACTCCCGTTTTTGCAACACCGATTTTGACGACAAGTTGGCTTGCT
>OIFG01000286.1_pt1 | contig 15596 bp, 1 predicted proteins | sample 1582031 | NCBI WGS metagenome assembly OIFG01 (sample SAMN07501051, study PRJEB24779) | human gut metagenome | isolation source: stool | host: human infant | place: USA: Pittsburgh, PA | reverse complement strand
GGCAGCAATGCAGAAGACCCCTTGTTCAAAATCACCCTGAAAACCTTCGGAGATAATAAAGAATTTTTACTCGTGACACCAAATCCTGGTCATGATAGAAACATGTTTAACATTGTGGGGGTAGCTGGTCAATACTTAGTCACTCAGGAGTACAAGGGGGGTGAATCTGGTAAGAAAAATGCCAAGGGTGAGACACTTTATAAGTATGACTACTTTAATATCTATATGTATGACACGGAAAAACCAAATCAAAAACCTAAACAAATTGACCTCTTGAAATTGGCTAAAAAAGCTGGGGATGAAGATTATTTAAATCAGGCAAGTCTAAGGCTTTTCATGCTTAATGAACAAGCTTACTTACAAATGCCTTTTGGTGCGTCATCAGCTGATTTTGCTTCTAATAAAAAATACCTCAATCTCAAAACACAAAAGATTGAGGAAATGAATATTCCAGCTAACTCGAATACTTTGGACTCGGAATTGGATTACGCCAATGTTGATATGCGTAAGACTTTAGAGTCTTTTGGTCTTGAAATGTGGCCAGGTGCAACTAATGGTAAGGATCTAGATCATCCAAGAGAAACACCAATTGCGAGTCTGCCTGCTCTTTATTACATTTCTGAAAAAGACAGAAGCCTCAATATGGATAGTACCAACTTTGCCAAAGAGCATAAGGATGCTTATGAAGCGATTAAGACCAAACATGCTAGGATCTACACCATTCCAAGCAAGATTAACATTGAAACCTGGTTCAATACCTTACTCCATTGGATGGCATCTGAAGGCCAGGATGCCTACGAGTTACCGGTTAGGGCATTTAGACCGACTCAGGAAGAAGGGAAAGTCAAGTCCTACCAAGAATTGCAGACTTGGAATGACAACCATATCAGAAAAAAATAGAGGAACTTACCTCTGAAACCCATAAGATTATGAACCCAAGTTTATGATACTTGGGTTTTTTAGTTTTTTGAAATGCTAATGGGAGACTTTAGTCGTGAAAGAGGATTATTAAATTGTATATCAATGGTTTATCGAGGGTGTTACAGAATCGGATGGTTTGTAATAAGAAGGTGAAAATTAGAATCAAAGTGAGAATATCGGCCAATAAAATGAGTTAAACTCTCTCATAACTCTGACATCTTACTTGAATAATATGAGAAAGTTAGGAATGAAAAGAAAATAAAATAGAAATTTGAAAACGGTATAAAGCAAATAAAATCAAGGTTTTTACACTTGTAAGAATAAAAAAGGAGCGAAAGTTGTTAATTGAATTGTCAGACAACTTGATTTTTTTTAAAAAATATCGATTAATCACTTGACCATGAATTGTCAGAATGTTAGAATGTAATAGAATCATGAGTTCAAGTATAGGATTCTTGTATACTCGTGACCTATAACTAACTATTTCATACAGAGGGAGACTTGAAATGAAAGACATTTTTAACAGACGTCAACGATTTTCATTGCGTAAATATTCGTTTGGTGTCGCTTCAGTCTTGCTAGGAACGGCACTCTTTGCTGCTCATTCTGCACAGGCTGATGAAGTAACAGCGCCTGACGCTTCTTCATCAAACCCTGGTTCATCAGTTGAGGGCGAGAGTTCTTCAGACCTGGTTGAGACGTCAACAGCATCAACAGCTCAAGCAGATCCTACTGCAGCTGTATCTTCAACTGAGGCAACTGCGTCAACATTTAACTTGACGCCAGAAGCTTCAACAACAGATAAGGTTGCCGCAGAGACAACTGACAAACAAGCTACAGAAACTGCAAAACCTGAAGCAGCTAAACCAGCTTCAGAGACTGCAAAACCAACTGAAAAAGCTACGTCAGAAGCAGCTAAACCAGCAACTGCAGCTTCAACTGCAGCAGCTAGCGGTAAAGTTGAAACAACAGCTTCAGCGACAACCGCTGCAGCAACTCCAGCTGCAACAGCGGCTAATCGTACTGCAGCAACAGCCGCTCCAGTAACTGAAGAAACAGCAGCAGCCGAAACTGCGGCAGCAACTACAAGTCTTAACACACGTGGTTCTGCACGTTTTTATTCTGTAGGATCAGCAGCAGTTCGTAGTGCAACGCTTGACCGTGCAGCAACTGATTTGACGAATGCTGGCGCTTTGGCAACAAGAAGTAGCCGTCGTAATCGTCGTGCCGCTACAGACCACAATAACGAGCCGGTTGCTGTAGCAACTTTCTTAAAAGACGGTGAAGTTGCTACACCTGAGATGACGGATCCAAATGGTGCAAGTGTTCGTTCACAAACAGTACCATCAGGATATGCTGCTAAAGAAGGCGATGTCTACACTTATAGTATTGTAGACCTTACTCGTTTCAATGAACGCTACAATACAAACTACTATACTCGAGCATACAAGAGATTTGATGCTTCAACAGATACAACTGTTGAATTGGTCGATAAAACGACTGGTAATGTCGTAGAAACTAGAACGATTACAGCGTCAAGCGGTATTCAAAAATTCACAACTACAAAAGCTGCATCTAAAGGTGAATTGACTTGGCAAGTTGATTACGATCCAGGTACAGGAGCTGGTCCTGGTAAAACTGACCAACCATTTATTCAATACGGATATGAAGTTGGGGCAAGTGTTCAAGCTTTAGTAGCTCCAGGACATAACCTTACTACTGAAGAACAAAAATTTTATGATGCAGTTTATGCTGCTCGTACATCAACAGATATTATCAACGTTGTAGAACCAGCATATAACGGTCGTACGATTACAGATACTAATGCCAAGATTCCAGTATCAGTTAATAAAACAACTTACTATAAAGTAGTTGATAAAAATAATCCAACATTTAATGCGAATAAAACTGATGTAACTGTTCAAGATTATAAAGCAAATGGTAATGAAGTAGACTTAGCTTCATACACTCTTAAAGCTATGGAAGGTCAAAACTTCACAGCATCTGGAGAGCGCCAATTTGATGGATACAAACTTTATCAAGCAGCTGATGCAAACGATCAATCAGGTTATGTAAGCCGTCCTTACACTGTTGGTACGAAATTCATGGACGCTGAGCGTGCAGGAATTAAACGTATTAAAGAAATCGTGGGTGAAGATGGAACTGTAGTTGTTCGTGTTTATCTTCTAGATCCAAAACAACAAAGCAAACGTTCTGATGGTACATTGAGCACTGATGGCTACATGTTGCTAGCAGAAACGAAACCAATTAAACCAGGTGATTACAACAAACAAGAATTAGCTGTTAAGAAATCACCTCTTAATACAATTGCTTTCACTGATAGTAAAGGTGTAACCTATGCAAATGGTAAAGAAGTTCCATTTGACTTCCAAAAAGCTGCTGGATACACACCGTATAAGACTGTCTTTGTTCCATTCTTGGGAGATAATATTGGACACCTTTCTCCGAACGAACAATTGATTCGTGGAGTAAATGGTATCGGTACCAACGTTGACTTGCTTAACTCTTTGACACCGTATAAACAACCTGTTTACTACTACGTGAAGCAAGAACCTGTAACAGTTACTCCAGAAGTTGAAAAACAACTTGAAGGACGTGTATTAAAAGATGGCGAGTTCACATTCAAGTTAACAGAAGAGAAAAGCAGTTCTGATAAACACGAAGAAACTGTTACTAACAAGGACGGCAAAGCGACATTTAGCAAGCTTACCTTTACTAAAGTTGGCACATATAAATACAAAATCACTGAACAAAAGGGTTCTGATACAAACGTTGACTACGATGCAATGACAGTTACGATGACTGTTAATGTAACGGAGAACGCTCAAGGTGATTTACAAGCTTCAGTTAAATACAGTGCTGAAGGTGGATTCAAATCAAGTGCTGATGATAAGATCTTTAACAACTACGTTGTAGCTCCTGTTAAAACTAAATTCGACTTCACCAAAGCTCTTGCAGGTCGTACTCTTAAAGATGGTGAATTCAGTTTCCAATTGAAAGATGCCAACGGAACTGTTCTTCAAACTAAGACTAACAATGCTAATGGTGTTATCGCCTTTGACGATTTGACATTCACAAACGCACAAGTTGGTACTCACAAGTACACTGTTGAAGAAGTTCAAGGTTCTGAAGCTGGTATGCAATATGACACAATGAAAGCTGAAGTAACAATTACTGTTACTAAAGATGGTCATGTTCTTAAAGCTGTGAATACACTTCCAGCCGACAAAGAATTCAACAATACATTCACTTCATCTCCAACACAAGCACAATTCCGCTTCACAAAACGTTTGGAAGGTAAGACTCTTGAAGCAAATGCCTTCACCTTCGAATTGCTTGAAAACGGCAATGTGATCCAAACTAAGAAGAATGCGGCTGATGGTTCAATCCAATTTGATTCAATCTCATATGCAACTGAAGGTACGCACATTTACACTGTACGTGAAGTAGCTGGAACAGATACCAACATTGATTATGATTCAATGAACGCAGTTGTGACTGTCAATGTCACAAAAGACGCTCAAACAGGTCTTCTGAACGCGGCAGTTACAATGCCTGAAGACACTGAGTTCAACAACTATGTGGTTGCTCCAGTTGTGACTAAGTTCGACTTTACTAAGAAATTGGCTGGTCGTGAACTTAAAGCAGGTGAATTCAGCTTCGTATTGAAAGATTCTACAGGTGCAGTAGTTGAAACAGTTAAGAATGATGCTGCTGGTAATGTTTCATTCTCTAACTTGTCATTCGACAACACTAAAGTAGGTACTCACACTTATACAGTAGAAGAAGTTATCCCAGCCAACAAAGAGTTTGGTATGACTTACGATAAGATGAAAGCTACTGTTACAGTTGAAGTTGCTAAGAACGGTCATTCATTGACTACGGTTACAAACGTATCTTCAACTGGTGGGGTTGATGCCAACGGTAATGCAACTGACGGTACTGCAGATAAAGAATTCAACAACAAAGTCACTCCTCCAGAAACTCCTGAATTCCAACCAGAAAAATTTGTCGTTTCTAAAGAGAAATATGACATTACTGGTGACAAGTTGATGGATGACGACGATGATGTACCTGGTAACGAGTACACAGCAACAAATGAGAATCCATATGTTGATGGTGTTAAAAACAACGAACCAGAAAACTTGAATACTAAGACTGTTGAACGCGGTTCTAAATTGGTATACCAAGTATGGCTTGATACTACTAAATTCACAGAAGCTAACAACATCCAATACGTTGGTGTATCTGATACATACGATGCAGAAAAATTGGACGTTAACGCTGCTGACATCAAAGCATACGATTCAGTAACTGGTGCAGACGTGACTGCTAAATTCGTCATCAAAGTTGAAAATGGCACAATCACTGCAACTTCTAAAGATGAATTTATCAAAGATAAAGTAAACAATCCTGTTATCGATACTACTAAATTCGCCTTTGGACGTTACTATAAATTTGATATCCCAGCAACTGTTAAAGAATCTGTTAAAGCTGGTGCTGATATTGAAAATAAAGCCAACCAAACAGTTCACGTTTACAACCCAGTAAGCAAGACAGTTGAAAAACCTGAAAAACCAACACAAAAACGTGTTAACAGCGTTCCAGTTCCAGTGGAAATGAACTTCACTAAACGTTTGGAAGGTCGTGAACTTCAAGCTAACGAATTCGAATTCGTATTGAAGAAAGACGGCGTTGAAGTTGAACGCGTGAAGAACGACGCTGCTGGTAAGATTGTCTTCAAGACTCTTAAATTTGGTCGCGATGATCTTGGTAAGACTTACAACTACACAGTAGAAGAAACTCCTGGTACAGATACAACTGTCAAATACGACACAATGGTTGCCACTGTTAAAGTTGTTGTTTCACACGACGGTACAGCTAAAGCAATCGTTGCCAACGTAACAGATGCTGCTGATAAAGAATTCAACAACCGTGTAACACCTCCAGAAGAACCTAAGTTCCAACCAGAGAAATACGTTGTTTCTAAAGCGAAATTCGATATCACTGGTACTAAACTCGTTGATGATGATTCTGAATTGACAGATAAATATGGTGAAACAAACACCAATCCATATGTCGATACAACTGCCAACAACGAATTGGAAAACTTGAATACCAAGACAGTTGAACGTGGTCAAAAACTTTACTACCAAGTATGGTTGGATACAACTAAATTTGATGAAAGCAACAAAGACAATATCCAAACAGTAGGAATCACAGATAACTACGACAAGGATAAATTGACTGTTAATGCTTCAGAAATCAAGGTTTATGATTCTGTAACTGGTGCAGATGTTACTAACAAGTTCGATATCGCTGATAACAATGGTGTTCTTACAGCTAACCTTAAAGCTGGCTTCACTAAGTCACTTGGCGACGCTGAAAATACACAAATCATCGATACGACTAAGTTTGAATTTGGACGCTACTATAAATTTGATATTCCAGCAACAGTGAAAGACGATGTTGTAGCTGGTGCAGATATCGAAAACAAAGCAGCCCAAGTTGTTAACTACTACAACCCAGTAAGCAAGACAGTTGAAAAACCAAACAAACCAACTGAAAAACGTGTAAATAGTGTTCCAATCTCAGTAGAATTCAACTTCACTAAGAAATTGGAAGGTCGTGACCTTAAAGCTGGCGAATTCACATTCGAGTTGAAAGATAGCGACAATGTTGTGATTGCAACTGCAACCAACGATGCAGCTGGTAAGATTAAATTCTCTCCAGTAGATTACACAAATAAAGCTGGTAAAACTGTTACAGCCCTTAAATACCAGAAGGGTCAAGAAGGTACTTACAAGTACACTGTAACAGAGGTTAAGGGTACAGATGCAACTGTCACTTACGATGAAATGGCTGCTGTTGTAACTGTTACTGTTTCTCATGATGGTACAGCGAAAGCCTTGATCACAAACGTGACAGACCCTGCGGACAAAGAATTTAACAACCGTGTAACACCTCCAGAAGAACCTAAGTTCCAACCAGAGAAATACGTTGTTTCTGAAGAGAAATTCGATATCACTGGTGACAAGCTCGTTGATGATGATAAAGAGTTGGCAGACAAGTACGCAGACACCAATGCGAACCCATATGCGGACGATGCATCAAACAACGAAAAACAAAACTTGAATACGAAGACTGTTAACCGTGGCGACAAGTTGGTTTACCAAGTATGGTTGGATACAACTAAATTTGACGCAAACAACAAAGATAACATCCAAACAGTTGGTATCTCAGATGACTTCGACGAAACTAAGTTGGAACTTGACGCTACTAAGATTAAAGCGTATGACTCTGTAACAGGAGACGATGTAACTTCTAAATTTGATATCACTGTTAACAATGGTGTGATCACAGCTAACCTTAAAGATGGCTTCACTAAGTCACTAGGCGATGCTGAAAACACTCAAATCATTGATACAACTAAGTTCGCCTTTGGACGTTACTACAAGTTCGACATCCCAACAACAGTTAAAGCTGATGTTCCTGGCGGTGCAGATATTGAAAATACAGCGGCTCAAGTAGTTAACTACTACAACCCAACAACTAAGAAGGTTGAAAAACCAAACAAACCAACTGAAAAACGTGTTAACAACGTACCAGTTGAAGTGGAATTCAACTTCACTAAACGTTTGGAAGGCCGTGAGCTTAAAGCTAACGAATTCAGCTTCGTCCTTAAAGATTCAGAAGGTAAGACTCTTGAAACTGTAAGCAACGATGCATCAGGTAACGTTAAGTTCTCTAAACTTGAGTTCAAGAAAGGCCAAGAAGGCGTACACAACTACACAGTAGAAGAAGTTAAAGGCTCAGACGCAACCGTTACATACGATACAATGAAAGCGAATGTAACAGTTACAGTTAAACACGATGGTACTGCTAAAGTTCTTATCGCGACTGTAGGCGACATTGCGGATAAAGAATTTAACAACCGTGTAACTCCTCCAGACGAACCTAAGTTCCAACCAGAGAAATACGTTCTTAGCGATGGTAACGGTAAGTTCGATATCACTGGTACTAAACTTCTTGATGACGATAAAGAGTTGGCAGACAAGTACGCAGATACAAATGCGAACCCATATGCGGATAAAGCTGATAACAACGAAGCAGAAAACATCAATACTAAAGCTGTTAAACGTGGCGACACTATTAACTACCAAGTATGGCTTGATGCAAATAAATTTGATGCAAATAACAAGGATAACATCCAAACTGTTGGAATCACCGATGATTATGATGAAGCTAAATTGGAAGTTAAGCAATCAGATATCAAGGCTTACGATGGTAAGACTGGTGCTGATGTTACTGACAAGTTCGACATCTCTATCGCTAACGGCGTGATTACTGCTAACCTTAAAGCTGGCTTCACTAAGTCACTTGGCGATGCAGAAAACACTCAAATTATCGATACTACTAAGTTCGAATTTGGACGTTACTACAAGTTTGTCATCCCAGCTAAGGTTACTGACGGTGCTTACGATGGTGCTGAAATTGAAAATACAGCAGCTCAAGTTGTAAACTATTACAACCCAACTACTAAGACTGTTGAAAAACCAAACAAACCAACTGAAAAACGTGTTAACAACGTTCCAACTGCTATCGAGTTGATCTTTGGTAAGACACTTAACGGACGTAAGTTGCAAGATAAAGAATTTACTTTTGAATTGAAAGATGAAAAAGGTAATGTTCTTGAAACAGTTAAGAATGATGCCGAAGGTAAAGTTAAATTCTCTACTATCAACTATGCTAAAGCAGATCTTGGTAAGACATTCAACTACACAGTAGAAGAAGTTAAAGGAACTGATACAACTGTTACTTACGATAACATGAAAGTCAATGTTACTGTTCAAGTTATCCAACCTTCAGTAGGAGATCAATTGTCAACAGTTATCTCTTACGCTACAGTAGGTGGAGATGCTTATGGTGGTGACGATCGTGTCTTCGATAACGAGGTTACTCCTAACTTCAAACCAGAGAAATATGTTGTTTCAGAACCAAGCTTCGACATCATTGGTAACAAACTTGCTGATGACGACGATTCAGCTGATAAAGTTGAAATCCAAAACTTGAATGGTAAGACCCTCAAACGTGGTCAAAAGATCTACTATCAAGTATGGCTTGATACTCGTGACTTCACTGCAGAAAGCAACCTTCAAACAGTTGGTATCACAGATAACTACGAAGAAGCTAAGCTCGATATCGACGCTTCTGAAATCAAGGTTTACGATGGTATCACTGGTAAGGATGTTACAGACAAGTTCGATATTAAAGTTGAAAATGGTGTTCTCTACGGTACATCTAAAGCAAGCTTGACTAAAGCTATTAGTGCAACAGATGCTACTCCAGTCATCGATACAACTAAATTCGAGTTTGGTCGTTACTATAAATTTGATATCCCAGCTGTTGTTAAAGACATTGATGCAAACGACGGTGTAGATATTGAAAATACAGCTAACCAAACAATTCACCAATACAACCCATTCAATAAGAAAGTTACAACTCCTGAAAAACCAACTCAAACACGTGAAAACAATGTTCCAGTTCCACTCGAGTTCAACTTCACTAAACGACTTGAAGGACGTGAGTTGACTGCAGGTGAGTTCAGCTTCGTATTGAAAGACAAAGACAACAAGGTTCTTCAAACAGTAACCAACGATAAAGATGGTCACATCAAGTTTGAAAAACTCTTGTTCAGCAAAGCAGATCTTGGTAAGACATTCACTTACACAGTTGAAGAAGTAGCTGGTAAAGATACTTCAATCACTTACGATGCTATGAAAGCGACTGTAACAGTGGAAGTTACTAAGGAAGGCAAAGTTCTCACAACTGTCGTTAACCACGCTTCAACAGGCGGATTCGCTTCAGGCGCTAACGATAAAGAGTTCAACAACAAGGTGGTTCCACCAGAAACACCTAAGTTCCAACCAGAGAAATATGTTGTGAACAAAGAGAAATTTGACATCAAGGGTAACTCACTCGTTGATGATGATAAAGAGTTGGCAGACAAGTACGCAGATACAAATGCGAACCCATATGCTGATGATGCATCAAACAACGAAGCTGAAAACTTGAATACTAAGTCTGTTAAACGTGGTGATAAACTTGTTTACCAAGTATGGCTCGATACAACTCAATTCGATGCTAACAACAAGGATTACATCCAAACAGTTGGTATTTCTGATGACTACGATGAAACTAAATTGGATCTTGATACTTCAGCTATTAAAGCTTACGATTCAGTAACAGGCGAAGATGTAACAGCTAAATTCGACATCAAAGTTGAAAATGGTATGATTACTGCTAACCTTAAAGATGGCTTCACTAAGTCACTTGGAGACGATGCAAATACTCAAATCATCGACACAACTAAGTTTGCCTTTGGCCGTTACTATAAATTCGATATCCCAACCACTGTTAAAGACTCTGTTCCTGGTGGTGTAGATATTGAAAATACAGCTGGACAAGTAGTTCACTTCTACAACCCACAAACGAAGAAGACAGAAATCCCTACTAAACCAACTGAAAAACGTGTAAACAGCGTTCCAATCTCAGTTGAATTCAACTTCACTAAGAAACTTGAAGGCCGTGAGCTTAAAGCAAACGAATTCAGCTTCCAATTGAAGGATGAAGCAGGAAATGTCATCGAAACTGTTAAGAACGATGCTTCAGGTAACGTTAAGTTCAAAGCTATTGAGTACAAGAAAGGCCAAGAAGGTACTTACAAGTACACAGTAGAAGAAGTTAAAGGTACTGATGGCACAGTTCAATACGACGGTATGAAAGCTGTTGTTACAGTTGAAGTTAAACATGATGGAACAGCTAAAGCACTTATCACTAACGTGACAGATGCAGCTGATAAAGAGTTCAACAACAAAGTAACTCCTCCAGATACTCCAGACTTCAACCCAGAGAAATACATCCTTAACGAATCTAAATTCGATCTTACAGGAGTTAAACTTCTCGACGATGATAGCGAATTGAAAGATAAGGTTGCAGATACTAACGCAAATCCTTACGCTGATAAGACTGATAACAACGAAGCTCAAAATATCAATACTAAGACACTCAAGAAAGGTGATAAAGTATACTACCAAGTATGGTTGGATACAACTAAATTCACTGAAGCTCACAATATCCAATCTGTAGGTGTTACAGATAAATATGACAGCGAAAACTTGACTGTTAACGTTAAAGATATTAAAGCATACGACTCTGTAACTGGAGAAGATGTGACAGCTAAGTTCGATATCACTCTCGTTGACGGTGTAATCACTGCAACATCTAAAGCTGACCTTACTAAGTCACTTGGTGATGCAGAAAATACACAAGTTATCGACACAACTAAGTTCGCCTTCGGACGTTACTACAAGTTTGAAATCCCAGCAGAAATTAAACAATCTGCTAAGGGCGGTGTTGACATCGAAAATACAGCCTCACAAATCGTTCACCAATACGATCCACAAAGTAAGACTGTTAAGAAACCTGAAAAACCAACAGAAAAACGTGTCGTAAACATCCCAGTTGAAGTTGAATTTAACTTCACTAAGAAACTTGAAGGCCGTGAACTTAAGGCGGATGAATTCAGCTTCGTTCTTAAAGATAAAGATGGAAACATCCTTCAAACAGTTAAGAACGACGCTGCAGGTAACGTTAAATTTGCTGCTCTTGAATTCAAGAAAGGTCAAGAAGGTACTCACAACTACACTGTAGAAGAAGTTAAGGGTACTGACGGAACTGTTTCTTACGATTCAATGAAAGCTCTTGTCACTGTTGAAGTCTCACATGATGGTAAAGCGAAAGCTCTTATCACTAAAGTGAACGACCCAGCAGACAAAGAATTTAACAACACTGTTCGTCCACCAGAAAAACCTAAGTTCCAACCAGAGAAATACGTTGTTTCTAAAGAAAAATTCGATATCACTGGTATGAAACTTGTTGACGATGATGCTGAGTTGAAAGATAAAGTAGGCGATACTAACAAAGATCCTTACGCTGACAGCACAGCTAATAACGAAGCTGAAAATATCAATACTAAGACACTTAAGAAAGGTGATAAGTTTGTCTACCAAGTATGGCTCGACACAACTAACTTCACTGACGCTCACAATATCCAATCTGTAGGTGTTACAGATAAATATGACAGCGAAAACTTGAACATCAATGTTGCTGATATTAAAGCATACGACTCTGTAACAGGAGAAGATGTGACAGCTAAGTTCGATATCCAAATCGTTGACGGTGTGATTACTGCAACATCTAAAGCTGACCTTACTAAGTCACTTGGCGATGCAGAAAACACACAAGTGATCGATACTGCCAAATTGGCATTCGGACGCTACTACAAGTTCGATATTCCTGCAACTATCAAAGGCACTGCTAAAGATGGTGTAGACATCGAAAATACTGCGTCACAAATCGTTCACCAATACGACCCAACTAAGAAATCTGTTGAAAAACCAGAAAAACCAACAGAAAAACGTGTAGTCAATATCCCAACTAAGGTTGAGTTTGAATTCACTAAGAAACTTGAAGGTCGTGAACTTAAAGCTGGTGAGTTTAGCTTCGTACTTAAAGACAGCAAGGGTAATGTGATCGAAACTGTAAGCAATGATGCTAACGGTAAGATCAAGTTCTCAGCTCTTGAGTACAAACGTGGTGAAGAAGGTACTCACGTCTACACAGTAGAAGAAGTACAAGGTAACGATGCAACTGTTACCTACGATAAGATGGTTGCTACAGTCGTTGTTTCAGTAACTAAAGACGGTAAAGTCTTGACAGTAACTTCTCAATTGCCAGAAGATACTGAGTTCAACAATATTGTGACACCACCGACTCCTCCAACACCACCGACTCCACCAACACCACCAACTCCTCCAACACCACCAACACCACCGACTCCTCCAACTCCAGTGGTTCCACCAGTGACACCACCAACTACACCAGAAGCTCCTAAAGGACCAGCACTCCCTGAAACAGGTGATGATGCGTCTATGGCAGCTATGGCTCTCGGAGGAATCCTTGCGGCAGCTGGACTTGGTTTGGCAGGAAAACGCAAAAAAGAAGACTAAGATAGTTCATAGGTTAAATCCCTCAACATAGTTAGTTAGACTATTTCAGTTTTCGAAAAAGAGACTCATCCCATAAGGGGTGAGTCTCTTTTGTGTCTATTACAAGACAGTTTTTGTTTATATTAAAAAATTAGATAAAAATTCAAAAGCTGAAGAGGTTTATTCAAAAAATATTAGTAACTTAGATTATAGAGGAAATTCCCATAAATAGTGATATGCATGAAAATGCTTATATGAAAAGGTTTGATTATTTTCATGAGGACCTAGTTACTAATCATAATTCGTTTTTTATATTGATTAAAAATTAGAGAAAATGCTTGCTTAAAGATTAAAAAAAGGATATGATAGACTTCGGAAGAAGGTTAATAAATGTATAGAGTGCGTGTTTTTTCAATAACGTCTTCGTTTTTTTGACGTGCCTTGGGGTACAAGGATTAATATATAGGAAGATTTTGAATGAAACAAGCAAATCATGTTTTTGAAAAAGTGACAAAATACGCCATTCGTAAATTGTCAGTAGGTGTAGGGCCAGTTGCTATCGGGACATTCTTGTTAGCAGGTGGTCTTTTCGTGTCTAAACCAGTTTCGGCAGACCAGGTTACTTCGGATGCATCGGTACACATGGCCTATGTCACAGAAAATGAATTAACAGCTGAAGAGCAGAAGCAAGTGGTACATGCTATTCCTAAGGAATATCAAAATGAGGACACTTTTTATCTGGTTTATAAACGTAAGGGAGACAGTCAAGCTACTCTTCCTCAGACAGGAAGTTCTGACTGGGCAGCGACAGGTTTGGGATTGGCAACAGCGACTATGGCTGTGTTGCTATTTTCAAAAAAACATCGTAAAAAAATTATTGGCTTAGTCTTGATTGGGGCCGCAGGGCAAAGTCTCCTTGTGCCGATAGAGGTTCTTGCCTTGCAAAACAAGGAGTTGCAGGCCTATAATCAAACTCTTGCGGTTTCAAATAAAGAAGATTTGGCTAAGGGTGTTATTGCCATTGATGGTTATGAGTATGTGGGTTATCTGCGTTACTCTGCTAAGCCGGAGCTTGAACAACCTTTGGAGAATACTTTGCAAGGGCTTGAGTCTTCAATAAAAGAAGATAATACAGTTAGTCAGGGGACAGCTGATAGGGATAGTAAGGGCATCAGTTGGAAAAAAGGAACACAGGAGCCAGGTCATGAAGGCGAGGCGGCTGTTCAACCCGCTAATCCAGAGTACACAGGACCAATTAGCGCTAAAGGTACGCAAGAATCAGGTCATGAAGGTGAAGCAGCTGTTCAACCTGCAAATCCAGAGTATACCGGCCCAATCAGTGCTAAAGGTACGCAAGAATCAGGTCACGAAGGTGAGGCTCTAGTTCAACCCGCCAATCCAGAGTACACCGGTGTTATCAGTGCCAATGGTACCCAGGAAGTTGGACACGAGGGTGAAGCATGGGTCCAACCAGCTACTCCAGAGTACACCGGTCCAATCAGTGCCAATGGTACCCAAGAAGTTGGACACGAAGGCGAAGCAGCTGTTCAACCTGTCGCTCCAGAGTACACAGGTTCAATCAGTAGCGATACTACAAGTGCTAATGGAACGCAGGAAGTTGGTCACGAGGGTGAAGCATGGGTCCAACCTGCTAATCCAGAGTACACGGGACCGATCAGTGCTAACGGTACCCAAGAAGTTGGCCATGAAGGCGAAGCAGCTGTTCAACCAGCTAATCCAGACTATACTGGTAAACTGGAAGCCAAGGGTACACAAGAATCCGGTCACGAAGGTGAGGCGGCTGTCCAACCCGAGAATCCTGTCCACACTCCAGTTGTTGGAAGTGTCACAGAGACTGAAACGCAAGCCATCGATTATCCTATCGAAGTTATCACTGATGATAGCAAGTATGTGGATGAAGAGGTTGTCGAGCAAGAAGGTCAAAAAGGTAGCCAAGAAATCCAGAAAATTTACCAAACCATTGATGGTGTCAAGGTTGGTGAGCCAACTATTGTGTCAGGTAAGGTTATTGAGGTGCCACAACCTAGAAAACTTCGTCGTGGCAGTAAACCTCTAGATGGAACAACGACGGAAGAGTCTATCGTAGAGCTTCCATTTAAAGAGATTGTCCAAGAAGATGATAGTCTTGAAAAGGGCACTATAAAAGTTGTTCAAGAAGGTCAAAAAGGTCAAAACAAAATCACCAAAGTCTATAAGACCTATAAAGGGAATAAGACGTCTGAGGCACCAACTGTCACTGAAACCGTGCTAGTTCCTGTTCAAGATCGTATCGTTCACAAAGGGACCAAGGTGTCTGAAAAACCAGTGCTTACGCTGACACAGATTGACAAGGATGATTTGGGTCGTAGTGCTAAACTTAGCTACAACTTGACGAATCCAGGTTCAGCAGCTATCACGACTATTAAAGCAGTCCTCAAGCAAAACGGACAGATTGTTCAAACGCTTGATATTCCTAGCACGACCTTGACTGCTGACCTAACAAACTTAGACTATTACAAGCCATATACCCTCACAACAACCATGACCTATGATCGTGGCAATGGTGAGGAGAATCAGGTTTTGGCAGACCAAACTCTCCAACTG
>OIFG01000274.1_pt1 | contig 16219 bp, 13 predicted proteins | sample 1582031 | NCBI WGS metagenome assembly OIFG01 (sample SAMN07501051, study PRJEB24779) | human gut metagenome | isolation source: stool | host: human infant | place: USA: Pittsburgh, PA | reverse complement strand
GGCTACGATCCTAAGATTGAGCTCTTCTGCAAAAACCATAAAATGACTATCAAAGACGGTACAACGCGTACCTTTGAGTGTTCTGACCCAGCTGCAAAAATTCGCAATGTTTTGCGCCAATATAAAAGCCCTCGTTTAGAAGAGTTACCAACCTTTACAGGCGGCTTTGTAGGGTACTTTGCTTGTGAATATATCCGCTATATCGAGCCAACCCTTGATTTCCCAACACCAGATGATGACTCTGCGATGGTAAACGATGTAGACCTTATGCTTTTTGATAAGGTAATCGCCTTTGACCATTATAAAAATAAAATCTACTTGATTGCTAACATCAGCACAAATGATTTAGAACGTAACTACAACAAGGCTGAGCTTGAGTTGAAAGCATTAGCTGATCTCGTAGTAAACGGCAAAGAGGCGGACATTCCAAAAGGCATCCTTAAAACAGAGTTCACTTCTGAGTTTACAAAGGATGAGTTTGAAGCAGTTGTTAAAAAGACACAGCATTACATCAAGGAAGGGGATATCTTCCAATGTGTTGTATCTAATCGCCGTGAAGCTGAGTTCGATGGCAGCTTGTTAAATGCATACCGCGTATTGCGTACGTTGAACCCATCTCCATATATGTTCTACTTATCTGGTGGCGATGTAGAGCTTACAGGTGCCTCGCCAGAAACATTGGTAAAATTAACAGATGGCAAAATGTACACCTTCCCAATTGCAGGCACTATGCGCCGTGGTAAAAACGAAGCAGAGGACCTCGCTATTGAGGAAAAACTCATTAATGACGAAAAAGAGTTGGCCGAACATAATATGCTCGTTGACCTTGGCCGTAACGACTTAGGTAAAATTTCTAAATTCGGTTCCGTAAAAGTAGAGGCGTTACACATGTTACAACGTTTCTCCCATGTTATTCACATTACATCTACTGTAAGCGGTGATATTCAAGATGGTAAAGATGCTCTCGATGCTATCGGTGCTACATTGCCAGCAGGTACTTTGTCCGGAGCTCCTAAGATTCGTGCTATCGAAATCTTACATGAACTTGAAAAAAGCCCGCGTGGTGTATACGGCGGCGCTGTAGGTTACATCGATTTCTCCGGTAATATGGACGTATGTATCGGCATCCGCATGGCTATGAATAAAGGCGGTAAGGTTTATGTTCGAGCTGGCGCTGGTATCGTTCGCGATAGTGTTCCTGCTAGTGAATATAACGAAACTTTGATGAAAGGCCAATCCATGATTTCCGCAATTACAGATGCACAGGAGGTAGAATAATGGTACTCCTTATAGATAATTACGATAGCTTCTCCTTTAATTTATACCAATTAGTAGGCTCTATCGATCCAGATATTAAAGTCATCCGCAGCGATGAATTAACAGTTGAAGAAATCCGCGCATTGAAACCAGACTATGTGATACTTTCACCAGGACCTGGCAGACCAGCTGATGCGGGCGTATACGAAGACCTATTGCGCGAATGCAAAGGCGAATTCCCAATCCTCGGCGTATGCCTTGGTCACCAAGCCATCGGCGAAGTATTTGGTGGCACCGTTTCCTATGCAAAACAAGTTATGCACGGCAAACAAAGCGTAGCGAAACAAGTACACCCATCCAAAATCCTTAAAGGCGTACCAGAACAATTTGAAGTAGCTAGATACCACTCCTTGGCGATTGTAGACGAAACAATCCCAAGCGAACTCATCGTCACATCCGTTACAGACGACGGCGAAGTAATGAGCGTAGAACACAAAGACTACCCAATCTACGGCGTGCAATTCCATCCGGAATCCATCATGACACCAAACGGGGAACAAATGATTCGCAATTTCTTAGAAAAATAATCAATGTTTTGTATTCGAGGGGCTATTTATAAGCCTTAGAACGATAGAGCGGAAATAAGGTCTCTCGGAACTCCAAGTGGCCACCGCCCCACTACATGGGGCCGCCAAGTCGTTCCTTAAGACCTTATTTCCTGCCAACTCAATCTTGGCAGTACCTATAATAGCCCCTCTACAATACATATATCGAACTGTAGCTATATTTTCTAAAGAAATATGCGAACCATCATAAGGGAAAAGAACGGCTACGCCGTTCTATCTTCCCACCTCTTATAAAGAAATGACCTGTGCGTTACTCCATATAATGCGCAGGATCATTTGATAATAGTTTATATGAGGGATATCTATTAAATTGGTATGATTTTTAGCTGATAGGTGCGATTGGGTTATGTGCGAAGCCGACTTGGCGCCCCGCATAGCGGAGGGTGGCCACTTGGAGGCTGAGGGCATGACCCAATCGTTACCGATTAGGTGGATATGGTATTAATTTAATAGATATCCTCAAAAGGAGATATAAATGATTAAAGATGCATTATATGCAGTAACGCACGGTCAAGATTTATCCTACGACCTTGCTAAAGATACAATGAACAAGATTATGAGCGGTGATGTAGCTGAGGTGCCTATGGCAGGTTTCTTGTGTGCCTTGGCGGCAAAGGGCCCTACTGTCGATGAGGTTACAGCTTTCGCTGAGGTTATGCGTGAGAAGGCTGGTTCTGTGCCTCATGAAGGTACTGTTGTGGAAATCGTAGGTACTGGCGGCGATGAAGCTAATACATTCAACATTTCTACCACATCTGGCTTTATCATTTCTGCCGCAGGCATTCCTGTAGCAAAACATGGTAACCGCAGTGTATCCAGTAAATGTGGCGCTGCTGATTTGATCGAAGCATTAGGTGCTAAGTTAGAGCTTAATGGTGAACAAAATGAGGCAGTCCTCAACAAAGCTAATATGTGCTTCATGTTTGCTCCTGTATACCACCAAGCTATGAAATATGCAGGCCCTGTACGTAAAGCGTTAGGCGTTCGTACAGTATTCAACATCCTTGGACCATTGGCGAATCCAGCAGGTGCAACTGTAGAGTTGATGGGCGTGTATGATAAATCATTGGTAGAACCATTGGCTCGCGTGTTGGCTAATCTTGGCGTTAAACGTGGCGCAGTTGTACACGGCTTTGATGGTCTTGATGAAATTACAGCTACCAACAAAACGTACATATGCGAAATTAATAATGGTACTTTCACAAGCTACGAATTCGATCCTAAGGAATATGGTTTCGAATATGCTAATAAAACTGAGCTCGAAGGTGGCGACGCTACTGTAAATGCTGAGATTACACGCCGCGTTCTCGGTGGTGAGCAAGGTGGTAAACGTACAGCTGTTCTTCTAAATGCTGGTATGGCGATTTACCTTGCAAAAGATGGTATTACATTAGCAGAGGGCATTGAAGAGGCGAAAAACATGATCGACTCTGGCAAGGCTCTTGCTACAATGGAACAGTTTGTGAAAGCAACCCAAGAGGTATAACCATTGATTTTAGATAAGATTGTAGAGGCTACCAAAGTTCGCGTAGCCCAAGAAAAAGAGGTGGAAACGCCTGAGGCTGTAAAAGCAGCGGCGTTGGCGTTACCATCGGATACAGGATTTCCTTTTGAAGCAGCCCTTCGTCAGCAAGACTTTAACTTCATTTGCGAAGTGAAGAAAGCCTCTCCATCTAAGGGGATCATTGCTGAGCACTTTCCCTATTTAGACATTGCTAAAGAATATGAGGTTGCTGGTGCAGCAGCCATCTCTGTATTGACAGAGCCAGATTTCTTTAAAGGGGACAAAAAATATTTACAAGAAATCGCTAGTACCGTAAAAATCCCTGTACTACGCAAAGACTTCATCATTGATGAATACCAAATCTACCAAGCAAAGGTGTGGGGCGCTAGTGCAATCCTCTTAATCTGTGCATGCCTCGATGTACCAACATTGACCAAGTTCCGTAAGTTAGCGGACTCTCTTGGCTTATCTTCTTTGATAGAGGCTCATGACGAAAAAGAAGTACAAATGGCCATCGATTGCGGTGCCCGTATTATTGGCGTTAACAACCGTAATTTGAAAGACTTTACTGTAGATGTACAAAATAGTGTGCGCCTGCGCAATCTCGTTCAAGACGATGTGATCTTTGTATCTGAAAGCGGTCTAGAAACGCCAGAGGATATCCAAGTGCTGCGGGATAACAATATCGGTGTAGCCTTGATGGGTGAAACCTTCATGCGTTCTCCTAACAAGGTTGAAAAGTTGGCATATCTCTATGGTCCCACATACTACACTCCAAAGGTTAAGATGTGTGGCATCTCTAAAGTAGAAACAATTCCGGCTATTGTAGATGCAAAGCCAGACTACATGGGACTTGTATTCGCACCGAGCAAACGGCAAGTGACGGTAGACCAAGCTAAAACATTAGTGGAAGAACTTCATAAACAATACGCAAAAACATATGGTGCAGTTGAAGTGCCAATGAATGCTGAAACAGCACAAGATAGTAAGGAATTTGTCCAAGAAAATCCTAATTTGGAGAACATTAAAACGGTAGGTGTTTTTGTAAATGAAACAGTAGATAACCTTGTTGCAATTGCAAATGAGGTTAATCTTGATGCAGTGCAATTGCACGGCGATGAAGATGAAGCTTTCATCCAAGCTCTCAAGGAGAAAACAGATGTAGAGGTTTGGAAGGCTGTTCAAATCTGCAGCGCTGCAGATGCAGAGGTGTGGCTCGATAGCAGTGCCGATATGCTATTATTTGATGCGTACCATAAGGATGAACGAGGTGGTACGGGTGAAGTGTTCGACTGGTCTTGCTTAGATGAGTTTGAACGTCCATTTATGCTTGCAGGTGGTATCGACAGTACTAACGTGGCGCGTGCTATTCGCACAGTTCGCCCTTACGGTATAGATATTAGTAGCGGTATTGAAACAGATGGCGTGAAGGACGATGAGAAAATTAAAGCTTTCACCAACATTGTGAAAACAATAGCTCACTAAATCACAAAAAATACATAAATCTAAGATATAATAATATTTTAGACACATCCGATGGAATTCATCGATTGTTGAGATAGATGCCAATAGTAACGCTATACAGGCGTGTTAGTAGGAATGGCATATGGAAAGGTAAGTTATATGAGTGAACAAAGACATGGTTATTTTGGCTCCTTCGGTGGCCAATTTATGCCAGAAACATTGATGAATGCAGTCATCGAATTGGAAGAGGCATACAACAAGTACAAAGATGATCCTGATTTCGTACGCGAACTTGAGGATTTACATAAAAAATATACAGGCCGTCCATCCCTTTTATATTATGCAGAACGCATGACAAAGGACCTTGGGGGCGCTAAAATCTACTTAAAACGTGAAGATTTGAACCATACTGGTTCTCACAAATTGAATAACGTAATCGGTCAAATGTTATTGGCAAAACGGATGGGTAAAACTCGCGTTATTGCTGAAACAGGTGCTGGTCAACACGGGGTAGCAACAGCTACTATCGCTGCGTTGATGGGCATGGAATGTGAAGTATACATGGGTGCAGAGGACTGTGAACGTCAAGCCCTTAACGTATATCGCATGGAATTATTGGGCGCTAAGGTGCATCCTGTAACAACTGGTACAAGTACATTAAAAGATGCTGTATCTGAAGCGATGCGCGAATGGACAAACCGCATGTCTGATACACACTATGTATTGGGTTCTGTTATGGGGGCGCATCCATTCCCGATGATCGTTCGTGATTTCCAATCTATCATCAGCCGCGAAGCGCGTGAGCAAATCCTTGAAGCAGAAGGCAAATTGCCAACAGCTGTTATGGCTTGCGTAGGCGGTGGCTCCAATGCGATGGGCATGTTCTATCACTTCATTCCTGATGAAGGGGTTCGCCTCATCGGTTGTGAAGCAGCTGGTCGTGGTGTTGATACAGAGGAACATGCAGCGACAATTGCAAAAGGCTCTGTGGGTATCTTCCATGGTATGAAATCTTACTTCTGCCAAGACGAAGACGGCCAAATTGCTCCAGTATATTCTATCTCTGCAGGTCTTGACTACCCTGGCATCGGACCTGAACATGCGCACTTGCACGATAGTGGTCGTGCTGAATACGTGCCTGTAACGGATGATGAAGCAGTGGATGCATTCGAATACTTGTCTCGTTTAGAAGGTATTATTCCAGCTATTGAAAGTGCTCATGCAGTGGCACATGCTCGTAAAATTGCTCCAACCATGAGCAAGGACGATATCATTATTATTTGTTTATCTGGTCGCGGTGACAAAGACGTAGCGGCTATGGCGAAATATAGAGGGGTGGATCTTCATGAGTAAAATTAAAGACGCTTTCACAAAGGGTAAGGCATTCATCCCATTCATTAGCGCTGGTGATCATGGCATTGAGAATACAGAACGTTATATTCGCGTCATGGTGAAAGCCGGCGCCGACATGGTAGAAATTGGTATTCCATTCTCTGACCCAACAGCGGAAGGCCCAGTAATTCAAGAAGCGAGTACACGTGCATTATCTACAGGCGTAAAAATTCACGATATCTTTGATATGGTACGCCGTTTACGTACGGGCGATGATGCGGTGACGATTCCACTCGTGTTCATGACCTACTTGAACCCTATCTATGTATTCGGCCGTGAAAAATTCTTTACCCTCTGCGAAGAGGTTGGTATCTCTGGTGTTATCGTGCCAGATATGCCGTTTGAAGAAAAAGGGGAACTGGCGAGTGTAGCTAATAAACATGGCGTTGAAGTGGTATCCTTGATTGCTCCCACATCTGAAAACCGCATCGAAATGATCGCAAAAGACGCAGAAGGTTTTGTGTACTGCGTGTCTTCCCTCGGTGTTACAGGCATGCGTAGCGAAATCAAGACAGATATTAAATCCATCGTTGAGACGATTCGCAAATATACAGATATTCCTGTAGCCGTTGGTTTTGGTATTTCTAAACCTGAACAAGCGGAAGCAATGGCTCGTGTATCTGATGGTGCTATCGTAGGCTCTGCTATCGTTAAAATCGTGGCAGAACATGGTGAACATGCAGACCAAGCATTATTTGACTACGTACAATCTATGAAACAAGCTGTACTAAAAGCTGACGCATAATAACAGCTACCGCATAATAAAATAGATAATACAATACATACTAAAAAGGACGTTATACATGTGTATAGCGTCCTTTTTAGGTTAGTTAGTTTAGTTATGTGTTATATGACTGGATAACCAGTTATGAAAGGGGAATGATTAGCCGTTTGTAGATTCGGAACGTTGATGACGTTCACTGCGTTTTGCAGTGGCATTTTTGTCATGTTTTTCACGTTCAGAAATTTTGTGTTTTCTATGTTTCTTTTGATCTGGTTTGAACCATGGATGAGCACTGCTGTCCACTGTACCATCATCGTTCTTTACCATGCGATGGTTTTCACAGATTTTAAATTTAATTGCACGAATTTTAGCTGTAAAAAATATATTATTAGTATAGATAAAATTGATGAAGAAAAAAATGAAATGAGAGGTTTGGTAAAGCATAGTATAATAGGGGTATCTAAGTTTGTATCATATCTAAATATAGTAGGAGATTTATGAAGCAGAGAGTATTTGAAATCCTCTATCGTGAGCTAGTAGAAAATTATGCAAATCATAAAGGACGAACAACGACAGCCGACTTTTGGCTTACCATAAGCGCTATGACCTTTGTATATGGTCTAGTTACTTTTATAATAGGTCTTGCTACCTTCATACCCTATGGATTTTTATATGCCATATCCTTAGGGGGTGGCGTATTGATGGCATTAACAGTAGTGTTAGTATTGCCCACCATTATGATGGTAGCTAGACGGTTACGCGACTCTAATAATGACCCAACCTTGATGATTCTTATCTTTGTTCCTATTTTAGGATGGATTGCGTTGCTCTATTTGTTATGTAAAAGATCGGCTCCAACACAAGAAGCAAGCATAACTAATGAACAGATATCTGTAGAACCAAGTATACATGAGAAGCAATCTGTTTCGGGTGCCTTCATCGTGGCTCTTCTTGTTTTGGGCTGGATTGCAAACAGTATAGGTACATCTATGATGGGCCATAACTATATGGTAGAAGAAACCGCCTTTGGAAACTTGGGGCAGGGGGCTTTCACCAAAAAGGCAAACCGTTTATTAGGTAGTGATTCTGCCACAACAGAAGGCTATCTAGTGGTGAAAGAGTATTACCAAGAACTGGCTAATGGCGATTATCATAGTGCGTATCGAAATTTGAGCGGTCGTGAAATGGAACGATACGGTACCTTTGATCTCTGGCAACAAGCTAAGACAAAAGAATCGCGTGCTGAAGTTCAGTCTATACACTTAGACTATGTCACTCAAGATGTTGATGATGATGCTGTTGTAGACTATATCGGATATAGGGTAGACTTTGTAGATAAAAGACCATCCATGTTAGTTCGTTTATACAGCACGGGCAATGGTTGGAAAATCATTGGTTTTGAAGAGTTTGAGGAGGACTAGGCTATGGCATCTGTAAATGTATATGATTTAAACTATACCGATGCCTTTGTGCTAGGCATCAAAAACTACGCTAATTTTAAAGGTCGTGCGAGCCGTAGTGAATACTGGCGATTCATGGCTGGAATGATGATGGTTCAAGGAACGTTGGGAGTAGTAGCCGTTCTTTGTAAAGGTGTAGGCCTCTTTAATTTTGAGTCAATTATTGATACTATCATGATGTTGGTAGCTCTATTTTTCGTGATTCCCAATCTAGCGATTACGGCGCGCCGTATGCATGATATTGGGCGCAGCGGCTGGACTCAACTGATTTCATTTATTCCTATTATAGGGTTCTTTATATTCTTAACCTACGAATTGAAACAAGGCGATGAAGGGGAGAATGGTTACGGTGAAAGAACTGCCTATATTCCTATTACTAGAAATATAAGTGAATCCACGGGGCTTGAAGAAACTCCATCTCGAAAACAAGACTGGATTATGGGCATTACTATATTTATTCTTCAATCTATCGTATTTGGTGATACCATCGGTGATATATTATGGTATGGTATTAACGCCAATGGCTATATATAGTATTAAGCTGCATTAAATAGTATAATTATTATTTTATTTTATAAAAGTTTAACAACTCCTTTATAGACAATATAACACTTTGTAGTAAAATGAAATAAAGATGAATTCAAAAATATAGATATGATTACTTCAAAACATATCTAAGTTACTATATGTGTTAAAGCAACAGGACTTTATGAGCTTCACTGTTTCCTGCTGTGGATGGAAGGAGTTTATTATGAGACCTTGTCCATATTGTGGACATGAGGTGTTAAAAAGTGAACGATACTGTCCAAACTGTGGCCGTATCCGCAAAGCACCTATTTCGTTAGATAAGTATAGTCTAGGAATGATTGAAAACTTTAAACAATGCTTTGTTTATAAATACGCTGACTTTGAAGGCCGTGCTAGCCGTAGTGAATATTGGAATTTCTTTTTGATGTACCAATTGCTATTTGTAGCCATTCTGTTTACCTGTGCATTCTTGAGTTATATTAGTCCGCTCTCTAGTGCCGTTGGCGTAGGCTTCGGGCTAGTTATTCTTGTACTTATGTCCGTCGTCATGGTTATTCCTGGCGTAGCTGTTGCAGTACGACGCTTGCACGATCAAGGCCGTTCTGGTGGACTTGTCTTTGTTGGCCTCGTTCCTGTTATTGGTACAATTATATTGTTAGTGTTAATGGCTCTTCCTGGTGAAAGCCATACAAACCGTTTTGGATTACCCACAGGGCACGTTATTCTTACAAAACAAATGGCTCATGAAATTGGTTTGATTGATGCTACACCTACCACAGGCCTTACAGCAGGATTACTATGTGCAATCTTTGTGCTGTGGTTCCTGGTAGATCGATTACTAATGACTAGTGCGATGTAAACTATATATACAAATAACAGCCTCTCGCATGGTGCAGGAGGCTGTTTTGTTGTATAATAAATTAATTTCAATTTGTCATTTAATAGGAGAGAATTATGACTGATTTAAACATTAAAAACCTTTCGTATATTGATAATTTCAAGCATTCTGTAGTTGGTAATTTTGTAAACTTCCGTACTAGAGCTAGTCGCAGTGAATATTGGCGCTTTACAGCGGTTACAGTTGTCATAGGTTTTGTATTTACTCTATTAAGATTTATTTTTGGCCATTCATTCTTGGGATCACTTATTAATTTATTATCTTTTGCCTATACTTGTGTTATGTTTTTACCGTCTCTTGGTATTGCAGTTCGTCGTTTACATGATATAAATAAATCTGGATGGTTTTGGCTAATTATATTTGTTCCAATCATCGGTCTTGTATATGTCATTTATTTATTGGCTAAACCAGGTGATGTAGGTGATAACCAATATGGTTCTCCAACAAGCTATGAAGTAATTACTGCTGAAGAAGCTGCTCGTACAGGTCTAAAAGAAACACCATCTGAAAGCATGGACCAAAAAGCAATGCTAGCATGTATTTGCCTTACAGTTTTTAATATTTGGATGTCCTTTTTAGCACTATAATGTAAAGTCTATTTATATGAATATGCCACCTTTATTGGAACATGATAAAGGTGGCATTTTTATGTGTTATATCTATAAATTTAAACTATCTATAAACTTATGGCTATGATATATTGTAAGTTAATTATGTGTCGCAATAAATTATCTGATGAGAGAGGGATAATAGTAATGAAATTTATAAAGGTAAGTATAACTAAGTTTTTAGTTTTTGCATTGATAGGTATCATGGCAGTGGCTGGTATAGGCTACAAAATATATATAGATCATCTGAATAAGCAGTATCAGCAGTCACCTGAATACTCTTTAAAGATTATATATGAATCAATTCAAAATGGTGATCCAGATACATTTTTTAAATACGTAGATGGCGAAGGTATTTTACACCGTATTTATGATCCATATATCGAAAAACTACTTAAAGAATCTGATGGGCGGAATATATCTCAAACTAATTCAAAAGGAGAAACTAAGATTTTGAATCTTGGAGAAGCATTGCTATTTACAGCAATAGATAATTATTATTTAGATGTAAAAGAGGTATTACTTAACCAAGATTTAAGAAGTCATATACCACATAGACCTGACCCTAAAGATCCATTTAAAGATAATTTGCAGACGTTAAAAGAAGTAGGACGATATGAATTAATTTCCATAGAGGAAAAAAGTAAGAAAGATGGAGTTGTTAATATAGAAATTCGCGCATTGGATACGAAGACTAATGAAACCAAAGTATTACCTATAGAAATGACTCAAATGGATAATAAGATGTGGCGTATTACTGGCTATGACTATAAGACGTATGACTTACCATATGATGGATTTGATAGAATTTAATTAGCAGCCATTTCTTAAGTTGCTTGATTGACATCAGTAAAATTTAATTGTTATACTAATCGTATAGAATAACACTAAGGGGGGCCTTGATAGAGCGAAATGTTCGCCCCACAGTTATTATCCCAAATATAATATTTTATACCCCATACTTTGTATGGGGTTTTCTTATGTCTTGTTATTTCCTCATCTTGAATTGGATGTATTAATTTTATACAATATCTGTAATATTAATTTATGGGAATGTAGAGCATTTAGGAGAGATAGATGAGTGGTCAGAATTGGTGGCACCGGATAGGTTTAGTTGTGTGTATCGTGGCGAGTGTAGGCGTTGTAAGTGGTTGTGAGTTTAATATGGATAATTTAAAGACAAACAGTCAGGTGAAAGCTACGCAAAGCGATAGTGAGAAGGAAATCTGGCGCGTTTTTAGATTTTATTTGGCTGCCACAAATGAGTTTAATTTCACTAGTGTAAAATATAGTCATCAACATATGGAAACGGTGCAGCAAGCACAACAAAATGTACCGCTAGCTGAGTTTAAGGTGCGGGATTATGAACGTCTTGAGCAAGAACTCATTGCGGCGCGAGAAGCGGGGCACACACATAGTGACTTGGAAGCAGCTACAGATGCTTTATTACCGGTATTACACGACGTTGTGGTAGTCGTGAAAGAGCTAGATACGTATTATAAAGAAAAACGCTATGAATCAGATAATTATGCATTTGCTCATACGCAGTTGGAGAAGCTTTCATCATTAATTGAAGCATTTGGACCAAAATATAATGCGTTAGATACCATTGTTAAAACCTATCACAAGCAGGAGGGAGAACGTCTTGTTAAGTTGATGCGCAACAATGGGCAGACGAATGGCGCTAATATGGCGGAAATGATGCTTATTTATAGCGGTATAGTAGATCATATTGTGGAGCATAAATCCGATAGTGATTTCCAATGGGTGAAAGCACAGAAGGAAGCAGCCGATGGAATTGGTGCTAAGATTACTGCCGCCGAGGCTCAGAATCGGTTAGAGCAAAAGAGACATCTTGATAACGCTATTGAGGATTTTATGGCTAATCCTTCTAGTGAAACGGAGGAGGCCGTTGTTGAGCAGTATAATGAAATGGTACGAAGTCCGATGAATTTTAAATTATTAGATTCTGTACAGAAGCCGTATGTGCCACAAGAATTATAATGTGAAATATTATATGTTAAATACGATATAACATTTAGGGTAGAATATATTTGACAAGCTACCCTAATGCGACCTATAATTATCTATTATATGAAGATTGCGTTGAAAAAGACGGCACGTCTCAGACGGATTTAGTAGAGACCAAACTCATGGGCTGAAAGGTTTGGAAATCTAGAGATTTGCGGATCACTTTGGAGCAAGCAGGAACCCTGCCGGTGAACACCGTTATATGTCTAAGTGGCTTTCACAAAATGAAGCCTAGTTATTTCGTATGCTCGGAATATGCTAGCTTTCACAGAAGGTCAGTAGGGTGGTACCACGGATATTACGTCCGTCCCTTCGGGGGCGGGCGATTTTTTTATGTAAAAGGAGCACATCATGGATTACGGTAAGACGTTACATTTGCCTGAAACAGAATTCCCAATGCGCGGCAATTTGCCTAAGCGCGAACCAGAAATTTTAAAGTTCTGGGAAGACAACAAAATTTATCAAAAACGTTTGGAATTGCGTAAAGACGCAAAACCTTTCATCTTGCATGATGGCCCTCCATACGCAAATGGTAAATTGCACATTGGTCATGCCCTCAACAAAACGTTGAAGGACATCATCATGAAATACAAAACAATGACTGGTCATTATACTCGCTACATCCCTGGTTGGGATACGCACGGTTTGCCAATCGAGCATGCAGTTATTAAAAATACTGGTCTTAACCGTCATGAAATGGCGCCTCTTGATTTGCGCAATAAATGTAAGGAATATGCATTAGAATGCGTAGAAAACCAAAAACAAGATTTCATTCGCTTTGGTGTATTAGGCGAGTGGGAACGCCCTTATTTGACATTGCGCCCTGAGTTCGAAGTAAAACAACTTGGCATCTTCGGCGAAATGGCAAAACGTGGCCATATCTATAAAGGTCTTAAAACTGTATACTGGTGTACTCACTGCGAAACTGCATTGGCAGAAGCAGAAATCGAATATGCTGAGAAAAAATCCTTCTCCATCTACGTAAAATTCCCTTACGTATCCGAGAAAAAGGTTACATTGCCAGCTGGCGTAGATCCAAAACAAGCATATGCTGTTATTTGGACAACTACTCCTTGGACAATGCCTGCCAACGTAGCTATTTCCGTTAACCCTGAGCTTGAATATGGCTGGGTAAAAGTAGGCGATGAATACTACTTGATGGCTACTGAACTTGTTGATGCGGCTATGAAAGATATCGGTATCGAAGACTACGAAATCGTAAATCGTTTCTCCGGCGCAGACTTAGAATTGGCTGAATTCAAACATCCATTCGTAGAACGTAATTCCACAGTATTGTGTGGCGACCATGTAACACTTGAAGCAGGTACTGGTTGCGTACATACAGCGCCTGCACACGGTGAAGACGACTTTAACATCGTTATGCGTTATAACAAGGAAGGCAAAACTGAACTTCCTATCGTATCCCTTGTTAACGAAACTGGTAACTATACTAAACAAGTAGACGACAACCGTTATGGCGATACTGAATTCCCATTGGCTGGCGTAGAAATCCACGATGCAGAGGTGCCTGTAATCAAGATTTTGGCGCACAACAATGCATTGCTTCATAAATCTAGCTTGCGTCACCAATACGCTCACTGCTGGCGTTGTAAAAACCCTGTAATCTACCGTGCTACAGAACAATGGTTCTCCTCTGTAGATGGTTACCGTCAACAAGCGCTTGATGCGATTGACAACCAAGTACAATGGATTCCTAAATGGGGCCATGACCGTATCTTCAACATGGTTCGCGACCGTGGTGACTGGGTAATTTCCCGTCAACGTATTTGGGGTGTGCCAATTCCTATTTACTATTGTGAAAGCTGTGGCGAGCACATCATTAACGACGATACTATCAAAGCATTACAAGAAAAAGTAGCTGTAGAAGGCTCTGATGCTTGGTGGGCTCACAGTGCAAAAGAATTATTGCCAGAAGGTTTCAAATGTCCTCATTGCGGTCATGATGAGTTCAAAAAAGAAACAGATATCATGGATGTATGGTTCGATTCTGGTTCCTCCTGGGCTGGCGTACTTGAAGTTAACGGCTTAGATGTACCATGTGCTATGTACCTTGAAGGTTCTGACCAACATCGCGGCTGGTTCAACTCTTCCTTGTTAACTGCAGTAGCAACAACTGGTAAAGCACCATACAATTCTGTATTGACTCACGGTTTCGTTGTGGACGGCGAAGGTCGTAAAATGTCTAAATCTGTAGGTAATACAGTAGCTCCAAGCGACATCATCGACGTATACGGCGCTGATGTTATGCGTTTGTGGGTATCCTCCGCAGATTACCAAGCAGACGTACGTTTGTCCAAAGACATCGTAAAACAATTATCCGAAGTATACCGTAAGATCCGTAATACATTCCGATTCTTACTTGGTAACTTGGATGACTTCAATCCAAACACTGACAAAGTGGCTTACGCAGATATGTCCGAATTCGATAAATGGGCATTGTTGCGCTTAGAAGAAGTACGTCAAAAGGTTACTGAAGCGTACGAAAATTATGAATTCCACATGTTGTACCATGCAATTCATAACTTCTGCACAGTAGACTTGAGCTCCATCTACCTTGATGTAATGAAAGATACTATGTATGCTGAAAGCAAAAACAACGTAGCTCGTCGTTCTGCTCAAACAGCAATGTACGAAATCTTAAAAACATTGGTAGCAATGGTATCTCCAGTACTTTCCTTCACAGCAGAAGAGGTTTGGAAATACATGCCTAAAGAAGAAGGTATGCCTGAATCCGTTATGCTTCAAGATTGGCCACAAGGTCATCCTGAACACTTCAACCAAGAATTGGCTGATAAATGGAACCAATTGTTAGACTTGCGTACATCCGTACAAAAAGCATTGGAATTGGCTCGTCAAAACAAAACAATCGGTCACCCATTGGATGCATCCGTTACAGTATACGCTGAAGGCGCTGCATTTGACGCATTGAACACTCTTGGTGAAGAAGGCTTGGCTAAACTCGTTATCGTATCCGAAGCTCACATTGTAAATGGCGCTGCTCCAGCAGAGGCAGTAAAAGACGAAGAAACAGGCGTTGCAACAGTAGTTGCTCCATCTGAACTTGAAAAATGTGAACGCTGCTGGATCCACCGCGATACAGTAGGCCAAGATAGCGAACACCCTACACTTTGCGATCGCTGCGCAGACGTTGTAAAAACTTTATAATTATAGATGCAATAGAAAACCCTTCTCTAATAGACTTAGTTTGTTTTAAACTAATGTGCACTAGAGAAGGGTTTTTCTTTAGATAATATTAAAAATTTATAGAAATTTATGAAATCATTGTATGCTATCTTTCTTACCTAACTGTTCATATCAATTAAGACCTTGTTATTTTGTTCATGAAAATTTTATGTGTAAATTTTTACGCATTTCATGTAAAAACTAATTTCCTGGTTTAAGATATTTATAGTTAGTTTAGTTCTTGTTCTTATATGAGAAGGAGGAAGAGAAATGGTTGCAGCAATCGTTAAAGCAATCTTGGCAGCGCTTACTGGTTTAGCTAACGCTTTATTGCCTTTATTCAAATAACAATTTCATTCCCCAGAAAAAAGACCACCCAGCTTGCGGGTGGTCTTTTTCTTATATTATTGTCTTTAGACTGGTTCGCGACGTAGTCGCGAATCATAAAACCACCCGCTATGCGGGTGCGGCAACGAAAGTTATACAAAAAAATCACCTTGCTTAAGTATAATGTAGGTGTTCA
>OIFG01000273.1_pt1 | contig 16349 bp, 12 predicted proteins | sample 1582031 | NCBI WGS metagenome assembly OIFG01 (sample SAMN07501051, study PRJEB24779) | human gut metagenome | isolation source: stool | host: human infant | place: USA: Pittsburgh, PA | reverse complement strand
TTCTAAGGGTCAATTTAAGAAGGCTCTAGGTGGTCTGATGAAGGCCAAAGAAATCAAACAAGATCAGTTTGGAACAGAATTAATCGGTTAGGAGAAGGCATGAGAAAATCCTTTTATACTTGGCTGATGGCCCAGCGTAATCCCAAATCCAATGAACCAGTAGCAATCTTGGCTGATTTGGCTTTTGAAGATTCAACCTTCCCGAAGCATACCGATGACTTTGAAGAAGTCAGTCGTTACTTGGAAGATCAAGCTAGCTTTTCCTTTAATCTAGGGCAGTTTGACCAGATTTGGGAAGATTATCTAGCCCATTAATAGTGACTAAGTTTACGATAAGCATAATGACTTTTAGCATTTTCTTTAAAAAGTAATTACCATTTGAAACGGGATGAATTGTTACAATTTTTTACAAATATATCAGCTTTTTTTCAATAAATTAGGCTTGTTACAACTAGTTGGTAATTGCTTTAAAGTGCAGTAAATCACCTCTCTTTTGACAAAAAGTGTGGTATTATTGTAGAAGTTAAAATTGTTAAAAAGGAATGAATTATACATGTTATCAAAATCTAAAACAACAAAGGCTCTTCTTTACTCGACCGCAGCACTTTCACTTTTTGCTGCAAGTCACGTACATGCCGATGAAACTTCAAACTGGGCAGCACGTTCAGTAGACCAAATCAAAGCAGATATCGCTGTAAGTGATAACCAACAAACTTATACAGTTCAATACGGTGATACTTTGGGAAGTATCGCTGAAGCAATGGGTATCGATGTGAACGTTTTGGCTAACATCAATCAAATTACAAACATTGATTTGATTTACCCTGGAACAGTCTTGACAGCAACTTACAATTCTGATAATCAAGCAGTCTCTGTTAGAGTTGAAACTCCAGCTTCAGAAACATCAACTACACCTGTAGTTGCAGAAGCTAATTTGACAACTAACGAAGTGACTGTAAATGGTCAATCTGTAGTTGCAGCGGACTTGACAGCTCCAGTTGAAACAGTAAGCACAACAGCTACTCAAGCACCTGCTACAGAAGAATCAACTCAAGCTGTTTCAGAAGTAACAGAAGCTATCGCATCAGCATCAGAAGCACCAGCATACGCAGAAACTGAACAACCAGTTGCTGATGCTATTGATCATGTAACTGCGTCAGCAGAAGCTACACCTGAAGCAGAAACTACTCCAGCTGCTGAAACACCAGCACAACCTGAAGTAAAAGAAGAAGCACCAGCAGCAACGTCAGAAGCGTCTTCAGAAGCACCAGCAACTTCAGAGGCACCAGCAGAACGACCAGCTGCAGAGCCAGCAGCAACATCAGAAGCTGCCTCAGAAGCACCAGCAGCATCAGAGGCGCCAGCAGAACAGCCAGCGGTAGAACCAGCAGCAACATCAGAAGTAGCATCAGAGGCACCAGCGGCTTCAGAGGCACCAGCAGCACAACCTGCATCAACAAATACACTTCCAACGGATCCACACCTTCAACCACAAGCTGAAGCTTTCCGTCAAGATGTAGCAGCACAATTCGGTCTTACTGATATCGGTGGTTACCGTGAAGGTGATCCACAAGACCATGGTCAAGGACTTGCCGTTGACGTTATGGTACCAGTTGGTTCAGAAGTTGGTAATCAAGTTGCTCAATATGCAGTAGACAATATCTCAAATGCAGGTATCTCATATGTCATCTACAGACAACAATTCTACGCACCAGTAGATAATATCTACGGACCAGCCAACACTTGGAACCAAATGCCTGACCGTGGTAGCGTTACTGAAAACCACTATGACCACGTTCACGTGTCATTCAACGCATAATTAAGAATTACAAAAAGTCACGCTTGGCGTGATTTTTTTGATATAATGGATAAAAATACTTAAGAAAGAGGAACTCTATTTGCAAGAGTATTCTGTTGAAATTACCCTAAATCACCCAGATGATGTCTTATCACTTTTTGGAACCAATGAGCGCCATCTAAAACTTATCGAAGAAAACCTAAATGTTATCATTCATGCTCGAACAGAGCGTGTGCAGATTCTTGGAGATGACGAGGAAAGTGTTGAATTGGCTCGCTTGACCATTCAAGCCCTCCTTGTTTTAGTGGAGCGTGGAATGCTAGTCAACACATCAGATGTTGTCGCAGCCTTGACTATGGCTCAAGATGGTTCAATTGATAAGTTTGTTGCTTTATATGAAGAAGAGATTATCAAGGACAATAGTGGTAAGCCTATCCGAGTGAAGACTTTAGGACAAAAGGTCTATGTTGATAGCATTAAAAATCATGATGTGGTCTTTGGGATTGGTCCAGCCGGTACAGGGAAGACCTTTTTAGCGGTTACCCTTGCAGTTACAGCTCTTAAACGTGGTCAAGTTAAACGTATAGTTCTGACACGTCCAGCAGTTGAGGCAGGTGAAAGTCTTGGCTTTTTGCCTGGCGATCTCAAGGAAAAGGTAGATCCTTACCTTCGTCCAGTATATGATGCCCTCTATCAAATTCTTGGCAAAGAGCAAACGACTCGCCTAATGGAACGTGAAATTATTGAGATTGCCCCTCTTGCTTATATGCGTGGTCGTACCCTCGAAGATGCCTTTGTTATCCTTGATGAAGCGCAAAATACAACCATCATGCAGATGAAGATGTTCTTGACTCGTCTTGGGTTTAATTCTAAGATGATTGTCAATGGGGATATGAGTCAGATTGACCTTCCACGTCGTGTTAAATCTGGTCTTGTCGATGCCATGGAGAAATTGAAGGGAATCAAGGCTATTGATTTTGTTCACTTCTCTGCTAGTGATGTCGTACGTCACCCAGTTGTAGCCGATATCATTAATGCTTATGAAAAAGATGCACCTAAGTTTGATCTTGAGAAAAAATCAGAAGAATCAGACCAGGCTAAAGAAGTAGTATCAGGATTGACCGAATACCCAGTCATTGGTGCTGAGGATCTTAAAAAGTAAATAGATGAAAAGAGGTTTGAGAGTATGAGTTCTCAACCTCTTTTTCTTTGGTAGTCAAGTCACAGATTTCCTCTCTATTTTTGGTAAAATAGTATTAAAAAGTAGGCTAATATGAAGGGGAGAGGTATGACTAAGGCAAAAAAATGGAAGATTGGGATTATTGTTTTTCTAGGACTTGTTGCGACAGTTTTGATTGCCATAGGAGAGGGAAGATTTTGGAAGTATCAACAGAACTATATTCCAGATGGTACCTATCAGATGGTAAAATATGAGGCTAAATCGGCATATTCCAATGAATTGATAAATTGGACTGAGCGAGGAGAGAATAATGATAGCTTATATGAGGATTTTATAGTTGTTGAGAATATGAAATCTCAATTTTATTATGTTTTTGTGGGGGATGGGGAACCTTTTGTCTCACCATTTGAGCACGATGAAAAGCTTCCACAGACTTTTGACCCACATACTGGGACTTTGAAACAGGATCTAACAGTCTCTGAATATAAAGCTCTAGTGATTTCTCATATTGATAAGATTTCTAAAAAGGGAGAAGAGTATTCAAAAGTAAAGGAAGTATCTGTCCAAAGGTGTGTAGACGATTATAAAAAAATGTTGAAGCAAAAAAGAACTTATGAAAAGCGACCTAATGGTCTTGTTCTGACTGTTTATGCTGATGATGGACATATTGAGTCGCGTAGAACTTTTAAACGATTGAGCTCAGAGGAAGCCAAAGAGGTCAAAAGTGGTTATGATTGGGATTATGAGTATTCCTTGAAGTATTATAATTATTCAAGGCATGATGGGGATTATCTCATCTGGCGTTGAACTACTTACCGACCAAGTACCTTTTTACTATCGAGAATCATAGCCAAATGTTTTATTAAAAAACCTTACAGTCTTTATGATAATTGTCAAATACTATTTCACCATTTATTTTGGTACAATAGAACAGTAGACCAATAAAAAAGGAGATTATTATGAACCAGCAAGAGTGGATTGAGTACTTTGAATTAGTCAACGGTCGTAAACCAACTCCCGCAGAGTTATCTCAAGCTCAAGCAGCAGGCGAGTTTATCCTTGAACGACCTAATGTCTTTGGAGCAACTGGACAGGCTAATGAGCCAAGAAATATTAAACCAGCTGAACCTGTTATTTCTATGACGCAACAGCCTCAGTTTGCCCAAACAACAGCAACCTTCCAACAAGCCATGCCAGTGAAAAAAGGAATGTCAAAAAAAGCCAAGATTATTCTAGCATCAGTCTTGGGTGCTGTGGCAGTGATTTTACTTTCTGTTGGTGGCTATTCATTATGGCGTTATCAGTCAGGTAAGATTGCGGATGGAACATATGAGGTAGTGGCCTATTCTTATCGTGATGAAGATAAAGATAAGATGGTAAATGCTTTCGATGAATTTGATGATGTCTACTCCTTTGTAGAAGTAAAAAATAATAGATCTAGATACTATTCTTATCTCGAGGACAATAAATCACCTTATGTTAGCTTGTTAGAGTATGAACATGAAATCCCTCAGCAGTTCGATCCATGGAATAAAACTCAGACAGAAGTTTTAACAGTTGAAGAGCTTGAATCTACAGTCAAAGACTTCATGAAAGATATGTCTAAGGATTATTCTTTTTACACTAAAGACGCTACAAAAGAAGCCGTTAAAGAATCTGTAAAATCTTACAAGAAATCTCTCAAAGAAAAACGAACTTACGTCAAAAAAGGTGACGAGTATACGCTATCTACTTATGACAAGGATGGAGAACTTCAATCCCGTGTTACTTATAAGCGTATGAGTAAGGGGGATGCTGAAGAGCGTTGGGATGATTATAAGGATGCAATTAAAGATTATAAGAAAGAATTGAAGACTTATAGTGATCAGTACGACGAGTATAAGGATTACTTTAATTATGGTTATGGAGGTGACTACGGTTATGGTTACAGCGATGACTATGGTAGTGGTTCTAAATCAGGCTCTGACGATAGTAAAAGCAGCAAAAGAGGCATTGATAAAATTTAATCAGCCAATGATGTAAATGAGCAAAGTGGTACAAGAAGGAGAGCTAAAACTCCATCTTGGTACCGCTTTTCTTTTTATGAAAATAGTCAAATAGCTTTGGAGTCTTTTTTCTGGTAGAATGGAAATATCAATGAAAAAGGGGACTTTTATGAACGAAAAAGAGTGGTTAGATTATTTCGAAACAATCAATAATCGTAAGCCGACAGAGGAAGAAATCCAACAAGCAAAAGCTAATGGGGAATTTATTTCTCAAGAGTCTAAGGACGAGGGTGTTAATCCTCAACAATCTCAGTTGAGTGATCAAGTGACACAAGCCGTTTCACAAGTTGCTCCTGCTAAGACAGGCTTGTCTAAGAAAGCTAAAATTATTATTGCTTCTGTGGTGGGAGCGATTGTCCTAGTGGCACTTTCATTTGGTGGCTATGCGTTTATGCACCTGCAAGGTGGTAAAATACCTGAAGGAACCTATCTACTTGAAACTTATCGCTTTTACCATAAAGATAAGAAGAAAATGGTTGATGGTATGGAATCTTTCAAGGAAAGTGGCCTAGAGGCTCATGATTTTGTTAAAGTCAAAGGGAATAATGTTAAATTTTATTTTTATACCTTAGCTGGCGGGAACAATCTGGTTGACTTTACAGACTATGATACTGACGAAGCATACCGTCCAGATGCTTGGTCTAGAACGCTTAAACCAAACATGTCACTATCTGAATATACGAAAGTCATTGACCAGGCAGTAGATAATCAATACAAAATAAGTGAATATCGAACTAAGGCTGATAACGATGAAAGTAAAAAGATTTACGTTAAATCCTACAAAGAATCTCTCGAAGAAACCGTTCGATACAAGGTTAAGGGTGATAAATTAATCGTCACAACTTATAATAAGAAAGGTAAACTTACAGAAGAAAGAAGCTTCAAATGCCTATCAGAGGATGACGTGAAGAAATTAGATTATGACTATGAACGTGATGTTAGAGCTGATAAAAAGCTCTTTCAAAACTAGTAATGTTTAAAACCAGCCTAGCTGGTTTTTTTAGTGTCCAAAACGTGCTATAATAAGATGGTATATCATCAGTGTTAGCCCATTTGTTAACACATGAAAGGAAATTAAAATGACAAAAACATTCTACATCACAACACCTATCTATTACCCATCTGGTAAATTACATATTGGTTCTGCTTATACAACTATTGCTTGTGACGTCTTGGCACGTTACAAACGTATGATGAACTACGATGTCTTCTATCTTACTGGGCTTGATGAACACGGCCAAAAGATTCAACAAAAGGCTGAAGAAGCAGGCATCACACCACAAGAGTATGTGGATGGTATGGCTGTTGGTGTTAAGGACCTCTGGCAACTTTTGGATATCTCATACGATAAATTCATCCGTACGACTGATGATTACCATGAAAAAGTTGTTGCTCAAGTTTTCGAGCGTCTCTTGGAACAAGGAGATATCTACCTTGGTGAATATTCAGGTTGGTACTCAGTGTCAGATGAAGAATTTTTCACCGAAAGTCAGTTGGCAGAAGTTTACCGTGATGAGCAAGGTAATGTCATTGGTGGGGTAGCCCCATCAGGGCATGAAGTGGAGCTAGTTTCTGAAGAATCCTATTTCTTTAAACTCAGCAATTACGCAGACCGTTTGACTGCCTTCTTTAAAGAACACCCAGAATTTATCCAACCTGATGGTCGTATGAATGAAATGCTTAAAAACTTCATCGAGCCAGGCTTGGAAGATTTGGCTGTGTCACGTACAACCTTCACTTGGGGAGTAAAAGTACCGTCAGATCCAAAACACGTGGTTTATGTGTGGATTGATGCTCTTATTAACTATATTACTGCCCTTGGTTATGGTCAGGATGAGCATGGTAACTTTGATTTGTTCTGGCAAAATGATGAAAACCACGAAATTATCCACATGATTGGTAAGGATATTCTTCGTTTCCACTCAATCTACTGGCCAATCATCCTTATGGCTCTTGATTTGCCATTGCCTACACGTCTTGTTGCCCACGGTTGGTTTGTCATGAAAGACGGTAAGATGTCTAAGTCTAAAGGAAACGTGATCTATCCAGAAATGTTGGTAGAGCGTTTTGGTCTTGATCCACTCCGTTACTACCTTATGCGTAGTCTTCCTGTCGGTTCAGATGGTACCTTCACACCAGAAGACTATGTGGCTCGTATCAACTACGAGTTGGCTAATGACCTTGGGAACCTCCTCAACCGTACAGTTGCCATGATTAACAAGTATTTCGGTGGTCAAGTGCCTGCCTATGTTGAGAACGTTACAGACTTTGATGCTGATTTGGCTAAGGTTGTGGCTGAAAATATTGAAGAATTCCACAAACAAATGAAAGCTGTAGATTTCCCACGTGCCTTGGACGCCGTTTGGAACATCATTTCACGTACCAATAAGTATATTGATGAAACAGCTCCTTGGGTACTTGCCAAAGAGGATGGTGACAAGGAACAATTGGCAGCGGTTATGGCTCACTTGGCGGCTAGCCTTCGTGTGGTAGCCCACCTCATCCAACCATTCATGATGACAACTTCAAATGCCATTATGGAACAACTTGGATTGCCAGTAGTATTTGACCTTGAAAATCTTGAACTTTCTGGCTTCCCAGAAAATGTGACAGTCGTTTCAAAAGGAACTCCAATCTTCCCACGTCTTGACATGGACGAAGAAATTGCTTACATCCAATCTCAAATGAACGCAGGCAAACCTCAAGAGAAAGAATGGAACCCAGAAGAGGTCGAACTTAAGTCTGAAAAAGACCAAATCAAAATTGACGACGTTGACAAGGTTGAAATCCGTGTCGCTGAAGTTAAAGAAGTGGAAAAAGTCGAAGGTTCAGATAAATTGCTTCGCTTCCGTCTTGACGCTGGCGACAGAGAAGACCGCCAAATCCTCTCAGGTATTGCTAAATTCTATCCAAATGAACAAGAATTGGTCGGCAAAAAACTCCAAATCGTGGCTAACCTTAAACCACGTAAGATGATGAAGAAATATGTCAGCCAAGGTATGATTCTTTCCGCAGAACATGATGGCAAACTCACTGTCTTGACAGTAGATCCATCTGTTCCAAATGGAAGTGTGATTGGGTAAAATATCATATAAAAACAGTTTTCCAATTCGTAGAATTGCTAAACTGTTTTTTTACTAATCTTCGGTTGTGAGTAAAGCGCTTGAAACACATCTAAGTCTAGCACTTAGGAGTTCTGATTCCTTAAAACTGAAAATTATTTACTGGAGAATGTCACCTAAGCTCCGTCACTACTTAAGGAAAGCCACAAGAGGAGCTAGTGTATAAGAAAAACGAGTTCAGTCGAACTCGTTTTTCTTATACACTATATTTCAATAAATGCTTAATGCGTTCCACGCTTTCATCGGGTCCATAGGCGTCTGGGTATCGGTCCAGTCTACTAATAGCATCAAGATCTGCTTGGTCTAGGTGGAAGTCAAAACTATTAAAGTTTTCCTTCATCCGTTCGATATGAGTACTTTTAGGAATGGTCAGAATGCCTTGTTGGGTTTGCCATCTGAGGATGACCTGGGCAACTGTCTTGCCATGTTTTTCAGCAATAGCAGTTAGAGTTGGGTCCTGAAAAATACCATCCTCTCCTCTATGAAAAGGAGCCCAGGCTTGCGTTAGGGTGCCAAATTCCTTATCAGCTTTCTGGATCAGTTTGTGTTGTTTATAGGGATGCAACTCGATTTGATTGACCGCTGGAATTACAGGTGTCTGTAAGGCAAAATCCGCCAAACGCCCTGTTGAGAAGTTAGAAACACCAATGGCTCTAATAAGTTCTTCATGCTTAAGCTCAATCATAGCACGCCAGGCACCATGTAAGTCGCCAAAAGGTTGATGAATCAAATATAAATCAAGATAGTCAGTATCTAGTTTGCGAAGTGTTTCTTTTAGGGCTAATTTGGTATCTTCGTAGCCAAGCTGGCTAATCCAGGCCTTACTAGTCAGGAAAATCTCCTCGCGAGGGATACCAGTTGCCTTAATGGCACGTCCCACGGCTTCCTCATTTCGATAAAGGCTAGCAGTATCAATTAATCGATAGCCTACAGAAAGAGCATCTTCAACGGCTTTTTGACATTCTTTTTGATCGAAAATTTGCCAGACACCAAAACCAAGCACGGGTATTTTGATGCCATTATTAAGTGTTTGAAATTCCATTTTCTTCTCCTTAGTGGTGGGGTAGTAAGCTATCCTGAATTTCCTCGATAAATGCTTGAATAATTGCGGATTGTTTCTGTTTATTATTGGTCACAAAACCCAAGGTGTGCTTTGGACTGTTCTTTAGTGGAAGTAAAACAATTTGGTCCTTAATGAAACTATTAACAATACCGAGACCAGAAGCGTAACTATCTGAGGCACAGAGCAAATTCATGACACTGCCTCGGTCATTACTGTAAATCACTTGTTGGTCAGGTAGAACCTCGAGAGGATCTTCGTCAAAATGGATACCAGAGCTTTCTTGACGAAAGCGGACCTGTGGGTATCCCTCTAAATCTTTGAGGTTGAGGGATTTTTTGTGAGCTAGGGGGTGTTGGCGACCTAAGAAAATCTTGGTTTCAAACTCTCCAAGTGGGGTGAAAGTCAGATCCATGTGTTGGAAACTGCGTTCAAGGATATGGTCATTGTCTTCATCTAGATAAATAATCCCCAGGTCACTTTCGAAGCTCTCAACGCTTTTGAGAATCTTCCTAGTCGTTGTTTCAATCAGTTGAAATTCTTGATAATCACTACGAAAACGTTGGGCAATGTGAGCCATTGGAAGTGATAAGAAATCGTAGTGGTGACTGGCAACAGTGAATGATTTCTTGAATGATTTACGGTAACGTCCTTCTAGGAGATCTAACTCTCCAAGAATACGTTTGGCGTATTTGAGAAAATCATGACCGTCATCAGTTAGTTTAGCTCCTGTATTGGAACGCTCAAAGAGTTGGACACCAAGTTCTTCCTCTAAGTCACGGATGGATGCTGAGAGATTAGGCTGAGTCAAAAAGAGTTTTTTAGCGGCCTTACTAAAAGACCCTGTTTCAGCGATAGTCTGAACATAGCGACATTGTTGAAAATTCATAAGCATCCCCTTTAAAAAATATGATTGTAGGTCATATTATAACAAAATGAGAAGTCTAAAATCAGCAAAATTCTGATAGGAATAGATGAAGACATGATATGAAATTTCTATGATTAAGTCGTTTTAGAAATAATAATGGAAAGTGATCTAAGTCCTAAGAAAACAGTTCTGATAAATGAAAACTGCATCCACAGGTTAGACACCAAAAATCTAACTTGGAGGATACAGTTTTAAATATTAGTCATTAAGATATCTAATGGCTTTCAATTTTTTAGGACGAATGAGGAAGAGCCCTATAGCAATCAGTGGTAACCAAAAAATGAAATTCCAGACACTTGTAGCTGGAGCAGCCTGTGTTGATTGTGAGAGAAGTACACTAGCAAAATCAATCAAACAGTGCAGGACAATAGTCCACCACAGGCTACCAGTACGTAAGTAAATAGCCGCATAGAATATACCTATAGCTGTCGCATAATAAACCTGAAACAGAGTAGCATTCAAGGGTTGATGAGTGAGATTTACAAGATGAGCCAACCCAAAGGATAAGGCAGATAGGAGAACGACACCTAAAACCTGTTTTGAAGATTTAACACCATCTTGGAAGGCGATTTTAAGGAAGAGTCCGCGAGAAACATATTCCTCGAAAAAACCAGCCCCTAAGGCAATAGTCAAGGCAGTTCCTATCATGTGAGGTGCCTTAATGATACCAAAAGCACCCGCAGAAAGATAGAAGAAATCTGCTAAAAGAACCAACCAACATACACTTAAGGTTTCAGACCAACTGATCTTTTTAGTTGATTTTATTTTTAATCCTAGTCGCTTATGGACTAGGAAATAGTAGCCACACCCTAGGCCTAGTGTCTTAATGAGAAAGGCTATCTCCTCTGGCAGTGGCTTAAGAAGCAAACGAAGTACAAGGTTCGCAAAAATAATACTAACCCCAAAAAGGATCAGTGTCCTAGTTTCTTTTTTTGTCATTGAAAAGTCCCCCAACTTTCTTAACATTTTTTTCAAGCATACGACGAAAAACGACTAAAGTCAAGGACTTGAAGGTGTTTTTTATGTATTTTTAGTTATGAAGAGGCCGGTTCTTGATGACTTACTTCTAATAGAAAGCCTATTCTATCGTTGAAACAGTTTATTATGAGAAATAAATGAACAGATATAAGAAAGTATTAAGTAAAAACTCTGTAAAATCCTTACGAATTACCCTTCATTGTAAAGAAATGATTAAAATATAACAAAAGTGTGTCAAATTTTAAAAACATGTAGCAAATATATAATATTTTTTTCAGAAAACTATTGCCAAATTTTGAAAATCACGGTAGTATATTAAACGGTGAAGAAAATAGGTTAATAAAATGTTAACCAAGAAGGAGAAAGTGTAAATGAAAGTCAATCCATTTAAAACAACATTGTATTCAAGCGTATTGCTTGCAGGACTCGCGGCTACAAGCGTAGCAGCTGCGGATGAAGCTAAAGATGTAACAACAACTACTGATACTGATGCAACCGTATCAAATACAGCTACAGAATCAAGTGCTAATCTTGTTAAAACAACAGGTGATGCAGCAGTTGTCACTACAGTACCTGGAACAGAAGAAAAAACTACTACTGAAACAGATACTACTGTAAAAACAACAACTAAAGCTATTGCTGAAGTTTCAAATCCTGACTTCGATAACGCTGTTGAAGCTGCAACAACGACTGCAGCATCATCAAAAGATTCTGCTGATGTTAAAGCTGTTCAAGATCAAGCAGCTAAAGATGCTCAAGAAGCTTCAAATACAGTTGTTTCTGAAAATAAATTGACTCGTGAAGAAGCTGACGCCGCTCTTACATCTGCTAAAGCAAATGTTGTAGCTACAGGTGGATTCACGGCTACAGAAGAAGCAGGTGTTAAACACACTAGTGTAGAAGCTGCTAACAATGACAACAAAGTTCAAACAACAGCTTTGACAACTGCGGTTTCAGACTACAAACAAAAACTTGCAGACTACAAGACACAATTGGATAAATACTACCAAGACGTTCTTGCTTATGCTGCTTGGGAAAAAGCTTATAAAGAATACACTGGTGGAACAACTGCTCGTCTTTTGACAAAAGGATTGGCTGAAAATGCTACTGGTTTAATCTATAAAACAGAATCTGATGCTACAATGACTGTTGAAAATTCAGCAGGTTCTGTTGACTACTTGGATAAAACAATCCAATCAGGTCACTCAGTAGATGACATTCTTGAACAATTCAATACATCACGTTACATTCCAAGTGACTTCAGTGCCGCTAATGGTTCACAATACACTATCAATGCTGACGGTGAATACACTGAAGATGTATGGTTGAAGATGGCTACAGGTCAAACATTGACTGTAACATACAACAACCTTAACGGAACTTCATACAATGGTACTCCAGTTAAGAAAATCGTTGCAACTTACACTTTGGTAGAAACACCAAGTGCAGATGGTTCAGCCATTGTTAAGTTGTACCACGATCCAACTAAGACACTTTTCATTGGTTCACAAACTGACGACACTAACAAAAAACTTCACGTTAAGATGAACTTGAACTTCTTTGATTCTGAGTCATCAGTGACACCACTTGATTTGTCTAAGAACGGATCAGTTTTGAGTATCTCATCACTTAACCACTGGAACACTGAACTTGGAAACCACATTGAAAAAGTTGGTTTGAATGGTAATGAATACGTTCAAATTCCTGGTTCATCTATCACTTTGCATGAAGATGGTTATGCTTATGCAACAAACGATAACGAATTTGTGGCTAACGGTTCACGCTTTAACAGTGACCCAACAGTGGATCCAACAACTGGTGAAGTTACAGATGAAGGTTGGGATGCGATTAACCCAGACGGAACACCTCGTACGAAGAATGCCTACTATGGCGCTGCTGCAACAATCTTCAAGGGTGAACCAATGGACTTCATCGTAAGCGGAAATAACCTTAACGTTCCAACTGCTTACTGGTTCGCAACTAACTCAACAGTAGTTGTTCCTGAATTGCCAGAAGAACCAAACAAACCAGTTCTTCCAAACACTGTTTCAGCAAAAGTTACTTACCACAAAAACTTTGTATCTGTTGAAGAAACAACTGAGAAACCAAAACCTCAAGTACCAACAACTCCAACAGAACCTACACCAGGTAAACCTGTAACACCAACATCAGTACCTGTAAAAGAAGAAGCTCCAGCTCTTCCATCTACTGGTGAAAAATCAACAGCAGCTTCTGCAGCAGCAGGTGCAGCTATGGTGACATCAGCTTTGGCCTTGTTCGGTATTTCAACTTACAAACGTAAACACTAAGATAATACATAAAAAATCTAGGAAAATTTCCTAGTTTTTTTAGTTTGGAAAAATCAAGTTAACCAGAAATAATAAAGATGAAATTTTCTGACATTTCCTGGAATTGCTTGATTTAGACTGAAAAAAGAAAAATAGACATACATTTTCTAATTTTTTCAAAATCGCAACTAAAGCCTATATTATAAGCTTTTTTCTATAGTTAACTATGTATAAAACAAGGGTGTAAATATTATTTTCAAAAAATATGAAATAAATTAATTGACAAAAAATTATAATACAGTATAATAGATTGTGTTAGGAAGAGTTTGTTTTTTTGGCAGGGTGACTCCCTAGTCAAAAAGGACTAGCTTAGAATCTGGAATTCTAAGTTATCAAATTCCAATGTTTCATTGTGATGATTTAAAAAAGAGAAGATTTAAACAGCAAAAAAATTAGATTAATCGATTTAAAACATCAGCATCATCGTAGCGGGAGCTAGCGGTATTTTTAATCCGTGTAGAGCAAACGACAGATTCAAAAACAGCAGAATCGGTAGAGACTAATCGTCAAAAGCGAAGAGGGAAAGAAAATAAAGCAGTAACTGCTAATATACCTATCAGAAGGTGGACTAAACCTAATGACTGATAGGTGGTATGTTTTGAGAGTGGCATTTTTAGCCAATACTCTTCTAGAAAATAGTATCTTGTAAGCAGTGCGAAGTTCTGCGTAAAGAAGCTAGAGGGAAAGTTCTTCAGATTGACTGACTATCAATCACAAGATACTCTTAACTAGAAACCATTTTGGACCAACACGGTTTTGCGTTTGTTGGTATTGAACTGCACCTAGGGAAATGGTGGTTCAATGTTAGTAAATAAAGACTTTAACTTGTAAAAGTCTGAAAATTGTTTTATCTCATTATCAACTCAAGGATTAAGTTTTTAGTGGGATTGCGGAACAAAAGGGTGATAAGCATATTGGGATGATGCTTCAGTGACGGAATTTGACCAGATGTTTGTGAGAGCATCTGTCTATGCTACAATAGCTATTTTTAATGCTTATGTGGGATAGAAACTGTTTTCAAAATCTTGATTCCTAGGAAAATTGGGGGATTTTCCTTGAGGAATTGAGATTGTTGAAAAGAGATCAAATGGACTGAGCGGCACTTGTATCCCAAGGTAAGCAATACACCTATAAACCTAAGTTTACATACAGCAGGGAGCAAGTTTCAGTTTGAATGGGGGACGCATCTAGAGTAATCTAGATGTTTTTTTATTTTGTGAATTCTTTTACGAATAAGTAAGAGAGTGCACGAAGGAGAGAGTCATGTTAATTGCAAAAAATCAGGAGGGAAAGCTCGTTTCAGCTCTAGAAACCAGTTTGCAACGTAAGGAATCCTATAGCTGTCCTGGTTGCCAGGGAGTTGTCCTTCTGAGACATGGTCAGGTAATGTGTCCACATTTTGCTCATAAGTCTTTGCAAGATTGTCAGTTCTTCTCGGAGAATGAATCGGCCCAACATTTATCCCTTAAGGCAGCTTTGTATAAATCTTTGGTTAATCATGGTGAAAAAGTAAGTATTGAAAAGGTTTTGTCTGAGATGGGGCAAATTGCAGATTTATTTGTTGGAGATTCCCTGGCTCTAGAAGTTCAGTGTTCTCGGTTATCCCAGCAACGTTTGAGAGAGAGGACACGTGCCTATCACCAAGCAGGTTACGAAGTGCGTTGGCTTTTGGGTGAGGAACTCTGGTTGAATGGACGTTTAACAGACTTACAGCGGGACTTTCTCTATTTTACGGCTAAGATAGGATTTCACCTATGGGAGCTTGATTTGAAGCGTGAGGAAATTAGACTTAAGTATCTCATCTATGAGGATATTTTTGGGAAAGTCTATTATTTAACTAAGGCCTGGTCGTTAACCGAAAATCTCATGACAGTTTTACGTTTTCCTTATCAAGCAGAGCAGGTTGAGACTTATCAAGTAACTCAGCGAAAGAAGGTCTCACATGTGATTCAACGAGAATTAATAGGGAAAAATCCAAGGTGGATGAGAAGGCAGGAAGAAGCCTATCTTAAGGGAATGAATTTGTTATGCCTGTCTGATCAGGATTTTTTTCCACAAGTAAGATTTCCTGAATCTAAGCAGGGGTTTGTACAAATTAGACAGTCACTTGAAGGTTTTGAAAAGCTTTTTATGCAATATTATCGAAAAAGGCATTTTTCTTATCGACAAACTCTCTACCCTCCCACCTTTTATGCTAAAATAGTAAAGAATAGATACAATTAAGGAGAATATTATGTCAGACAATCGTGCTCATTTAGAAGAGAAATACACATGGGATTTGACGACCATTTTTGCGACAGATGCAGATTGGGAGACTGAATATGAAAGTACTGTTCAGGATTTGAAGAAGGCTAGTGCTTATGCAGGTCATCTCTTAGATTCTGCTAAGAACTTGCTTGAGGCAACGGAACTTTATATGAGCCTTATGCGTCGCTTGGAGAAAATCTATGTCTATGCGTCAATGAAAAATGACCAAGACACAACAGTAGGGCTTTACCAAGAGTATCAAGCTAAGGCCTCAAACCTTTACTCACAGTTGAGTGAAGCCTTTGCTTACTTTGAGCCTGAATTTATGGCCTTGGATGATAAGAAGTTAGCTGAATTTAAAGAACAAGAGCCAGGTCTTGGACTTTATGACCACTATTTCGAACGCCTTTTGGCGAACAAGGATCACGTTCTTTCTCAAGAAGCTGAGGAGCTCTTGGCAGCAGCAGGTGATATCTTCAACGGTCCAACGGATACCTTCAATGTCTTGGATAATGCTGATATCCTCTTCCCATGGGTATCAGATGGCCAAGGGGATGTGGTTGAGTTGACGCATGGTAACTTTATCACTCTCATGGAATCTAAGGACCGTGACATTCGTAAGGGAGCTTATGAAGCGATGTAT
>OIFG01000270.1_pt1 | contig 16639 bp, 16 predicted proteins | sample 1582031 | NCBI WGS metagenome assembly OIFG01 (sample SAMN07501051, study PRJEB24779) | human gut metagenome | isolation source: stool | host: human infant | place: USA: Pittsburgh, PA | reverse complement strand
ATTCCTTTCCTCCCGAGGACCATGTGTTGGTTGTTAGCACTCGGGAATCTATCAGGAACCGTACGGCACCGGCGCTTTTCTTCCGCCGATGCCATTTCCGTCCGCCGTCCGTGTCCAATATGAACGCTTATGTCGTTCAGATTTGGTGGTGACGCCGTACACGTTTATTTGACCATAAACACCGGCACGCTGCCGCTGCCCGATCCCATCGACGGTCCCGGACTCGACAGGTCCGACGATCCCGGCCTCGACATGTAGGGGCGGATATGGACGACGACAGGCGCATCGAAGAGAATGCGAGACCAGCGAGCCCGATGTTGCCTTGGCGGGCCGTTACAGCGTGTTCGACGAACCACATCATGGGATGCACCAACGAGAAGGATCCGGATGCGGGGTCACGCGAGAGCGACGCCGGGCAGTTCTCCGGATACGAGATCACGGTGCGGGATGACAACGGCGATCCAGCATCCTACAGGCTCGACTGGTTCGATGACGAAGGCATGGCACGTGGACGTCGTGCCATCCGACCTGACGGATAACGCTAAACCGAACCCGCCGATGCCTGATCCGGCTGGAGTCTATGACACGAATGATTCCGCGAGAGCGAACTTCGGCATGTGTTCCACCGACGCCTTGCCCCGGGAATAAGAAGGGAATCATGCGCCGTTAGTGGGCTCAAGCGTCATTCCAATCCGAAATGACGATGTGCGCGCGGGAACAACTTGATGCCGTCCAATGCTTATTGTCGGAAAGTACGACGAGGCTGCTGAAGGCAGGGCGAGGACGTTGGCATATTCTTTAATCGCCTTTGTGCGCCGACATTGGCAAATGAAGAGAACGATAAAAACTAAATGTGCTGAATTCCTTCGTAAGATCATGGAAAGTCGGGAAAAGAAGCGTGCCGACAACCCCAAGGATTCCTCAGGGGATACTCCGAAGAAGGCCATGGTCAGCCAATGATCGCAAGATACAGGAAGGGCGGCCGTCTTGCGAAGCTCAACGAGACGTAGATCAGGGAGGTGTGGCATCCGTGCGAATCTGGATCGGCGACGATGGATTAGATAGCCGAGATGATGAATATGGGAGGCTTCGTTATTTACAGACGTCTGAAGAGAAACAGGGGGCATGTAATACAGATGGAAGACGAGACATGGCAAAAAGTTCAGACCATGAAGAAGACGTGGATATTTGACCTTCTTATCACCTTGATCACGGTGACAGTTCTTAAAACACCTTTTCCGGATGGTGCGTATATGGCTTATAGTCGAGATGATTTTGACTTGGACGGGTGTTCTATCGATAGGTTTGGTTCGTATGGCAGATCGGAACGAATATGAGAAGAAACCTCTCGAGATAATCCGTCAAGGTGAAAGGAAATAAGAGGAGAAAGGCAATATCCAATGAACTATTAAGGATGTCTCGAAGCATGTGAACTTGCATCTTAAGTGATCATTAATCCGTGAGTGCAAAATATCAGCCGTGGAATTCATAATCCAACATAAAAGTGTTGACATTGCAAACATATCATGTAATACTACAATTAAGAGGGGTGACGGATTCAAGCACAAGATCAAAGGAGTTCTCATGGATCCGCTGGAACTTGATGTTCAAGGCAAAAGCAATAATATATCACCTCAGTTCATTACCGTCAATGCGTTCTGCTTCAAGATTTCTATGAAGATATGTCCTTCTATTAAACGATGGACATGTAACGGATGCACCTCTACATGCACTATTTTATGCACGACATCCGCAGAGAATGAATGATAACGCAGAAATGTTTAGGCATGTTCGGGATGTAGGATCTGATGCAGACTACATGGAGACTATGCTTGACTGGCTCGTCGCAACCGCAGTAAACGCTTCAAAGAAAGCAGAGTTCATCAGTGAAGACAATCAGTACAGCATAGCCTCCGGACATGCCGGGTACGCCTTGATGCTCACGCAATTATCAAGGACCACTAGGCGCTACGGACGCAAGAGAGAGACCCATGATCTCCTTGATCTGTCCCAGCAGCATCTACTAAAGGCAGCAAAAAAATGGAAAACGTCCGATTATCGATCTTATGGGCTTTTTGATGGTGTCACAGGTTATATCTTAGCCCTTGACGCTTATGATAGAACGGCAGGGAATGGTAAGCAGAGAGCCTCTCGTTTAGCTCGCAAAGTGAAACTTGAGATTATGGATTCTCTTTCACGACGGTCATTTGGTAGCCCGTATATTCAACCGCTTTATGACGTGATCTCCGGGGCGTCAGGTGCATTGTCGGCATGCCAACTGGTGGATCCCACCAGTGGATTCGAAAATACGGCACCACTTACCGCCATTCTCGAAACGCTTCCTCGAAATCCTGCAAATAATTTTTATATTTCGGAATACTTCCCTTCTGAAGAACTATATCAAAAATATCCAGATGGATACATAGATTTTGGGGTGGCTCATGGAGTAGCGGGAATCGTTCCTAGATTAATAAACTTATGTGATGATTATATTTTCATGAATTCGGAACTCACTCGACAACTAAGCAGATATGTGACTTGGCTTATTGAAATGACCCTAGGGCCTGCCAGCGAAGGGATACATACTGTTTCTGAAAAACCCGAAAGAACCAGCATGAATGACATCAAACCTATTTCTGGTATGGAGGGTACGTGGTGTTATGGACAGTTGGCTCGCATAGCTAGCATACAAGCTTTACCATGCACCATAATCGAGCCGCGTGCACATCACCTAATGAATGAGTATCTTAAAAAAGTTTTAACTACTGAAAAACTGCAGCTTATCGCGGATTCCCTTTATGGAAGCGGAAAGCTTGGTCTATGTCACGGCCTCGCGGGATTTCTACTGACTTTGCGTTTTCTTATCAGCAATGTGGAGCAAATACGTGACGGAATCCCTCTATCCCAAGAATCATCGGATTTTATTGCCGATCAGGTGGCAAGATTGAAACATGATATCCCGTATAAGGATCTTATGACCGAAGATTGCCGAAATACTGGTTTCCTGAATGGCATCATAGGAACCATATCAAGTGTATTGTACCTATCCCGCGATCCCATTGCCGATACGTGTGACGAACTCGATGTTATGTTCTTCGGGCACAGGAGGATCCGTGAAATCACACTATAAGTTTAATGGTTTGATGCAAGTCAGAATATGTACTCACGATTTGAAATCGTATAATAAAATTCTGTATGATTCTAATGTTTTCGAGGATGAAATAAAAGAATATGTAAATTCCAGCCTGCCTGCCCTCGCGCTTGAACATGCGTCAAACGATCTATACCAACAACTTGTCCTAGACGATGATAACCAATCAATGAAAAAGGTTATTGGTGGAGCATTTAAGTATTTGGATAGACATGCCAATCGAACAACACCATTCGGATTATTCGTTGCTCATAGAGCTTATAGAAATGATTTTTCTCATACTAAAAGTTCCGAACCGATAATTTCGAAAGGACAAGTTCGGATTGCCTACGCTCCGAAGTTCCACGAACTACTGCGAATGCAATCGACATGCGATGCCTCTTACCTTATCGGATTAAATCCAACTCTTGTCATATTTGGTGATGCCTTCACATGGGTGCATCTGGTAAACCGAATTAGTGGTGCCACGAAGAATATGCGTTTAAAACGTACCCCTGTACTGTCGATGATCGTCAAGTATTTTAAATCTACCAGATTCGCGAGCAGAGGCGCCGTGACGGACCTCATCACGAATGCCCTTGATGGTGTACGGGGCAAGCGGATAAAGACATTTATTGACTCTTTATTAAACATCGGTTTTTTGGAAGTTCTCGACAACAACGATACAGATGCAAATAAAAGCCTGTTCACTTCTTTCCCGATAGACTTACCTTATCCCGATGAAGATACGATATCGCCGATACGGTCTTGTCTGCGTTCAATACGATTAAAAGAGATGCATTGCGAGAGAACCTTAGACGCTGCGGGAGAGATAGTTGGACATGAGTTTATTGAGCTGGAACTTGATCAGCAGAGTGAAATCCATCTGAAAAAGGAGGAAATACAAACACTGGAGCAAGCCATAAATGCGATCATATCGACTTCAACGCTGGCCTCAGACACGGTGTGGAATCTTACCCTTTGGAGCAATGAGTTCGTTGAAAAATTTGGGCTGAACAATCCTATCCCAGTTACAGTTGCACTCAATCCATTATTAGGAATCGGACCACCGTTCGGGTACGGGAATCCGGCTCCGTCGTCATACGACTCGTATCGAGCGAGCCCGTCAAAATGGCGGCAGGAGGATTTGGACTTTCGACTGAAGATGATTAGCGAAGCAACGATACATCGAGGGGTGGAATCCATTGATATTTCAGATCAGCGATTTGAACAGGATCTTTTTGATCTGCAGCAGAGATTCGATGTGAACGACATCTATCCGGACTTCGATATATCGATGCAGGTGAGTGAAGAAAATCACGAGAGGAGTTTTCTTCTCCGATCCGATACGTGCGCTCTGGGTGGACATACCTTTACGAGGACCGAACGTACGATGGATGAGCATACAAGAGCATCGTGGCAGGAAATTTTAAACCATCTTGCCAAAGATCAGGGTGTTCGATGCGCCACAGCGCTCGAAACTCATCCTATATCCGCTACGGTAGACTATCTTGTCCCGGTGTCGGCATCATTCAAATCTGTGACATCAACCTATGCCAGTGATGCAAATATTCCTTTCGATTCGCTGTTCATCATTGGGACTGATCATGGGCTCGCGCTGGCACGTCGGCGTGATGACACGCACGAATTCGAACGAATTGTCATAAATCATCCGAGCCTGGTCATTCCGCTTGCTTTTACAAACGAAGCTCGACTCATTATGGATATTTCACGGACCTCATACAAGGCCATGGCTGGTTTCAGCTGGGCGCAATTGGAAGGCATGAAACGGCTTCCTGAGGTTCGCTATGGCAATGTGGTGTTACGTCCGGCTGAATGGACCATCCCTAAACAATTGAACGATGCAGCAAGAGAAGCCATCAAGAAGCAAGACTACAGTTTGTTGCGACAAGCATTGTCACAAATCGGGATTCACGAAGATTTCATCTACGCTTCAGGAGACAACAGACTACATTTTGATACTCGCTCACAGGTATCTTTAGCGATGGCAGCTAAACTGTTGAAAACAGCCGGAAGAACCGATCGCTTAGAAAAAAGCAGCATTGATTACTGCAAAGGAGTGGAACTAGCGTCTAGCAAGGGGAAATGTCGCCTATCAACCGAAATCATCCTCTCGGTATCCCGTCGCATCAAATGCAAGGCGAATGTCCCTGTTGAGATGTCACTTCCCATAAATACAAACACCATTGAAGTCCGAGATGATCGATGGATTTCCATAATCTTGTTGGCCGTCCCGGAATTTCTTGACGAGCTCATAATCCACGCGGCACATTTCACACAAACACAATATATGAAAGGTATTATCAGCACGTGGTTCTATGTGCGTTATAACGATGACGGCTGCTCCGTACGTTTAAGATGGAAAGCACAATCTGGACCTGAACAGCTTATACCCAAAGTGATTGAACTTGCGACGCAACTACGAAACTCCGCACTGATTCGAGGCTGGCAGATTACCGAATACTCCCCGGAAACGCATCGATACGGGAAAGGGAAACTCCTTGACAATATACATGAAGCCTTCAGGCTATCCTCCGAGCTTGCGGTTAAGGAACTCAATAACAAGTTATCTTACACTTCAGAAGATGATATCGTCGATATTGGCGATGCCCTTGAGTCGATTATCAATTATTTGGACTTGCTTGGTGTTCCCAGTGAGCTCTACTGCGACATTCTTCCCTCTCACGCCAAGCCCACCACCGCGGCACGCGAATACTGGAGGAAGATTAGCCACAGCGGTACAAGGCCACACGACGACGATGGACGATTCAGCCTCATATCCACACCATCACCCTTTATGATGATTTCCCGTTTGTCGGAAAATCGTAGTCAGGTGGTTCGGATAGTTGCGGACATGCTTCATATGCACTGCAATAGGCTTCGCTCTTCGGGCGATTCGTTTGAAGAAAGCATGTATTGGCTGTTGCGTCGCGACCTACACAAGAGGAGGATGACATCTGATGGGCGATGATCGGAATGCGGGTAGTGAGGGTTCCCCTGTTCCCTCTCCCGCGGGACGGCGGGCCGCACCGTTGGGGGAGTCTTTCCGGTGCGCGGTCCGTATGCTTTGCGGCACGGGTGCCCTGAGCCTTGCCGGACTGGTCGTCATGACCGTGATACGCGGGCTTGTCCCGGGCGTGCAGGTGTTCGCCGTCAGCACCTTGGTCTCCAGCGTGGCCGATTCCGACGGGAGTCTTCACCCGCGTGGAACAATGTCGCTCGCGCTGCTCGCCGCCGCGATATTGACTGCCTACGTGCTGGACAATCTGATGAAATACGTGGGCGACAGGCTGACGCTACGGCTTTCGTACGACACCGACATGCAGGTGACCAGCAAGCTGTGCGCTTTGGAGGTCCAGGATTTCGAGTCGGCCGACACGTACGACACGATACAGCGCGTCGATTCGACGACGGGAGAGCATATCTTCGGATTGTTCGACACGGCGCGTTCCGCGGTCCAGGCCGTCATCGCGATCTTCGGCGTGGCCGCGGTGGTCGCGTCATGGAACGGGTGGATCGCGCTGATCCTCCTGGTCGCCCCGGTCCCGGCGGCGGTGGCCACGTTCCGTCTCCAGGCCAGGGCCTATGACATCGAGTACGCGCGGGCGCCGCAGTTACGGCTCGCCTCCTATTTCCGCGCGCTGCTGACCTCGGACGCCGTGCGCAAGGAGATCAGGATCTTCCGTCTGGCCCGCATGTTCCAGGAGAGTTACGCGGGGTTGAGGAAAAGGTTCCTGGACCAGGACGGCGCCCTTATCCGCTACAACCTGACGCAGGCGGGCACCCTCGGACTCGTTTCGGCCATGGCCAACGTGGCCGTGATCGTATTCGCCTCCATCGTTGCCGCGGGCGGGAGCCGGGTCGGCGAGCTCGCGGGCTTCATATCTGCGACGACGCAGATGAACGGGCTTGTGCTCGCGGCGTTCCTGGGAGTGACCGGGATCTACCAGCATCTGCTGTACGTCTCGAACTGGGTGGCGCTCATACGGATGAAGCCGAGCCCGATCCGTGAGGGGAAGCTCGCCCCCACGGATGGCGCCGGTGGGGATGCTGGCACGTCGGATGCGGTCGCGGTCGAGTTCCGGCACGTGTCCTTCACGTATCCGGGCACCGACAACGAGGTGCTCCATGACGTCTCCTTCACGGTGCCCGCCGGCACCACGGCCGCGCTCGTGGGCCTTAACGGTTCGGGAAAGACGACGGCATGCAAACTATTGCTGCGCTTCTACGAGCCGACGGGCGGACGGATCTTGATCGACGGGATCGACATCCGGGAATACAGCCGCGATTACCTGTACGCCCGCTTCTCGGCGCTCTTCCAGGATTTCGCCAGGTTCGAGCGCTCGTTGGGCGACAACGTGGCCTTCGGCATGGGGGAAGGCTTCTCCGGTGGCGGGCGGACGGACGTCGTTCTCGGGAGTCTGGAGGCGGTCGGGCTCGGGTATCTGCCCGACGAGCTTCCCGATGGTCTCGATACCGTGCTCGGGCGTCGTTTCGAGGGCGGACGGCAGCTTTCCATCGGGCAATGGCAGCGCGTGGCCATGGCGCGGGCGCTTTGTAAACGTCCCGGCCTGCTTGTTCTGGACGAGCCGACGGCCTCGGTGGATGCCGTTTCCGAGAAGGCGATGTTCGACGCCCTGGCCGGGCTCGATCGCGGGATGACCGTTCTTTTGGTGGCGCATCGGTTCACCACGATCGGTCATGCCGAGAACATCGTCGTTCTGGACCGGGGGAGCGTCGTGGGGACGGGAGACCATGCGGCATTGCTTGAGAACTGCAAATTCTACGCGGACATGTTCCACGCCCAGGAATGCTACAGCCAATAAACCTCCCCACGCCGACACCATCCGCTCCCGAATGAGGAGCTCGTGCGGCCGTTCGGACACCAAGCTCGAGTCATCGCCTCAGGCATGCCGTACCGTCCTTGTTGCCATCGTTGCCGCGGCTTTCATCCTCGCACCAAGAATTACCGGTGCACAGCATCCAATTCCACGACACGATGGCCGGTCCCATCCAGAAAATGAGATGAGGGAGTCCACCCGATACGACACGTGTCCTTTGCGAGGCAAAGGATGGAGGTGTTTTTCCTGGGCACCCGCTTGTTTTCCGTCCCGATGCATGCCCCTTCTCGTATATCGCGTCATGTTCCGCGTCCTCCTTGAGGATGGGTGGTGGACACGATCGATGACGCTCATAGGCAGCCTGGTCTGGTCTGCCCCGCACCCGTTCGGGAGTACAACCCAAGTAGAGCAATTGTTCCGCATCCTTCGATGGCGTCATGTCAAAGGTCACGATACGACATCGTCGGTTTCCCCTGCATTCCGAAACAGCGCGCATGCTGGGTGCGATGATGTCCATGCCGGCGAAGATGCCCGAGGGGGCCAGACCGATACTCCACAGCGACATAGGCCGGCAGTACCAGCACGCGGCGTGGACGGGGAGGCTCGAGCGGGCCGGCATAGTGCAGAGTATGTCGCGGAAGGGCAACTGCATCGACAACGGCGCGACCGAGCAGGTCTTCGGGCATCTGAAGGACGAGTTCTTCAGAGGCAGGAGATGGACCGACTTCGAGTCGTTCAAGGCGGACCTTGATACGTACGTCATCCATTGGGACACGAGGCGCAGGTAGGTTAAACTGAAGGGACTGACCCCGTCACCGACCCCAAGGGCGAACTCAAACGCGACACCGAGGCCCCGATGAGGGCGCGCGGCTACACAGTGCACGCGCTCGACCTCGTGGACTTCACACATTCCGACCGGTTCAACCCCATGCGCTACATCGACCCAGCCGAACCCCAGTCGGCGATCCTACGCCTGACCGACAACCTCGTGACCAACGCCACCGGCGACCGCAAAAACGGCGACGGCTTCTGAGAAGACGCCGAAAAGGCGCTGCTGTCCACCCTGATCGCATGGGTCACTACACCGAGGATAACCCCACGCTCAACCACGTCACCGACATGCTCGACCAAATGGGAGCCAGCGAACAGGACGAGGAACGCGAGTTCATCGTCGATGCCCCTCTTTGACGAAACCCGCGTCGAAATCGCCGCCATGCGCGCCCACGAGGACGACTACGACGAGCAGACGCGCGACATGCTCGAAGGCCTGGCATTCGCCTGCGCCCAATACAACACATTCCTCAAAGGCGCCGGCGAAACCAAGAAAAGCATCATCATCACCACCGGCGTCCACCTCGCGCCCCTGCAAGTGCGCGAGGTGCGCCGCATCCTCTCCGGCGACGACATCCACCTGGAATCCTTGGACGAAGGCAAGCGCGTGGTCTATCTGGAACTGCCCGACACCAACGCGACGTTCGGCTTCCTGGCCAGCGTGTTCTACCAATGCCTCTTCGAAACCCTGGTCAGGAAAGCCAACCACACGGATGGCGGCCGACTCGGCCGCGATGCGCACTGCCTGCTCGACGAGTTCGCCAACATCGGCAAAATCCCGAACTTTGTGAGACTCGTCGCCACCATCCGCTCACGCGGCATCAGCTGCTCGATCATCCTGCAAACCGTCTCCCAAGGCAAAAGCCTATACAAAGACGACTGGAAACCATCGCCGGCAACTGCGACAGCTGGCTCTTCCTCGGCGGTAACGAAGCCTCCACCACCAAAACCATCAGCGACCGGCTCGGCGACCAAACCATCGACGTCATCGAAACCAGCGAAACCAAAGGCACGAACGGCTCCTGGAGCCGCAGCGTCCGCAAGAACGCCAGAAAGCTCCTTACCCCCCCCCGACGAACTCGGCCGCCTCGACACCGATCAATGCATCTACCTGCTACGAGGCCTACCACCCTTCCTCAGCCACAAACTGACGGACTAGGAAGGAGAGCCATCCATATGCGGACAGTATGACAAGTGCATCAACGAATCAAGTCTGACAGTTTATCCGTTGAACAGTAGTTAGGGAAGTTCAAAGATTCATCAACATACACGAGAGGTTGCTCTTAGGTACTAGTGTGGTAAGACAGTCTGAGAGATGTCATGTTTGATTAGGAGTTTGTAGGGCGATGAAGATATCTTCGGTGATTGTTAGAAATTACAGTAGGCTAATCGACTGCACTCTGGATGTTAGAGAGAACTTGATACTCGTAGGACCTAACGGAAGCGGGAAAAGCTCATTAATTAGATGTCTTGATCTGTTATTGGGTAAAACCATGCAGCAACTGTATTACAGTATCAGTAGTTCAGATTTTAAGGACACAGAATGTCCACTCATTATTGAAGCAAAGTTAACAAATCTTAATGAGGATGAGCTCTCATTTTTCCCAGACGAAGTTGATGCTTCCGACGGATCTTTGACAATTCGGCTGGAAGCGATCTTCGATGGCGAGGATCTTACGATTAGCCGTTATTGTCCTAAAGGCGTAGGTAGCGGCACATTGAGTTCATCACAGCTCAAAAGTATTAGATGGAGCCTAATTCCATCGGATTTTTCAGCTAAGTCTCTAAATTCAGGGCGAAAGACTATTGTCGATGATTATCTTAAGGAAATTAACGTGTCGGGTGATAAGACGAAACTAGAAGAAGCCATCAACGTGCTCTGTAGTGCAATCGATACTTCAAGTGCCTTTGATGGAGCTTTAAGATCCTTGGCACTGCAGTTGAACCCGGCATTGGCAGGCGGCGTGGACGCTACTGATCTCCGTTTCATTCCCGGAGCAGCAATTGATGGAAATCTGCTGAGCGATGTGAGATTACAGATAAAGAGCAAGTCCGGAGTTGCACGAGAAGCCACTGAACAATCAGACGGTACAAAGGCGTTGATTGCCTTCGCCGTATTTAATTTGCTGAATTCAGACGGAATCATCGCCATTGACGAGCCAGAGACTCATCTTCATCCATCTGCCCAGCGTAATTTGATGCGTATTTTGCTGAGCATGGGGCGACAGCTGGTTATCGCAACGCATTCTGGGGTCGTTGCTGGCGAGTTTAATCCTGACAATATAGTGGTAACTCGGGATGGGCTTATTCCCGTACAGCCACGTCAGGGGTTCCTTCAGGGAGATCAAAAAGCACTAGCAAGATGGTGGATAGGCAGTAGAATTGAGCTTTTGACAGCAAAACGTATCATTGCTGTTGAAGGGCAATCGGACAGGATGCTAGTAGAAAAAGTTGCTGAGCTAACCGGCCAGCATTTGGAGAGAGACGGCATAGAGCTCCTTGAAGCCGGTGGATGTAAGGAAATGCCTCATGTGATGAGCATCTTTGGAGAGAACGGTTTCGGCATGCAGGTTAGCGTTCTGATTGACGAAGATGCCGAGGCTTATACAGCAAAATCATTAGGTGTTCCGGTTAATGATCTCGCCTCGAAAGCTGTATATGTCTCAAGGATTGACCTTGAAGATGAATATGTCTCCGCTATCGGAGCGGCTAAACTATGGGACAAACTTGGTGAGTCGAGTTTGTTTAGTCCAGAAATATTGAGGACTTGTGGCATTACTAATGATGCAAGCATTCCAGATGAGGGTCAGCTTGCATCTTTCTGCAGAAATAAGAAAAATAAAATTGCTTGTGCCGTAATTGCTAGCGAAACTTTGACTAAAGATTCCGCAGAAAAGGTTTCTAGCGTTATCGAGGTGCTTCAGAATGACGTCCACTGAGTATTTCATGACGCAAGAGCAGCAGGAGATTTTCAACTATCGACCGTTGAGCATGGTGATTACTGCGCCGGCAGGGTGTGGTAAAACGGAAGCTCTCGCTTATCGTGCAAAAGGTCTTATTGATTGTTATGATTTTGCAGGGAATGGGAGGAAGCTGCTGGTTGTATCTTTTACGAATCAAGCAAAGGATAATATCAGCGAGAGAATTAAGAAACACATTGGATTGCAAACCATGCGGCAGCATGTCACAGTATGCAATTTTCATGGATTGTCTGCGAGAATCATTAATGCGCACAGGGAAATGATTGGGCTTGACGACGAATGGACTGTTGCGAATTTTGACTGGATTGGAAGTTTCGTGCGATCCCTTAATTGCGACGGGAAAGTAAAGATGCAGGCCAGGGAGGCACTTCAAAAAATAAAGCTTGAATGTCTAACTGACAATGAAGTGAGAGCAAAAATTCAAACAATTTGTGGACAGGTCGGCAATCTTGCACAGATTATTGAGAAAGAGCGGATTAAAGAAAAAATTGTTACCTACGATGATCAAATCAGAACTGCTTTATGGATTCTGCAAAATAAGAGCGTCGCGAAACTTTATAGGAATCATTTTTTTGCGGCGCTAGTTGATGAATTTCAAGACTTGACTCATCAACAACTACATCTTGTTCAAGCTCTCTGCAAGGAGAGAGTCACGTTCGCAGGAGACCTTGCTCAGGGTATTTATTCATTCGCTGGAGGCGACGCAAGATTCGTATTTCACGAAATTACTAAGAATACTGAAAAGCAAGTTAAGCTTCTTAAATCGTTCCGTTCTTCGCCTGCCGTTCTCGATGCCGTCAATTCACTCTCTCCACGAACCGGTAGCGAGCATCTAAGCGCTGCTTTCCCGGAACATTGGGGCAACGGCGGGCTCTCTTCATATGCTTCATTCGATTACGAGGATGATGAAGCGGAATGGGTTGTTCGCATGTGCCAATTTATTTTGGAACGTTGTCCTGAGCATCGAATTGGAATTATCTCACGAACTGCTTTCCGAACGGAATCCGTCAAAAGCGCTCTTAAATCTCATAATATTAGCTATGCCGACTGGGGAGATGGTTTATTCAGGCCTGAAACAGCAAAAATATTGCGAAATATCTGTGATGAATTATCAAGCGAGTCATGTAAAGAACCTGAAGAATTAATGTCCTTCATCAAGAAGAGGTATACCGCTTTTCATGGAAACTTGTCCGAAGAATACGAAGATGCATGTGGATGGTTGTTTGATCGGCTAGCGCAATCTGATGCATCTTCAATAGCAGAAGTCAAAAGATGTATTAATGCGCAAAAAGGCAATGAAACTATTGCAACGCGCAAAGGAATACATTGTTTAACTGGGCACGCTGGAAAAGGGCAGCAGTTTGACTGGGTGTTTGTCGTGGGACTTGAAAAAGGAACCATACCGTTCTATAAAGCCAAAAGCGAAGAGGCTCTAGATGAGGAAGCGAGAGTTCTTTCAGTAATGATCTCTCGTGCACGAATCGGTTATGTAGCGACTTCATCTTCAACTAACCCACGTTCTCGGTATTCAAGAGATGCTTCATCTTTCCTTCGTTATCTGCAACATGCTCCGAATTTCTTGTTCGGTAAAGATCAAATAGAATTGTGGTGTGCTGAAGCGGATTGGACAGCACTTTCGCAGATGTAGTTATATGCTTATTGCTCAAAGCGATCCAACTTAGTCTTCCGCCATGCCAGTGCTAAAAATCTAGGTATTGTTGCGAGGTGAGATGTTCTTTTCATCTACAAGCTAACAGACCGAGGTTCGGGGTGGACGTCGTTTCTTTTTAGGGTTAAGCCGTCGAGGCATGAGCAGACGCCCTATACGAAATGATGATCCAGCGACCAAGGACAGCGGTCTTGATAAGTCAGTTGACGGTATCCGTCGGCTACGTCCTTGCCAAGGGAGCGTTTGATCCAAGACAAATCAATAATGCGAGCCATGCAGTACACCGTGATATATGCCGCTCCGTGGAGGCGTAACATCGCCGCGACGGATTGTACGGTCGCCCCACTTGCCCAAGAATCTTCGATTAATAGGACATGGGAAAGATCCAGATGCTGTGATTCCGGTGTGAGTGAGAAAATCTGCGGATCGATGCGATTATGCACCTTCCCGGCGTTTGCATTCAAATGAAGTTGAGGGATTCTCTGTTGAGACATGAACGGCTTGACCAAATTGGTCAGGGTATGAGCCTTCCCATAATTACGACTGGATTGGGTGGAAGGAATCGTTGCCCATGAGGTCGGCATACTGCCAGTAAGACGACTTATGCAGGGGTAGTGCACTGCCAAGGCGTCGGCTGCAATGTACTTGATATCCGTCTGGTATTTGGCTGCTGCTGGATTGGTGAGGTTTTTGTATCCTTGCATGACGCGGTACATCTGCTCGCTCTTATAAGCGTAATGACCGAAACGCACGGTATTGGCGAGTTTGACGCCACCGGGGCGTAGCGCGCGAGCTTGCTGGGACTCGACATTACAGGCCAGACACAAAGGATATGATGCGTTCTTGGGGCCACCGCATAGCGGGCATACATGATTCTGTGCACTGCTGTAAATGACGCAGGGGGCGTAACTGCCCATGCGTTCGGCTTTCGCCCGTTCCAGACTTTGATAAGCGCTCGGGCGCATCGAATCGCTCATACGGTGGCAGATTCCTCGGCAAGCACGGCTTTGATGAGGTCATCCACGTTATCGTTGACGTAGAAGATGCGATCTAGCGCCCGGCTAGCCCCTACCACGTCATCGACAATGTACACGCCAGGCCTGTTTTCTAGGTCGCGGGCCCATTGGGCCTTATCGAGCACCATGCGGTTAATGATGATGGGGCGGCCGTGACGTTGTGCCTGACGCGCTTGAGCTCGCGTGCCGGAATGTTCGCCGGCATCCGCAATAATCGTGGCAACTCCGTAACCAGACATCAGGGCATTGCGCATCGGGAACGACTGCTTGGTCGGCTGGGAGCCGGGCCAAAACTGCGAAAGCACCAACCCGCGTTCCTCAATCTCATGCTGTAGGCCACGATTCTCGGCCGGGTACTGCCGGTCGATGCCGGTGCCGATAAACGCCACTGTGCGTCCTCTATCGTCCAGTGCCGTCTGGTGGGCGAAGGTATCGATGCCTTTGGCCAGGCCGGCGATGACGGTTAGTCCTCGTTCGACCAGCATGTGGGCGCAATTCACGGCGAAATGTGCGCCCTCGGGTGTGCAATGGCGTGATCCAACAACACTGACGCCCGGGTCGTCGGCTTTCAAATCGCCGCTGGCAAACAAGAACGGTGGCACATCGATGGTGGCGCGCAAACGTTCGGGAAACCTCGGGTCAAACACCGAGGCAAAATCAAAGCCTTGGTCATGCCAAGTCTCAAAATCGCGGACGGCTGCAGCCCGAGCCTCCCTCATTCGATCGACCTGTTCGGGACTCGGACCGATGTCATCCAGCAACGTGCCCTGCATATTGTCGTCATCGGTATCATCACGCAGCAGCGGATGCGATGCGGGATCGATTTTATGCAGAAGTAAGCGTTCTGCGCTGCCTTCGAGCACGCAATCGTTGGCGATGGAAGTCCAAGTGTCTGGTTTCTCGCAAGTCTTGAGCAAAGCAATCAGCGCGGAGTTTTCACGCATGAGTTCAGCATGATCCATGACGCACCTCCGTTGTTCCAATCGTTTCCATCTCTACGGCAGACCATAGCCATCATCTAGCTTAGGCACGACGCATGAAAGCTAATATGATATCTATCTTTTTCGCACCATTTGCGGACATTTTGTGCGACTACGTTGTCAGCCGACAGATGCCACACCGGTGTTCGATTCCCCTGACTTGTTTCCATCCTAGGCAAAAGATGTTGGAATGTCAGTGACTCAACCAGCAGCGACGCTCGAATAGCGTCTACCAGCCTTCAATTAACCATTTCATAAAGAGTCGGGGAAAGTTGAGGGAGCGTCGATACTAGGTACATCCCATGATGGGGCTGAGGGCGACGGTTGAGGTGCAGGCTGAGGGGTGGCAAGAGAAGCTGGTGCTGAGCGATTGGTACTGGTTGATGGCTGCTGCTGGATGGGTGCGGACTCTGGTTCGAATGTCCCGGACGGCTCAGCTGGCGCGGATGGTGCTTCTTCTGCCTGTTTGATGGCGTCTGAGAGACGCTGGGTGAGGGGTCTGCGCTTTGTTCAGGGCAGCGATGTCGGTGGCGGTGTGCAGGGCGTTGCGAGCGGCATCGAGTTGAGCGCCGAGCGATACGCGCGTCTCGCTAACGTCGGTGTTGGCCTCGGTGAGTCTACGCGCCTGTTGCGATTGCCTGATGGCGGCAGTCGCCTTCGAGAGTTCGTCGAGGGCTGCCTTCGTTTGCTTGTTGCGCGCGTCCGCAGTACGGGCGTTCTCTTCGAGATGTGCCGTGGAGAGGCCCTCTTCGCAGGGAGGAATCTCGTTCGTCGCGTGATGTTCGACCGCCTTGCGTAGAGAGACCAGTGCCTCGTGATCGGTCACGTCGGTGTCGCCCAACGCCAGCAGTGGTTTGGCGTCGTCCAGGGCTGCGTTCCATTAATTGTATAACTTGTTTGATTGTTGGATTGCTTGATTGCATGACGCGAGGGCCTGTGCATGGGCATGGCGTTGCCCCGCGATGATAGCCACCGATGCCAGGACACCGATCAGGATGATGACTGCAATCAGAGCCAGGATGCGTGCCCACGGGACGCGCCGACGCACCCTGATGGGCGGCTCCTCGGTTTCGTCCGCCGTCAAGTCGCCGGTGAATATTTCTTCTGCCTCCGACGTGTCGGAGGCAGAAGAAGATGCTGCGCTCTGGTCAGGGGTCTCGGGTTCCGTGA
>OIFG01000262.1_pt1 | contig 17050 bp, 17 predicted proteins | sample 1582031 | NCBI WGS metagenome assembly OIFG01 (sample SAMN07501051, study PRJEB24779) | human gut metagenome | isolation source: stool | host: human infant | place: USA: Pittsburgh, PA | reverse complement strand
ATGGAGCGGGTGATGGGAATCGAACCCACAACATCAGCTTGGAAGGCTGAGGTTTTGCCATTAAACTACACCCGCATATTAAATTAAAAGTTTATTTGGTGCGGCCGAGAGGACTTGAACCTCCACGGGATTTCTCCCACTAGGCCCTCAACCTAGCGCGTCTGCCATTCCGCCACGACCGCTGGCAAAACGCAATAGTTACTATTAACTATCGAGAACATAAACAATTGTAAATGTTTTGTAATGAAATGTCAATAACTTTTTAACATATTTTTAAAGATGTTTTACAAACAATTAATGTTTAACTCTTTTATTAAAGCAACGATAATAACTATACATGTTTTTATAATTAATGTCAACATTTAATAAACAAAAATATTCAGATCTACAATTTTTGTAAAAGTAGACCTGAATTTCAATTTTAGTTACTTAGTAGCTAAGTTAAATGTTCTATTAGTGATAACTTTCCATTACAAATACCGCACCTCATCTTCCGAACATCTACTTTCCTTATCCTTAAATACTTGTAACCACATGATTGGCATTTATATAAATAATTAGCACGCGCTTCATATGATTGAATTGGTGCACAAAATCTCGGAGCACCAACTTGCTTACTCAATATTTTAAATTCTGAATCTTTATGCTTATAACCTTTTCCACCTAAATGCAGATGATAGTGACATAACTCATGTTTAATTATATCGATTAATGCATTTTTACCATAATACTGATATTGTTTAGGATTAATTTCAATGTTATGTGAATCTAACATATAACGTCCACCTGTAGTACGTAGCTTATTATTAAACAAAGCATTATGACGAAAAGGTTCATTAAAATATCGATTTGAAATGCTTTCAACCATATTTTGAAGTTCATTATTATTCATGTGGATCAATCATTGTTAGAGAAACTTTTCCTTTATTTTTATCGATATCAAGAATCCAAACTTCTACTATATCTCCAACACTAACTACATCCATAGGATTTTTGACGAATTTTTTTGATAATTTAGATACGTGCACTAATCCGTCTTGTTTCACACCTATATCTACAAATGCTCCGAAATCAACAACATTTCTTACTGTTCCACTTAATTTCATACCTTCTTTTAAATCTTCAATAGATAGTACATCAGATTTAAGGATAGGCGTTTCAAACTCATCACGCGGATCTCGATTAGGTGCCATTAGAGATTTTATAATATCCTCTAAAGTTGGTACTCCAACATTTAATTGTTCAGCTATTTGATTTGTGTTTATGTTGGATAATTCAGTTTTTAACTTGTCAGTTCCTAAATCATTGATATCAAAATTTAAAACAGTCAATAATTCATATGTCACATCATAACTCTCAGGGTGAATTGACGTATTATCAAGTGGTTCAGAGCCATCTACAATACGCAAAAATCCTATACTTTGTTCAAATGTTTTGGCACCTAATCGTTTCACTTTACTTATTTCTTTATTGTGCTTGATTGCTCCATTTTCTTCACGGTAATCAATAATGTTTTGAGCTATTGCGCTAGATAGACCAGAAACATACTGTAATAGAGATTTTGATGCTGTATTTACATCTACACCAACTTGGTTTACGGCTGTTTCAACAACAAATGTTAATGCACTTTCAAGTTCTTTCTGATTTACATCATGTTGATATTGACCCACACCAATAGATTTAGGATCTATTTTAACTAATTCACTTAATGGGTCTTGAACTCGTCTTCCTATTGAAACAGCACTTCGTTCTTCAACTTGAAAATTAGGAAACTCAGATCTAGCAATTTCAGAAGCAGAATACACTGAGGCCCCCGCTTCATTGACAATAATAAATTTAATATCTAAATTATATTTTTTGATAACATCAGCAACAAATTGTTCAGTTTCACGACTGGCTGTACCATTACCAATAGCAATAAGCTCTATATTATTTTCTTTAATCATTCGGACAATTTCTTTTTCAGATGCTTCTACTTTAGATTTAGGTGGATGCGGATAAATTACACTTTTATCAATAAAAGTCCCATAAGGATTAATGACTGCTAGTTTACATCCTGTTCTAAATGCTGGGTCAACCCCTAATATTTGCTTGCCTTTCATAGGCGGTTGCAACAATAAGTGTTTTAAATTTTCACTAAAGACCTCAATAGCATGTTGTTCGGCTTTCTCAGTTAAATCAGCGCGTATTTCTCTTTCAATTGAAGGCATTATCAACCTTTTTAAACTGTCCTCAATTGCTAATTTAATATAATCTCCATGTGGATTATTACTTTTAACCTCATTTTTTTCAATAGCACTTGCTATTTGTTGAGTATCAAATTCTACCTTGACTGAAAGTACTTTTTCTTTTTCACCACGATTCATAGCTAGCACTCTATGATTAGCAACGTTCTTAATAGGTTCCACATAGTCATAGTACATTGCAAATGTTTCTTTTTCATCATCCGCTTTTTTCTTCTTAGCCGTTACAATATTTCCTTGCCTATAAATATCTTTCAATATACGACTACGATACTTAGGATTATCTGAAACGTGTTCAGCAATGATATCTAACGCTCCTTGAATTGCCTCGTCAACAGTAGCTACTTCATCATTAATATACGCCTCAGCTTTTTTGCTCAATTCACCCTGTTGACCATCACTAATCCATTGGGCTAAACTTTCAAGTCCTTTTCGCTTAGCTTCAGTTGCTCTTGTTTTCTTTTTTTGTTTAAAAGGTCTATAAAGATCCTCGACACGTTGCAATTTGGTTTGTTTAAGAATAGCTTCTTTTAGTTCATTTGTTAATAATCCCTGTTGTTCAATATTATGTATAACTTCATCTTTTCTTTTCTGTAAATTTGCAACATATTGATATTCGTCAGAAATTTGTTTGATTTGAACTTCATCCAAACCACCCGTTGCTTCTTTACGATATCTTGCTATAAAAGGAACAGTATTATTTTCTTCTAGCAATTCTAATACGGATTTTACTTGTTTTTCAGAAAATTGATATTTAGACACTATTTCATTCATTAACATTTTATCCATTTATATAACCACACTTTTCAAAAATTCTTATTTCTCTAAGTATACAATATTTAATTTTAAGCATTGCTTTTTTAATTCAAAAGAAAAAAAGGAGTCGGATAGAATTCATAGTGAATTCATTGTCCCACCCCCACAAAGATGACTAGACCTGAAAAACTACTAGTTGAACTTCTTATCAATACATGCAACAATTGCGACTGTCCACTATAGTTTTATATGATTAATGTTCTAGACTCTAAATGTAATATTTTATTGTTTAGCAGCTTGTTGCAATTTCTTAATTGCAGTTCTTTGTAAGCGTGATACATGCATTTGACTTAATCCAATACGTTCCCCAGTTTCTTTCTGGCTTAATCCTTCTATGAACGTGCATTGAATAATTTCTCTTTCTCTATCTGAGAGAATAGGCAAAATACGTTCAAGAATCATACGTTTTTCAGTTAAGTCATAATTGTCATCTTTTTGCCCCATGATATCTAGTAGAGTTACTGTTGAACCATCTTTATCTGCCTCAATTGAATGATCAACACTAAGCGCATTATAGCTTTGTCCCATTTCCATAGCTTCTAACACTTCTTCTTCTGAAACTTCTAAACGGTCAGCAATTTCTGCAATTGATGGAGATCTTTCCAACTCATTTGTTAGTTCATCGCTTACTTTTTTGATACGTGGGCCTATTTCTTTTATTCTTCTAGGAACATGAACACTCCAAGTTTTATCCCTTAAATATCTCTTAATCTCACCAATAACGGTCGGTACTAAGAATGCTTCAAATTTGCGATCAAAAGACAAATCAAATCTGTTAATAGCACCTATTAAACCAACCATACCAACTTGAACTAAATCTTCATGATGTGATTGTCCTTTAGAATACTTATAAGCTAAAGATTCAATTAATTTTCGATAATGATTAACTAATCTATCTTGAGCTTCTGTATTAGCGTTATCTTGATGTTCTTTAATCCATTGGTTAATTTGCTCAGGTGATACATCATTAACTGATTTCGACTCTTTCGTCATTATTTGGCACCTGCTCTTTTTTTATATACTTAATCATGCTGATTGTTACACCAGATTCTTTAAAGACTTTCACTTCATCCATCAAGGATTCAATTAAGAAAAGACCAAGTCCGCCTTCACGTAAGAAATCGATATTTTCATTCTCATCGTATGGTCCTAGCTGTGACTTAGTCGTTTCATAATCAAAACTTTCACCTTGATCTGAGATAACTATTTTTATTTTATCATCAAATAACTCAAAACATAAATTAATCATACCATTTGTTTCATCATTTTTATAAGCATGCTTAACTGCGTTAGTAACGGCTTCACTTACTGCAATTTTAGAATCTTCTATATCGTCGTAAGATGCGCCTGCTCTTGAGAAGACACCTGATAGAGTTAAACGAATTAAACTCACATACTCAGCAGAGGCAGGCAATTTCATCTCGATATAATCATTTTTAATAGGCAAGTTACTCTACCTCCGTTCCTTCATTGACATGCATTAAGTCCTTAAGGCCAGTAATATCAAATAATCTTCCGATTCTATCTGATACACCTAAAATATATAATTCTTTATCATTTTGATTCAAAGCTTTTAATGTTCCTACAAATAAACCTAATCCTGTAGAATCCATATAACTAACGTTTGTCACATTTACGTGAATATCATGAGTACCTTCTTGACGCATTGGCATCAAAACTTCTTCTAATTCAGGTACTGTATAAACATCTAATTCCCCAGCCACAATGACTTCATAATATTCATCATGTGTTACCGTCTCAATGTTAAGGTTCATAGTTCTTACACTCCTAGTTTAGTCTTTTGTTACTAATAATATGTATACTTTAGTAAGTATACCCATAGTTAGATTTATATAATCTAAAAATTTAATATTTAATTTACACGTTTTATAATCATAATAGTCATATCGTCACGTTTGTTAGGGTTTTGTATTTTTAATATAGCTTCATATAATATTTGTACTATATCTTGTGGATGCATATGCTTATACTTACGTATGAGGTTCAACAATGTGTTTTTAGCTATGAATTCGCCATCTGTGTATCTTGCTTCTGTAACACCATCAGTAAATATGATAACTAAATCATCTAAATGAATGGGAATTTCTTGTTGACTATAACGAGTGTGCTGACTTACACCTAAGACTCTTCCTCTAACTTCAATTTCTTCAAATGTTTCAGTTTCCGCTCTATAAATATATCCAGGTTCATGACCTGCAGAACTACAATAAAGTAGATGGTTCATTTCTTCATATAATCCGTAAAACATGGTCACAAACATGTTTTGATTTACGTTTTTCTCCACAACACGGTTAAGACGTTTCAATCCATCACTAGGTAATTGGGAATGCCCATAGGAGTCCATTCCGAATTTAATCATACTCATAGCTAATGCAGCTGGAATTCCCTTACCTATAACATCAGCAATAGCGAAACTCATCGTTCCATCCCTATGATCAATTAAATTAAAATAGTCGCCACTCACTTTTTGAGCAGCAACAGAAATCACACCAATCTGTATACTATCAAATTGAGGGATATCTGTTTTTAACATTGTCTGTTGAAGCCTAGAAGCTAAATCAATTTCTTTATCGTGGAATTGCATTTTATCAACTAACTTTTGGTAGTCTCGATAACTATATCCAAACCCTTTTACAACCTCTTGTAACACATCTAATGTATCAAAAATTTGTTCTTTATCTAAATTTAAGGAGGTTACATATGATTTGTGTATATTCACAATATCTTCAGGTAGAATATCTTTTTTAATTACTTCATCTGTAAAATCATTACACTTTTTTAGAAATTGTTGTTTATTTTGCGTAACTAAACTTTCATCAATAAGTTGCTTATAATGCTGCTTAAATTCTTCCAAAAATCTGCCTCCTTGCTTCAATATATCTATTACTTAGAACTTATTTATATGCATTTGATATTTATTAATAAAATTCATTATTGTTAAAACCATAATATTAAATAATATGCTTTATATTTAAAAAAGACTTTAGGTATTACCTAAAGTCAACAACTAAAGACTATTAATTAATCTAGTACTTACCTTCAAATAAGACTAATATGTATTAAGTGCATAGAAATTAAATTACGAAAATTCGAATAACTGAATTTAAAATATTGTCTTTAATAGTTAAAATGAAATACTTTTGAATTATACATGAATTAAGTTATGTGTTTTGCGTTTTAACTTCATCATGCAATCCTAGACTAATGTCTAACGCTTCATCCACTTCTTGCATTTTCTCATCAGATAGATATGTTAATTTTTCTTTTAGTCGTTTTTTATCTAATGTTCTAATTTGCTCGAGTAGAATAACTGAATCTTTATCAAGTCTGTATTTCTTTTTCTCGATTTCAACATGTGTGGGTATTTTCGCTTTATTAATCCTTCCCGTAATCGCAGCAACGATTACGGTAGGACTATATTTGTTACCAGTATCGTTTTGAATGATAACTACAGGTCTGACTCCCCCTTGTTCTGAGCCCTGTACTGGTGACAAATCAGCTAAATATACATCGCCTCTTCTAATCATTCACTTTTATAATTAGAAATAAGGTACGTTTCGTTGCAATCACAAGCTTCGCATTCTAGAGGAAAAGCTTCTGTCGCTAGGGAGAGATTTAATTCGGCCATTTGTGCATAGCCTTCTTTTAAAGATTGTTCAAGACTGTGACTTCTATTTTGATTGAAAGTAAGCATAATATGAACCTCCAGTTGATACCAAATAAGACATTATAAACTTTAATTAATTTTATAATAACAAATTTTATTTCAAGTGACTATACTATTTTAATAATTCATTAGTTACATGCATCTCGTCATCAACTTGATAGATTCTAGGTAAACGTCTACCTAAATTACATAAAACTTCATAGCTAATCGTGTCTTGTTTTTGAGCTAGAGTTTCAGCTGATTGAGGTGAATCATAAGCATTATCTAGAAGTGTCACAGAGTCTCCCTCTTTTACATCATCTGGCACTTTAATTATCATTTGATCCATACATACTCGACCTATGACTTCACATTGATGGCCTTTGACATTAACAAATGCCCCTTGCATTGAGCGTAAGTAACCATCTGCATATCCAATTGGCAAAATTGCGATTTTTATATCTTCAGTTGCTGTAAATGTACTGCCATAACTTACCGATTCGCCAACTTTTAAATATTTAGTTTGGACAACTTGTGTTAATAATTGCGCACTTGGTTGTAATTCAGTTTCAACTTTTTCTTTTACATACGCTGACGGATAATAACCATAAAGTGAAATACCAAGTCTAACTGCGTTACATAATTCAAAGTTTCTCAATAAGGAACCAGCTGAATTTTGAGAATGTATGAATTTAGGTTTTTCAGCTTGAGTTACTAAGGTTTCAAATTGTTCATATTGATGATCCATTGAGTCGCCAGGTTCATCAGCATTAGCAAAGTGCGTATATACACCTTCGAATACCAAATGAGGATGACTTTGAATTAAGTCAATGACTTCTTTATATTCTTCCAGTGATTTAATTCCAAGTCTGCCCATACCTGTGTCGAGTTTCACATGTAGCCATAAATTCTTTTCATTATCATCACTAATTAATTCTATTGCATGTTGTAGCCATTGTAATGATGGTACAGTCAAAGCAACTCTGTGTTGAATAGCTTTATTTATATCTTCAAGAGGAATGACGCCTAAGATAAGTATTTGAGCATTGATTCCATGCATACGTAGTTCAATAGCTTCATCAAGAGTTGCTACTGCAAAAAAGTCAGCACCGTTTTTCATTAAATGTTGTGCGATTTTAACGCTACCTAGCCCATAACTATTAGCTTTTACTACTGGTATAACTGTTTTATCGCTATGCAACGTTCTAACAGTATTATAGTTATTTAAAATCGCTGATAAATCTACGTTTAAATAAGTTGATCTATAGAATTTATCTGACATACGTAATCCTCCTCTTATTTAGTAAAAAAATCTTGTTTATTATTGATTTAACTCGTTCAAAATACGAGGTAGAAATTATTTTTATTATAATACTGTTAATCTCTCTTTTCTAACAAAACCTGACTCATCGCATAATGTTCTGTATGAGTTATTGAAACATGTACGATAAAACCATTGTAATCTATACATGGTTTACCTTTTATATCGTTGTAACAATTAATGTCTTTGAATGCCACTGTTTTTCCTAAGCCTGTACCTAATGCTTTACTGAAAGCTTCTTTGGTTGCGAAACGACCAGATAAAAATTCAAGTTTTCTCTTTTCACTTTTAAATGAATGAAATTGTTGTTCCTCTTCTTGTGTTAAAATTCTCTTTACTAACTTGTCTTTTTGTTTCTCAAAAGCTTTTTTAATTCTATCAATTTCTATTAAATCAATACCTATTCCATGTATCATGCTAATCCCTCACTCACTAGGTAAATTTGAATGATCTATTTTCTTATTCATTTCACTAATATCATTTTGCTGAATTTTTTTCTTATTTTGTATCATTTGTTTAAGATTAATTGCGTCTGTCTTTGCAATCAAGTCTATTTGAGAAACACCACCTGCAGTCGACAAATGCAATGATGCTAACTCATATTTTCTCATTAAAAAACCTTCTTTAATATCGATATTTTGAATTCTATAAAATGGAATAATTTTAGTATTGATAAAAATAATGCCTCTTCTTATATAAATTTCATCATTTGAATGACTATAACGAAAGTTTTTATATTTTAAAAATGGTGTTATAACTATAAAAACAACACAACATAAAATAATTAGTGCTATCGCAAGACTTACAAGTAATGCGCGACGCATTTCCTCAATGTATAAATCACATAAAATGCTTGCTATTATCACTATAATTGTAAAAATAATGCTAGTAATCATTGAAGCAATCCTCATCACTTTAAGGCCGTTTTTATTCATGTAATTATAATTAGACATCGTACTCACCTCTTAAATACGCATCAACGTAGCGTTGCGATGTATCTTCTTTTATGAACTTTAATTCCATAAACTCAAATATTGATCCCTTAGCAATAAGGAAATATAAATTTGCTAAATGACTTCTTTCGAGGAAAGGATGTTGGCTCGTTTCCATACCTATAATTTTATCCGTTTTGAAGTAATATGTTTGAAAACCAAAAGTGCTTACGCGTTTCAAAGTAATTTCATCATTCTCTATCACTAAGCCAGCATTTTTAACGTAGATATATGCATGAGACATCATCACAATAATTATCATCAAAGCGATAAAAAAGCTCCATGCACTCCAAAAATAAGTTCCAATACTAGCTAAAATTAAAACGATAATACTTGGTATAAAAAAGTGACGATGAAATCCATTCCACGGCATAATGTTTTCGACCTTATTAAACTTCATTTCTGGTACAAGCTTTCCAATAATTTCATACGCTTCTTTTTGTCTTATAAATGGTAATATCATAATTTTACCATTGTCACTTGCATCATCTTTAGACTCTATGTCCATATCACTCGTGATTATAAAGTGTATAGAGGTATATCCAAATATTTTTCTTAAGAAAGATTGTTTCTCTAACACTGCTTGTAGTCGATCAGTTGGAACTGTTAGATTTTTCACATTAAAAAGACCATAACTAATTTTAAGATGATTCCCCTGTTGTACAACTTTGTAGTTATAATAACGAATAATCGTAATTATAGTTCCTAAAACATAACTAATGATTAAAATCGATACAACAACAAACAACACAATAATAAGTACAGAATTTACCCAATGCCATAGATTAGACGTCCATTTATCCCAAGGGATAATATCTTGAAATGCACCTACTATTGGCGAAACGGCAGCAAAGGCCACACCTATTGCCCCACTCGTCATAGCCATTAGAATTAGTGAAGTTAAGGACATATTGAACACATGTTCTGAATTACTTTCTGTTACACTTGTCGACGCATTGTATTGCTCAGTTTTTAGTTCATTTTCATCCGCTTCATCATTGATTGAATATTCTTGAGTATCATTATTTAATTCTTTTTGTCTCATACGTATGGTTTGTTCAATGAACTCACTCTGTTTCTTCGTTATTGTTGCCAATTCAATACCATCACTTGGCGTTTTAATTTGTAAACTAACACCACCCACGATTTGGTTAATCAAACCTTGTGTTGTATCTAATGACTGAATTCTACTTAGATTTAGTTCTTTTCTTTTTTTATTTAACCAACCAGATGTAACAATAAATTGATCGTTTTCAATCCAATATCTTGTAACTTTAATTTCTAAAAATCGATGTATAAACGTCAAAATAAAGATAAATAAAAAGATTGATGGGCCAATATAATGACGAATTTCTGTAAAATCAAAATTCCATATATTAAAACCAACTAATATGATAAATGTAAAAATATTTTGTTTAATTACGTCTATTATCCCTGTTATGTATGAAATTGGATGCAATTTTTGAGGATTAAACATCTGAATCAGCACCTCGCAATGCTATAAAAATATCTTCTGATAATTGATTCATTTCTTCTTCTGAGACAATTGGTAATTTTAGTTCATGTCCCGCTGTTACAAAAATTAAAATATTTAAATTTAATAGCTTTAAAATAGGATTACTTTTAATTTCTAAAAATTGTAGCCGTTCAATTTTAGTTATTTGGTGTTTTTTAAAGATAAAAGTCTTTTTAACTTCGACATTTCTATCATTAACCCTATAAAAACGATATTTATAATTAATAATGGGTTGTAATAGTAAACGAATAACCGAAATGAAGACTAAGAAGATAAGTATGTAGACAATAAGGTGGTACCAATTAAAATATCGCCACATTGAAAATAGTGCAACAATGATAATCAGTTCTATTAAAAATAAGATACCACTATTAAGCCAGTGGTATTTCAGTGCATTTTTAGGACTCTTATGAAATGAACTTTCTACCTTCATAATATACTCCTTTGCAATTTTATTTTATTATATCATATTTAGTGTGAGGCTTACTGACCTTGCTGAATATGCGAAATTGTTAAATTACTTCTACTATTTAATCAAATTTAAAACCACCTCAAAAGCATGAGATGGTTTGATTATAAAATTCAATATTGAATTATTTTATTTTTGTAAATCTGCGAATGTTCGACCTTTCATCGTAGATCTACCTTTGTCTTGTCTTTCACGACGGTCAGGTTTTTTACCTTTTTTCTTATTAAAGTTACCTTTTGAACGTTTGTTTTTATTATCGAACTTGTTATTACGTTTTCCACCACGACGTGATCCATTACCTTTACCTTGGCGATTTTTACGTGCTAATGGTTTTTCAAATGTTAATTGTACTTCCACTTCATCATTTGCTTCTACTAATTCTTGTAGTAATGATGCAACTAATTCAGTACTATCATATTCTTCTAATAACTCGCTTGAGATACGTTTCAAACGTGCTTCACTTTCTCGTGACATCCAATTTTTCACTTTATCTTTAATATCATCTTCACGCGCTTTTAATACTTCTTTTCGGTGAGGTGGTCTTAAAGCGTTCATGCGTCTTCCATTTGAATCTTCAATTTGACGGATGTAATCCATTTCAATTGGATTTACAAATGTAACAGCGATGCCTTCTTTACCAGCTCTTCCTGTACGTCCGATTCTATGTGTATAGCTTTCAGTATCTTGAGGAATGTCAAAGTTATATACATGACTTACACCTGAAATATCTAAACCACGTGCCGCAACGTCTGTAGCAACTAATATATCGATTTGATCATTTTTAAATTTCTTCAATACTTCTAAACGTTTAGCTTGTGTGATATCACCATGTAAGCCTTCTGCTTTGTATCCTTTAGATAATAAAGCACTTGTTAATTCATCCACACGACGTTTTGTTCTACCGAAGACAATGGCTAATTCAGGTTGGTGTACATCTAAGAAATTAGTAAATGTATCGAACTTTTCAAGCTCTTTCACTATTGTATAATATTCATCAATTTGAGGGTCTGACATTTCGTTGTTCATTGTCTTAACGATTTGAGGAGATTTCATGAATTGTTGTACTAAAGTTTGGATTGCTTTAGGCATTGTTGCTGAGAATAACATTGTTTGTCTTTGTTCAGCTGGAATTTTATCCATAATGAATCTCATATCATCGATGAATCCCATGTTCATCATTTCATCCGCTTCATCCAAAATCAATGTATGAATACCATTTGTTTTTAATGTACGTCTATTTAAGTGGTCAATGACACGTCCTGGTGTACCTACAACGATTTGTGGTCCTCTTTTTAAAGCTTTAATTTGTCGATCGATTGGCATACCACCAAATACCGTTACAACTTGTACATTTTGACCACGGCTAAATTCTCTTAATTGTTCAGCTACTTGCATAGCCAATTCTCTTGTAGGTGCTAATATTAACGCTTGTACACCTGATTGACCCACAACTTTTTCTATTAAAGGAATCCCGAACGCTCCCGTTTTACCTGTACCAGTTTGAGCTTGTCCAAGGATGTCTTTTCCTTCTAATGTATAAGGGATACTATCTTTTTGGATAGGTGTGGGTTCCTTAAAGCCCATTGCTTCAAGGGTCTCAACTGTTTTATCCGAAATCCCTAGTTCTTTAAAATTTTGCAATATAATTCTCCTTTTAACTTTCTTATTTATCAATATACGTTTGTGTATATAAGGTCCTCTTATTACGTCAACTTCTATATAGTACCACCTAAAATTACATATCGCAATAAAGCAATTTTATAGATGAACTCGTTTTCAAACCTATTTTCATATAATAGCGTTTACATTTTTCACTTGTTAATTAAATTTTTAAAGTAAAAAAACAAGCCACTAAAGGATTTAGATTCCTAATTAGTGACTTGCTTAGATTGATAGTAATTTTGAAAATAATTAAATCAATTTATTTACAACTTCTTCAAGTTTATTTCCTCTTGAACCTTTTACAAGAACTTTGTCGTTAGCAACTAAGTTATTTATTAAATATTGAGTTAATTGTTGTTTATCAATAAAATATTCAACGTGGTCAACAAATTGTCCTCCAATATCACTAATATACTTTGCATCTTTGCCATATGTTAATAATGTATGGATGTTTTTACCTTCTAAATATGCGCCTACCTCTTCGTGCATTGAACGACTATTTTCCCCTAATTCAAGTGAGTCAGCAAGTACAATAATTTTTCTACCTTCCATTTGACTCAAAGTATCAATTGCGGCTTTCATACTTGTAGGACTGGCATTATAAGCATCATTTATGATAGTAATATCATCATCAGTAATATGGCGTTCCATTCGCATACCAGTAAGTTGAACATGATTAATGTTATGTTGAATAGTCTCATATTTAAGTCCTAGTTCATGACCAATAGCAATAGCGATAGCTGCATTTTTCATATTATGGATTCCTAGAATAGGTAATTTATAATGTTCATTACCGTTAATAGAGAAAGCAATGCCATCATTTTCACTATGTTCTACTTCGCATACTAAAGCATTATCTTGTTTCAAACCTACACTTAAACATTTAGCGTGTTTGATTTTTTTAACATGTGGTTCAAGCAATGGTTCATCACCATCATAGATGAATGTTCCTTCTTTTTTAAGTCCAATTGTTATTTCAGATTTAGCTTTAGCAATGCCTTCACGAGAACCTAAATCTTGCATATGTGATTCACCAATATTAGTAATAACAGCAATATCTGGTTCTGCTATATTAGAAAGTAATTCTATTTCATGGAATCCAGACATACCCATTTCTAATATTGAAATCTCTGTATCTAAATCAAGCTCTAAAATAGTTAACGGTAAGCCTATTTCATTATTGTAATTACCTTGCGTTTTTTTTACTTTAAATTCAGTGTGTAATACACTCTCAATCATATCTTTTGTAGTTGTTTTACCGTTTGAACCAGTAACACCTATTACTTTAGGGTTCACATGTTTAAGATATGCTTTAGCTAATTGTTGTAACGCAATTAATGTATCGTCTACCCATATAATAGGTCCCTTCACGTTATCATCAATGTCATGGCCCTTTTCATAGAAAGAAGCCCCAGCACCATCTTTTAACGCCTGTGAAACAAAGCAATGACCATCTACGTTCTCACCTTTAAATGGTATAAATAACATATTAGTTTTGATTGCACGTGAATCGATCGTCACACCTTTGATGGTTTGTCGTAAATATTGTGAATCAATATCACAAGGTATCCATTCCTGAATTTGCTGTAAAGTAACTTCTATCATTTATGAATCCCTCTCTTAGTCAATTGTGTATTTGTTTTTCTTTTTATCCTCGTGACGTTCTTTAGCTAGGTCAATTAATTTTGTGATTAGGTCAGAATAAGATAACCCCATATTCTCCCATAAACTTGGATACATACTAAATGCTGTAAATCCAGGCATTGCATTTGTTTCATTAATAAAAATTTGATTGTCTTCAGTAACAAAGAAATCCGCACGTACTAATCCCGAACAATCTGTAGCTTTAAATGCTTCCAATGCCATGTTTCTTAATGTCATTTGCACTTCTTCATCTAATTCTGCAGGAATTTGTAAACTGATTTTACCGTCTTTGTATTTTGATTTGTAATCATAGAATGCAACATCTTTGATAACTTCTCCTGGCCATGTTGTTTCAGGATAGTCATTGCCCAATACAGCTACTTCAACTTCGCGAGCATTAATACCTTGCTCAATAACGAGTTTACGGTCAAATTGGAAAGCTTCCTCAATACCTGATTTTAGTTCATCCTCATTATTACATTTACTAATACCTACACTTGAGCCAAGATTTGCAGGTTTTACGAATACTGGATATGTAAGTTTATCTTTAACGAGTTTAATAATATTCCCCTCATATTTTTCATATTCACTTCTTAAGAAACTAATGTAAGGTAATTGAGGCAATCCTCTATGTTCAAATAATTGTTTCATGACAAGTTTATCCATTGAACTTGATGCAGCTAGTACACCGTTTCCAACATATGGTAAATCAAGAACTTCAAATAACCCTTGAATTGTACCATCTTCACCATTAGGGCCATGAAGTAATGGGAATATTGCATCATAAGGTTTACCATTGCTACTTTCTTTAAGCAAAATAGTGATTTCGCCCGCTTCTATATCTGTCATATTTAGGGATTCAATTTCTTTAATTTCCTCAGTGATATTTTCTTTTTTCTTCCATAAGCCATCATTCGTAATATAAATGATATCCACTAAATATCTTTCTTTATCAATTGCATTAAGAACATTTTGCGCAGTCAATTTAGAAACATCATGTTCAGCACTTTTACCACCATATACGATACAAATGTTTTCTTTTACCATAAGTAGTTCCTCCATTAAGAAAGATCATAACTCAATCATTTATGAGAAGTATTAAACTATTACGTTATTTAAACTTCTTACAAATGTCTATATCTCTTTCAATTCATTTTTACTTTTTCTTTTTAGTTAACTATCAATATTTTATAAATTTTATTTAGTTTAAACTATGCTTTCTAAAAAACAATATTATCACAGTCTAAAGTGATTTTGCATTTATCAACTTAAATCTAATTATGTTTAAATAATTTTTTTGGTTTATATTAGATTAATTTACCAATCATAATTCAAACACAATTTTAGATAGAATTTTTAGTTTTCTATATTCAGCCTGTTATTTTCTAGCAAATTAATATAAAGTCATGTAAAATTTGTATATAATATTAATCGTTCGATTATAAGAATTTAAGGAGTTTTCTCATGAAATATTCATCCCGTCAACAGCCTTCAAAACATTGGCTACGTAAGATAGACTGGATACTTGTAGCATTATTAACCATACTTGCCATTATAAGTGTTACTACGATTAGTTCAGCTATGGGTGGAGGACAATATAGTGCAAACTTTAGTATTCGCCAAATCATATATTACATATTAGGTGCTATTATCGCATTAGTTATTATGCTTATTTCACCTAAAAAGATTAGAAATAATACATATATTCTTTATTTTATCTTTTGTGTACTACTTATCGGTTTACTCATATTACCTGAAACATCTATTACACCAATCATTAATGGTGCTAAAAGTTGGTATTCATTTGGACCAGTAAGTATTCAACCCTCAGAATTTATGAAGGTCATCTTAATTCTAGCATTAGCAAAGAGCGTTTCTAACCATAATCGTTTTACTTTTAATAAATCTTTTCAAACTGATTTAGTCTTGTTCTTTAAAATCATAGGAATTTCAATAGTTCCAATGGCTTTAATCTTATTACAAAATGACTTAGGTACAACGCTTGTGATTTGCGCTATTATTATCGGTATAATGTTAGTTAGCGGTATTACATGGAGAATTTTAGCACCATTATTTATAGTCGCTTTTGTTTTTGGAGGAACTATTATATTAGCTATCATTTATAAACCAACGTTAATTGAGAGCCTTCTAGGTGTGAAAATGTATCAAATGGGACGAATTAATTCTTGGTTGGATCCATATTCATATAGTGCTGGAGACGGTTATCACTTAACAGAATCTTTAAAAGCGATTGGGTCTGGTCAATTATTCGGTAAAGGATTTAATCATGGTGAGGTTTACATTCCTGAAAATCATACAGATTTTATATTCTCAGTAGTTGGAGAAGAAATGGGATTTATAGGCGCTGTAGTTTTACTACTCATCTTTTTAGCATTGATTTTTCATTTAATTCGACTTGCTACGAAAGTTGAATCTCCATTCAGCAAAATATTTATCATAGGCTATGTATCACTACTTGTTTTCCACATATTACAAAATATAGGTATGACAATCCAATTACTACCTATTACCGGAATTCCACTACCATTTATTAGTTATGGCGGTAGTTCACTATGGAGTTTAATGGTTGGTATAGGTGTCGTCTTATCTATACATTTCCATCAAAGACAAACAATGCCTAATAAAGAAGAGTCCGGGACATAAAGTTCTTGGATAAGTGAAAAAAAGACAATTTCTATTGAAATAATATAGAAATTGTC
>OIFG01000253.1_pt1 | contig 18229 bp, 24 predicted proteins | sample 1582031 | NCBI WGS metagenome assembly OIFG01 (sample SAMN07501051, study PRJEB24779) | human gut metagenome | isolation source: stool | host: human infant | place: USA: Pittsburgh, PA | reverse complement strand
GTAATCACGTTCAGCTTTAAATCCTTGATAGCGGATAGCTTGAACTAACTCAAGAGCTTTGCCATTAGCACCTGAACCAAGTACTGCGATGTAAACATCTAGACTTTCTTCCACCGGAAGTTCAATACCTTGTTTATCAAGAACCAAAAGCAAGCGTTCTAAACCAAGTCCAAAACCAAAACCAGCTGTTTCTGGACCACCGAAGTATTCAACTAAACTATCGTAACGACCGCCCGCACAGATTGTCAATTCAGACTTATCAATAGTGGTAATAAATTCAAAAATCGTGTGGTTGTAGTAATCAAGACCACGTACCATATTAGTATCAATCACATAAGGAATGTTAAGACTATCGAGCATGGCACGCACTTCGTCAAAGTGCGCTTGACTTTCGTCATCTAAATAATCAAGAATAGAGGGTGCATTTTCAACTGCAACCTTATCTTCTTTTTCTTTTGAATCGAGTACTCGCAAAGGATTTTCATCCAAACGGCGTTGACTATCTTTTGATAAAGTATCACGCATTGGTGTCAAGTAGTCAATCAAGGCCTGACGATAAGCCAGACGACTCTCAGTATTTCCAAGGCTATTCAAATGAAGGGTAACTTCCTTGATGCCAAGCGTATTAAAGAGTTGGTAGGCCATAGCAATGGTTTCAACATCTGTGGCTGGATTTTTTGATCCAAAGCACTCTACACCAAGTTGGTGGAACTCACGCAAGCGTCCTGCTTGAGGACGTTCATAACGAAACATTGATCCAATATAATAAACTTTAACGGGTTTTTGAACCTCTGGCGCAAAGAGTTTATTTTCTACATAAGAGCGTACAACCGGTGCTGTTCCTTCTGGACGAAGTGTGATATGACGGTCTCCCTTATCATGAAAATCGTACATTTCCTTAGTAACGATGTCAGTTGTATCACCTACTGAACGTGAAATGACCTCGTAATGTTCAAACATAGGTGTACGAATTTCACCATAATTGTATTTCTTAAATGTTTCACGTGCAACATTTTCTACGTACTGCCATTTAGCACTATCAGCAGGTAAAATATCCTGCGTTCCCTTAGGTTTTTGAAGCTTCATAATAATGATACAGGTCTCAAATAGACCTGCCCTCCTTTTCCGTTATTACAGATATAATCACTCTATTCTATCATAATTTACATAGCTTTTGGGAATTGGTAGAGGTTTTTTCAACGTAAGAAAGAAACAGACCTCTCGGCCTGCCACAATCATTAATCTTCTTTATAAAGAACGAAGGTCACAATAAAAGATATCACAACAGAAATTACAAGACCTGCAATAGCTGTGTAAAAATATTTAAGTGTATCTTCACCGATATAGGCTGCAATCGTCAAGAGACCTGGGGAAGCACCTGCAAAATTTCTCGCACCTAAAATACCAAGGAAGAAGCCACCTACTCCCCCTGCAACAATAGATCCTATGAGGGCAGCTTTATTTTGCAAAGTTACCCCATAAAGAGCCGGTTCCGTAATCCCACAAATTGCAGTAATTCCAGCAGATGAAGCCAGAGCTTTTTTATTGGTATCCTTAGTTTTTAAAGCAATAGCAAGGGCTACTCCCCCCTGAGCCCCATTCGAAGCCAAAGCACCTGGACCTAAAATCAAAAGTGTTACGATTGCAGTGATCAAGGTCGTAATCATAGGCACCAAGAAAAATTTAACAGCCTTTGATGAAATTTTAATTGCAAAGCGCTCCACATAACTCATAAACCAAACTGCCAAAATAACAGGAATAACCGTTGATGAGTAAGAAGTTAATGTAAGGGGAATACTAAAGAAAGAGACGCCATGACCTGATTCCTTGGCAGTTGTCACAATCTTCGTAAAAGTTGGGTGTAATAAAATAGCACCAATCAACATCCCCAATTGAGCGTTTGTCTTAAACTATCGAGCTGCTGGAGCACCTAAAAATACAGGTAAAAATAAAATTCAGCATCACCAATAAAATTAAGAACTTGATCGTTAACATCATCTACAGCTACTACCTTAAAAACAACCAAAAGAGACAAAACGGCTTTGATCATCCCTGCTGCTGTAATTACTGGTAAGATTGGTGTGAAAATCCCAGAAATAAAGCCTAAAAAGCTTTGAAGGGGAGTTCTATCATGTTTTTTTGATGATTCCTTAGATACTTCATCTAGGGCCAACAAACCTTCCAATGCACGGTATACATTTGGTACATCACTCCCAACAACAACTTGATACTGGCCACCACTCTTAGCCAAACTCACAATACCTTAGATAGTTTGAACAGCTTTATCATCCGCTAAGGTAAAACATAAACGTTTAGCACAGTTTACAAGATTCTGAACGTTTTCCTTTCCTCCTACAGCTTTTAAAATTTTCGGTCCTATTTCTTTATAATTCATGACACTTCCTTTCTATACTCATAAAAAGAGAGAACAAGCTGAGCCTGTCCTCTGCATTTTTTCTATTATGACCAAACTTTATCAGTAATTGTTTTAATCAATTGTAATTTATTCCACTCGTCTTGCTCAGTCAAGATATTGCCTTCTTCAGTTGATGCAAAACCACATTGAGTTGAGATACCAAGGTTCTTAAGTGGTACAAGCTCAGCCGCTTCATGGATACGAGCGATGACAGCATCTACATCTTCCAAAGCTGGATCCTTAGAAGTAATCACACCAAGCACCAATTCAACATGATCACGGTTATTCCAAATCGTTGGAAGTGGTGCGAAGCTACCTGAACGCGCATCATCGTATTCCAAGAAGAAGATATCATAATTCAATTTCCCAAGATATTTAGCTACTGAATCATAGCCACCTTCAAAAAGATAAGTTGATTTAAAGTTTCCACGACAAATATGAGTAGCCAAAGTCAAATCTTCTGGAAGACCTTCCAAGGCTTTATTGATAGTGTATACATCATCCTCAGCAATTTTTGCCAACTCAGCTGTTTTCTCAGGATTATTTTTTTCATTCTCAAACTGTTGAATCAAATAACCCCAAGTCGTATCATCCAACTGTACATAACGTGCACCCAAATCGTAGAAATGTTGGATGGTATCATGGTAAGCTTTTGCCAAATCATCAAGAAAATCTGTCCATGAATCATAGTAATCTGCATAAAGATCACTACGGTGGTCACGGTTAATGATGAGTGATGGACTTGGAATAGTTACTTTTGGAGTAATTCCTTCAGGAGTCACTGATTTAAGATATTCAAAGTCACGATAGAAAGGATGATTAGGATTTTCGGCAATTTTACCATTGATACGAACGTTGGTAGTACGTGTCTTAGCTCCATGGAATTTATATGAATCTTCTTGTTGGTAAGCTTCAAAACCAGTTAGGTTCCATAGGAAATCAAGGTGCCACCAAGAACGACCAAATTCACCATCAGAAACTACTTGAAGACCATTTTCTACCTCATGATGAACCAATTCCTTAACCAATTCATCTTGTACTTTCAACAATTCTTCTTGCGAAATCTCACCATTGGCAAATTTTTCACGTGCTTCTTTTAAAGCTTGTGGACGAAGGTAAGAACCAACATGATCAAAATGATAATGAACTTTACTCATAGTTATTTACTCCTTTTTATGCTTTCACTTAATGTAATAATAAGCCTATTCTAGCACTTGCTGTTATAGCTGTGAAATATGTATTTGTTATCTCATGATATAGTTTTTAACTATATCATTTCTTGGAAAGTTTTTTGTCAAGTAACTTTACTTTACAAAAAAGATATGTTATTCTGTTATAGTTGATTTAAAATCAAGAACATAAATATTAATTCGGAGGAAATAAAGAAATGGCAGTACCTGCACGTCACACTTCAAAAGCGAAGAAAAACAAACGTCGTACACACTACAAATTGACTGCTCCATCAGTACAATTTGACGAAACAACTGGAGATTACTCACGTTCACACCGTGTATCACTTAAAGGATACTACAAAGGACGTAAAATCGCTAAAGCTAACGCAACTAAATAATAGAAGGGAGATACCATGCGCGTAAATATTACACTTGAACACAAAGAATCTGGTGAACGCTTGTACCTTACTTCAAAAAACAAACGTAACACTCCAGACCGTCTTCAATTGAAAAAATACTCACCAAAATTGCGTAAACACGTAATCTTTACTGAGGTGAAATAGGGATTCACTACACGTCAATAGATGTGAAAACCCTTGATTTTAAGCGATTCCTGAAATTCTAAATTTCACTACATTGCAATATAAATCAACCGAATCACTACCTTTTTCACTACCTTTTTTGAAATAAAAATAATGATTCGGATATTTAAAAGAAGAGGAACTTTAGTGTGAAGCTCCTCTTTTTTATTTGTTCTTTTACTTACAAATCGTAAGACCTGGTTTGACACGGTTTGATTTCAAGTAATTTATAAATAGCTTTAGATCAGATTTCAGAAGACTTGGACTGCTTTTTCATTTGATAAATTGTAAAATATAGTGCAACAAAAATCTCATAATTAGGAAATTAAATCTTTAGTAGTTAAATATAATTAAACTGTGTAAGAATGAATATGAAGATTAATAGAACAATTTTTCATGTGTAATACATACAAAATAATTTGACACCTCTATAATCTATAAATTTGTTTTATTTCTAATATCAAACCAAATTTTAGGGTAGTGTACAATAAGTTGTGTAAACACAAAAAGGAATAAATCCGTTATAGTAGAGTTGCGAAACATTACTAGAAAGAGATTTCTTCCTTAACTATTTCTACATCAACATGGTCATTAGTCAATGCCTCTAATAAAGTAGTTGTTGAACCAGTATTTCTAAATAAAACATCACAAACTACATTTTTTAAATATCTTTTCATATACCTCCCCGTTAACACAAGAAAACTACTGGTCTAGTTGAAATGCATTTGCTTATTTGTCTAAAGAATTAAGAAAGCCAGGTAAGAAAATATCAAATGTCTCATGATTTAACTTTACAAATTTATTCTGACCTACTTTTCTTGTTGTAGTAAGACCAGCTTCTCGCAAAGTTTTAAAATGATACGAAGCAGCTGATTTACTAATAATGAGCAAATCGCCAATTTCTCCACAACTTAGTTCAGTATTCGCTCTGTACAGTAATCTAATAATTTTTAGACGAACATTATCTGCTAATGCTTTAAAAATTTTAACTCTTAAATCATCTTCGCTAAGGTTATATTGTTTCATAGTCATAAAGTAATTTTACTATTGAAATAAACACTTGTCAATTTTTTGTACGGCCGTCGTTGACTTTTCTGCATTATAGTGATAATATAAAGTTTAATAGTTCAATAATTGTTTAACTATTAAATTTAAAAAGGAGGTGTTTTATGAAACAGAACTGGATAGCCATTATTACGTAAAGTATCTATTTATAACTTATAACAAAAATATTCTTAGAAAGTGATGTTAATATACAATGAAAAAATACTCTTATTTGTTCTTCTTAACAATGTTCATTATAGGGACCGATACATTTTTAATTTCTCCACTGCTTCCAACTTTAGCAAACCTATATAATATAAATTCTTCAGTTTCTGGTTGGATGGTCAGCGCATATGCAATAGGTTATGCTGTATTTGCCCTTATCTCAGGTCCAATTTCAGATGGTCGTGATAGAAAAAAAGTAATGACTTATGGGCTGATTGCTTTTACCATTTCAACTTTTCTATGCGGTTTTGCAACAAGTTTTCCTTTAATGCTCCTTTTCCGCTTATTTGCAGGTATCAGTGCTTCATTTGTAACTCCACAAGTTTGGGCTTCAATTCCTATTGTTGTTGATAAAAAGTATATTGTGCAAGTTATGGGATATGCGACCGCTGGTTTATCCGTTTCTCAAATGGCTGGGGTACCTATTGGTGGCTATCTGGCAAACTTTTCTTGGCAAACTCCCTTTTATACGATTGCGTTTGCTTCCTTAATACTTCTCATTTTAATCCATATTTTTCTACCAAAACTTGAAATTGGAAAAGCAAATAGAATTTCTTTTACAGAGGCTTATAAAAATATCCTAACTAATAAAAAATCAGTTAGTTATCTAATTGCTTATTTTGTTTTCCAAACAGGTTCTTTTACAGCCATTACCTTCATTTCTACATGGTTTACCAATGACTTTAATATGAGTTTAACTAACATTAGTACTGCAATTATAGCTATTGGTGCAGGTAACTTATTGGGTTCTTTATTTGGAAGTCAATTGGTTAAAAAATTTGGTTTACAAAGAACTTTTAAAACTGAATTACTTACATTAATTATCCTCTACCTTATTCTACCTTTTGCTAATAATTTTTGGGTAGCCGAAATTTTATTAACAATTATCTATATAAATAATGGATTTATTTTTCCTTTGTTTATGGCGACTTTACAAGGTACTGTCGAAAATGCACGAAGTACGATTTCTTCATTATCAAATGCAGTAATGTATTTAGGTGAAACAATTGCAGGTATAGTGGGAGGAGTTCTCTTTGTGAAATTTACAGGATTCTCAGGAATTTCTGTTTTCGCAGCTGTTATGATTGCCTTATCGTGGTTATTGTATGCACAAGCAGGGGCGTTTAAGAAAGATAAATCTTAAGCTCAATATTTTAATTCTAAAAACAATATAAAATAAAGAGGCTGGAACAAAAGTCCGACCTCAAATATAAAAAGCGAACAAAACTAGTTTTCTGGCTTTAATAACAGTCTCTATCCCTTTAGGTAAAAATACCGATTTTATGGTATAATAAAGATAACGTTATACAAGGAAGTGTGCCATGACTCTTGATGTAAATAAAGAAGAATTAACAATTTTAGGGATTCCCTTTGATAACTTTTCAGATTTCGATACCGTCTGGTATGCTATTGGGTCATCAATGATTGAAAATTATGAACCTACTGTTCAAGATGTGATTGATTTAAAAACTTATGTTATCAACAGACGAAAGGAATTGAATATTGGTTAAAAATCAATACGAAGGATATGAGTACATTGACCCCAATCATCAATATACCTATCCAAGTTCTACAGTCTTAATCAACAAACAAAATATTACAAATATTGAAGAAGCCTATCGGAATGAGCATTTATTCGTTACTAGAAGGCTTGCAGACTTGCGATTGAAAACCATAGAAGTCTACTCCATTAGTGATATTTTAGCCATTCATAAATATTTATTTCAAGATGTCTATGCTTGGGCGGGACAATTTCGCAAGGTGAATATCTCAAAAAATGGGAATCCTTTTATGTCAATACAATCTTTCAGTACTGCCCAAGACTATATCAACCATCTTATTCATACCTATTATCAAACTGCTAATTCAAAAGATGAGATTATTAAACAATTAGCAAAAATTCTTGATAATCTTAATTATTTCCATCCCTTTCGAGAAGGGAATGGACGAACTCAACGAGAAGTCATTCGTTCCTTAGCATTATCAAAAGGATACTCTGCACAAATACGCGTGGAACAAGATGATGAAGTTTACAATCTTTATATGGATGGAACAGTCTATGGGGACTTAGGAAAGTTAGAAGAACTACTTGGTAAAATACTGGAAAAATTGTAAATTAATCTACAAAAACACTTGTATATTTTTTAAATATCCTAAATATCACAGAAAATTATAACTTACTCAAAACTTAAAGACAAAAAGCTTCTGAAATCTAACGTTTCAGAAGCTTTCTTCTTATCATAAAACGACTGCAACTATTAATCGATACCACATTATCTATATTTATTAAAATAATTAATGTTTAAGTAGTGGTCCGCTAAGATGAAATTCAAAATTTGTAACATCAACTAAACCAACAACTTTGTCACTTTGATATAATTCCATCAAAAATTGTACCATCTCTTCACTTGTGTGATATTTAGCAAAATGCTCATCATAATCATATTCTTTAGAATCTGTAGCAACTTGACCGAATTCCGTTTTTGTGGCAGCTGGAGCTAAAACCTTAGCTTTTAATTGATGTTGATTTGCCTCTAGTTCCAATGCCAAGCCTTCTGTAAAAGCACTGACATAAAATTTACTTGCACAGTATGTAACTGCATTTGGAACCATCATGTATCCGCCTCTAGATGATAAGTTGATCAATTGAGCGCCTTTACAATCTTTATAATCTCTCACATATAGAGTTGATAGAATTGTTAAAGCTTCAATGTTTAGATGGATTAATGTTATTATCTTTTCTAAATCTTGAGATTCAACCTTATCATAATTTCCAAAACCAGCATTATTTATTAGAGTAGTAATGTGATATTTTTTCAAGCTTTCATAAAGAGCAAAAACATTACTGGATTTCGATAAATCAACAACTTTAATAACAACATCTAAATCCGGATAATGGTTCAAAATCTCTTGCTTCAATTTTTCTAATCGTTCTTGACGCCGAGCAATTAAAATAAGATTCGTTCCTAATTTTGCAAATTGTCTTGCTGTCTCCGCTCCTATACCAGCACTGGCTCCAGTAATACAAGTATAATTCTTCGTTTGTTCCATACTATTTTCTCCTTTACAGATTGCTATTTGCATTTTTTATAAGAGTCGCTGCTCCCATCAAGGTTCTTGACAGCCTTATCACTAAGCCCCTTTGGAGCTCTCTATTCCTTCAAACCAATTTTTCGTCTATATGGTATTACCTCCTCTCCTAGCTTTATATCAAATTCCTTTGATGCTATGTATTTTACATAGTAAAGTGCACTTTATGTCAAGAGAAAACTGAAAATTTTTTAATTCTTTAAAAATTATGCTAAAATAATAAAAAATAAAGGGGGGGAAATATTATGGCTTACTATTCTATTGGAGAATTTGCTAAAAAAACTGGACTTCCTATTCCCACACTTCGATACTATGAGCAAGAAAAATTGATTTACTCACACAGAGAAGAAAATAATCGTAGATACTATGATGACTCTGATATAGCGTGGACTCAATTCATTATTAGATTAAAAAAGACGGGAATGTCTATTAAAAATATGCAAGAATATGCTGACCTAAGATATAAAGGAGACTCCACAATTCCTCAACGACTTAGACTACTATTTTTTCAACTTGATGAACTTCATAAGCAACAAACTGAAATTAATCAACATATTGATTTTCTTGAAAAGAAAATTAAAACTTATTTAGGTATTAATCCTAATTAGCACCATTATTATTTTCTTTATCTAAAAAAGGGATTGACAATTGAACTCTTTTTATATTACTTGTTAAATGGTTGTAATTGGGATTTTCTTAAGTTGAACTTGTAAAATAGAAGTGTATACATTTTTAATCTATAGTCGTAGAGATTTAGTAAAACTATAGCCAAATATAGATCTTTTTCTATAATTTACTAATGTCTGTTATAATGGACATTATTTGAAATTTCCATTATAACAGACATTAATACAGTTTTGTAACATTATTTTGGTATAGTAATATTATAAAAGGAGGCAAAGATTATGAGAAAATTAGTAGGTATATTACTGCTTTCATTATCAATAATTACTTTAATTGCTTGCTCAAAAAACAACCACCAATCTTTAGATGGTGAGTATTATTGGATCTCAAGTGAAAGAAACGAGTTGGCGTTTACTATTAAAGGAGATAATGCTTCCATAGAGCATGGAGAAGCCGATAGTTTTATCATTAACAAAAAAAAGAATACGATCGAATTAACTGGACAAAATATTGCAAGTCGAACAGAAGAATATTCATTTAAAGATGGGGTCTTTTCTGTTGATATTAGTGGAGTTAAGCACGACTACTATCTTAAAGATAGCGAAGCATATAATAACGCACTAAAACAATATGGATATAAATAACATCATTCACACCTATTTTCCTGAATAGGTGTTTTTTTCAAATAAAAAAGACTCCGGAGAGTCTTCGCATTACTTATGCAATTCTTTATTACTCAATGTATGAAAAATACCCCACAGAAGAATATTTACAATGATAAACAGCAAAATTTCCACTAAATTAAAGTCTATCAAATTCCGTGACCGCATTGCCACCATAGCTTGGGAGTAGGGATAGATTAAAGATAATTTATCTGATACAAAAATCATCATGAATCCTACGAAAGTACCAATAGAACCAATTCCCACAGATTTACTAAAAACACGAGTTTTAGCTGTCACAAAAAACTGTACTGCCATCATACTAATTGTTCCAAAAATCCCCAATAAATCCCACTTAAGGTAGGTGAACAAATTAGAAATTTCTAAATGAATTAGGTGAGCACTGACATAAAAAATACCAAACAAGAACAACTGTAAAACAGCAATAAACAAGATAATTACTATTTCTTTTGCCAACAATAATTTCCCAAGACTGACATTATTAGCTCTGAGAAATTCAATATTTTTCCTATCAAACTCTTTTCCTAACATCATGGCTACATAAATGCTGACCAAAATCGGAAAGAAAAGCTGGCTATAATAGAAGGTCAATTGTCCCCATAAAACAGGCACTTTTTCACTTTCTGCAACCATAGAATAAGCTGCACCTAAGTAAATACCAAGACCAATCAGGCTACAAAAAGCTAAGAAGAAAATACCAATCATCAACATGGAAAATTTTTGGGTTTTCCGCCATTCTACTGATAGATAAGACATCATAGCTTGCCTCCTTTCTTTTCAACTAGATAGAGAGATAAGAAGAGATAGATTAGGGCTATTGGCAAATATGTAAAGAGTTTAAATCCTAGGTTTGTCGCCAAAACATAACTCACTTGACTGGCGACTTTCTGGTAATCCACCAGAGACAGATATGCTATACCACCAAATGGGAAAATCAGCTGTAGAAAAGCTGTTGCATGACCAAATCCAACTCCAAGAAATCCTCCGAAAATCCCTAATGCCATTATCAATGCCTGCTTTTTCAGTAAAAACTGCAAAGTCAAAAACAGACAGGTTAAGACAAAAGATGCTAGCAAGAAAATGACGATTTGCCAGAGGATTAGGCTAACAGGCATTTCTAGACCAGAAAAGTTTGCAATCAACTGGACTACTACTCCCTCCAAAATAGCGAGAAAGGTCAAAACGAACATAGTCAGGGCTAGCTTACTCAGAAAGATATGCCGTAGATTTTCACCATTTGCCAAAAGCAGTTTGAAAGTGTTGCCCTCCTTCTCGTTCTTGACAATCCGGGATACAAAGAGAGCGACCACGATAGGGAGAATCAAGCCATTTACTTCTTTTATCATATAGAAAATTAGGTTAATCTGGTGCATGGCTGGATTACTTAGGTAACGTGTAGCGGCTGCAATTGCCCAAGCAAATCCGACTCCCATAACTAGTATGCTAATGAGGAAGGATTTGGTTCGTTTTGCCTTGAGCAATTCAATAGACAAATTATTCAACATAAGACTCACTCCTTGGTTAAGTTGAGGAAGATAGATTCCAAGGTTTCTTGTTCTTGCTTCACTTCATAAATTGGAACTTCCTCGACTATTAAATCTCGTAACAAACTAGAAATCTGCTGGTCGGCAAGGTTAGTCAGCTTGAGTTTATCCTCATGTATTTCTAACATCTTGCACGGATAACCAAATAACACTTGGCTAATGGCTTCATGTCGACCTCTAAAATCCCCACGCACTTCCAGCCATTTATTGGACTGAATTTTACGAATTTCTCCCTCGTAAACGAGTTGACCATGATTGATAATCCCTACACGGTCAGCGATATGCTCTACTTCAGAAAGGATATGGGTAGAGATGAAGACAGTAATGCCCTGTTCTTTTGCCAACTTGATAATCAGTTCCCGAATTTCATGAATCCCTGCTGGGTCTAGCCCGTTAGTTGGTTCATCCAGTATCAACAAACGCGGTTTCTTGACTAAGGCAAAGGCTAAAGCCAAACGCTGTTTCATACCCAGAGAATAATCTTTAACCAATTTTTTCTTGTTTTTAGGTTGATCTAACCCAACAATTTTCAAGGTTTCCTGAATATTTTTCTTATCAAATCCAAGGATTTTTTGGAAAACCAAGAGATTTTCATAGCCTGTCAAATTAGGATAATAAGACGGTTCTTCAATCATAGAGCCAATCTGATTAAGATACTGCTTGTCCGTACCTATGGATTGACCGAACACTTCAATATCCCCAGCTGTACGAGAAATCAAAGACAAAATCATCTTCATGGTGGTTGTTTTCCCAGCTCCATTTGGACCTAGAAAACCATAAATCTCACCTTGTTGAACTGATAAGGAACTAAGGTTAACTACCTGAGTGTCCTTAAATTCCTTTTGTAAGTTTTTTATCTGTAAAACATTACTAATCATTATGAACTTCCTCCTCAACGAGATTCATTTGTTGTTTAGCCATTTGGAAATACCTCACTGATTAAAATTTATTTGAGAAGTATCTCTATCTAGGTTATGTCTTTATTATAGACATGCTAGATTAATTTTAAACTAAGCTAACCTTAATTTTACATTAAGATTAAAGTATTTTTCTTTTTTTCACTCTTTTAAATGGTATAATTTAAATAAGCGAGGTAAGATTATGAGTTTCGAACAACAACTCCTGAATAAGCACATCCTTATCATTGATGACGACAAAATTTTAAACTCTTCCATAAGAGATATTCTCACTGCCTACGGATTTTCCAATCTAACATCAGCCTATGATATAGAATCTAGTTTGGACATGATTGAAATAGAGCAGTTCGACCTTTTCCTTTTGGACATTATGCTACCCGATGGGGATGGCTACACATTAGCAAAACATATCCGAAAAAAAGGCGATACTCCTATCCTCTTTCTGACTGCCAAAAATAATCCTGAAGATGAGATAGCTGGTTTCAATGCTGGTGGTGATGATTATATCATGAAACCCTTCATTCCAAAAAATCTTATCTATCGTATTATGGCTCTGCTCCGTAGAAGTTATAAATCAGAACAGGAAACAATACAGATTGGACAGACTTTGGTGAGTTTTCGGAATGCAACAGTACAAAAAAATGGAGCAGAAATTTCTATTACGCCAATTGAAATTCAGATTTTGAAAAAACTTTACGATAATAAAAATTACATCGTTTCAACCGAATCTCTCTGTGATACGATTTGGGGAGTGGATAGCTTTGGTTATGAAAACTCTTTGACTGTACATATTCGGAAAATTCGAGAAAAAATAGAAGAAAATCCTTCAAAACCTCAATATTTAAAGACAGCTAAAGGGCTAGGATATAAATTGTTATCATGATTATGAATCAAACCAAAATTTTAAGGTATTCACTAAAGAAATTTATCTTTTTTTCCATCATTATCTTTATTACCAATATTCTTCTAATTGCCAGTTTTGTTTTCTACATTAAGGAAAAGCAAACTGCTACTGAGACTGTGAAAATAATTTCTGAACACATTACCATCACAAAAAATAACGTCCACATACCTAGAAATGATATTTCTAGTCTAAAAGAACAAAAGTTATGGCTCATGGTATTGGATAAGCAGACTGGAAAACAAGTGTTCGAACAGTATAAACCTACAGAAGTTCCTTCGCAATTTGACTATGGGGACATTTTACAGTTTTCTCGCTATTATCTTTCAGATTATCCTGTTTTTAGTCAGATAAAAGGTGGCTACATCATTGTTGTTGGTTTTCCAAAAGATAAAATTGCTCGTTATAGTTATAATTACTTAGATATAGATAGTATTCGCTTGATTCCACTAGTAGCATTTGGAGTATTGCTTTTCAACTGCCTTTATTTCGCTTTTCTTTACTACTATGGTGTGACGCATATCAATCGTAAAATTGCGCCTCTTGTAACTGCTATTCAGAATCTCCCGGATGGTCTGAAAAATCCAATAAATTCTATATCAGAACTAGAATATCTTACAACTGCAATTAATCAAACCGATACTCTACTCAAAGAGAATGAAGTCTTTAAAGAGCAATGGATTTCAGGTATTGCACACGATATCAAAACACCTCTTTCTGTCATCATTTCTAACGCGTCCTTGTTAAATGATTCTGAACTAGATACACAGTCTAAAAAACATATCCCCCCAATATTGACGGAATCCTATTACATCCAAAATATTTTAAATGATCTAAATATAGTAGCTCGCCTTTCATCCGGTCATCTTCAATTAAATCAGACTGAAACAAAAATTATCCCCTTCTTCAAAGACATTCTCATCCATATTTTAAATCAAGAAATCTGGAATGATTTTGAATTTGAATTTGATTACGATTATTCACTTGTCAATCAATCTATCATGATTGAGCAGTTTTTAATCACAAGAGTTATCCATAATATCATCTACAACTCTGTTTTACATAACGAAAAGGGTTGCACAATAAGAATCCACTTATACAAAAAAGATACAAATGTAATTGTCGAAATCAAAGATAATGGACAGGGAGCTTCACCAGAAAAAATTGCTGAACTTAATGAATTATCTTTTAAAAATATTGATATTTCTAAAATTAGAACGACTGGAATTGGGCTAAAAATTTCAAAACAAATTGTTGATTTGCATCAGGGCTCTATTTCATTTGCTAGCGTTCAAAATGAATTCTTTGAAAGTATCATTTCACTTCCGATTTTCAACATTACCAATTAGATAAAAAAATGGAGAAGAACCATTAGAGTCTTCTCCATTTTATTCATCTTATCTTCCACTTATACCCTGTCTAGAAAAAATAATACACTATTATTATTTTACATTAACAATATCACTGTTCAACAGGTAAGAAATTCCCTACAATAATCCCTACAATTCTAGGATCTTCATCATACGAAAGAAAAATATCTTTATAGTTTGGATTGATAGAAACCAGTCTTAAGCCATGCTCCTCTCGATAAACTCGTTTAATATAAGTCTGGCTATTGCAGACTACGGCATAAACTGCTCCATCATAATCAAATCCTGTCTCACGAATGAGAGCCACAGAGCCATTTTGATATTTGGGTTCCATTGAGTCACCAGAAATCCATGAGGCGAAATCGTGGGCTAGTTCTTCATCAAAATAGACAGTATCATAGTTTTGATCGTTATACACTGATGAACCGATACCAGCAGACATTTGTTCGTAAACATGGTATTCGTATAGTTTTTCTGACATTGAAACAATGTTCTTACATTTTTCTTTTTGAACTAGGCCTCTGACATAACTAAGTGCATTATTCTTACCTTCATCCGATAAAGTATTATATAGTCGGACGATTTCGACCTCTGTAAAATAACCTTTTGGAACATTTAGAATCTGCTCCAAAAGATTTATTTTTTCTCTAGATGGTTGTTTTATTCCGCGTTCCCATGCAGAATAGGCTTGGTAGGTAATACCCAATTGATCTGCAATATCATTTTGAGTCATTTTTAGCTCTTTTCTGCGAGCCTTTAGTTTTTCTGGTTGGTACATCGTTTCCCTCACATTAATAGTAATTTCAATTCAGCTTTTTGTTTTGCTTCTTTGTCCGTTAGCTTATTTTTATCCCAAACATAAGCTATAGATTTTCCTTTATCATAGATGAGCCATACTTTTAGATTGTCATGACAATTCTTAATTGTCTTCCAATTATCCTGATTTAAAAGTTCAGGTAACTCTTGGCTAGTAACGAAGCCTTTTTTAATTACTGATTGCTCAATCTTATTGATTAGAGAAGTCTGATAGTTGTTGAATTCCTTTATAATCTGTTCTTTGACACCGTGAAACAAAAGGAGTAGTGTGGCATTTTGTCCATCAATATAAGCATCGATAGCCTGCTTAATGGTACTTTCTTTTCCAGGGTAATATTCTCTAAGAAGATCCAAAAGGCGATAAAACAATGCCTGTTTTGAAACATCCAGACTATTTTGAATCTTTTGAAAGGTATCGCAACTATAATAAATCTTTGACAACAAAACAATATCAGGCATTAATACTACAGCAGAGAAAATATTCGCTTCTCGCTCTAGTAGGCTCTCCTTATTATCAATAGATTCTGCAAAATAATTACCTTCATGCTTCAGTAAAAAATGTCCTAGCTCATGACACAGAGTGAAATTTTGCTTCACAATGGGATTATCCTTTTCATAAGAAAAACTAATACCTAATTCATCGATAATGGTTAATCCTTCAATCTTATGATTTGAGAAGTGGTGACTAATCACCTGAATCTGATATTTCTGAATACAGTGTTGAAAGAAGTAGTTGAAATTATAATTTAGTAGTGAAATATCGTTATCCTTCATGTACTGGTATAACACATGTTTTGTAGACTTACTTATTCTTGTATACAATTCATCCAAAGAATGATACCTCCCTTAAGTATAAATTACAAAACTAAACCAATTTGGTTGAGTTTATTATATAAAAAAAGTGGACATCTGTCCACTTTTTTTATAATTGACTCATTGTAAAGCTAGTTTATTTAATATAGTAGTTTTTAAAATTTTTATTTTAATAAATTGTAAAACGATTTATCCTCTATATCTTCCCTAGTAATTACATCAATTCCATCTAATAAATTAATAGAACCGCTAATAGAGCTTCTAGTGGCAAGCGTTATAATCTTTACATCAAGATTAATGATATCGGAATTGGATGAAAATATGCAGTTGCATTCTTTTAAGTAGTTGATCTTACGTTGAACCTGAATTCCTTTTTTCTTCATTCTACCTGTAGCGTTTTTGGTATCAATCCTTAGATGATTAAAAAAAGTAAATAGTCCAAATTTGCATTCATATATATACAAAGTTTTTTCTCTATTATTCTTATATACTACATCACACTTAGAATTAGCAAAATCCCTATTAGCAAATAACTCCTTTCGTTTATATTTAATCAAAGGTTCATAAACTACCTTTCCATATTTTCCAGGACATTTTTTCCATTGCATCGTAAGATATTCTAAGTAATAACTATAAACCATACAATAATCTTGATCAGATATTGTTGGATTTCCAAATAAGTTTAGAATTAATTTTTTCAGCTTATAAAAATTATATCTATTAACCTTGTTATTATAAATATCTTCTTGTTCTTTCTTAAGTCTTTCAACGCGAGAATCTACAGTTGATCTATTTTCAGTATTGTGCCTATTTGTGTTAAAAAATTCATTGACAATTTTATAACAAGCGTAGTCTGAAATAGCCCAACGATATAATTCTGATACTATATTATGTACATGTAGCGGAGCAATTCTTTTTTTAGAATTAAACCGAATATTTTTAATTTTATACTTTTGAATCGTCACCAGCCATCTCCCAAAATCTATAGGGAATCTCAAGAGATGAAAACTTAGTTTGAGAAATTAACTCATTTAATCTATATCTGACATAAGGTTCTACAATTTCAAATAATGCAAAGTTGTATTCTTTATCCTTGAGATTAAAGTTTTCTTTTAGACTAGTAAAGTCTATTTGATGTGATAATTTAAAAAGATTTTCATCCTCATCGCTAATCCTTAATAGAAAAGCAACAATTGCTCTAAAGTTACCTAGATCATCTTGTTTTAGCTCTTCAACTGTCATACCAATTTTAATTTCAACTTCAGTATTTGGTGCAACTTCAGTATTTGTTGAGAGTTTTTCATCTAATTTGTTAAGATTGAAGACTAATTCTATTGGAGAAATTGAATCTATCGACTTTATTAATTTCATTATTATCTCCTTCTGGTAGTGTGACTACAATATTATTAAATTCAAGATCTCGAGGTGGTTCTTTAGAGAATTTTTTTTCGAACTGGATATATATTTCTTGCAACTTAGTTTGTAGCTTGTCATTATTACTATGTAGAATATTTATAGAGTTTTCTATATTACTATTATCTTTCAAAAAATTTGTTTCTTCTGACAGTACATTGCTATAAAAATTGAAAAACTTCATCAAGTCTTTAGAATATCTTTTTTGTAATAACTTATCAGAAGCAACCTTATCTAATATTGATACTTTAATATTTTCTGAAGTAATATTAGAATAAAAATACTTTAGCTCTTCATCATGGCATACTCTTTTTTCGAGTTCATAATTAAAGTTCTTAAAATTTTCTCGATAGGTTGAAATACTACGTTTAACTGAGTCACATTGCGTATCATTATATACTATTGTGTTTAAAAACATGAATTTCACCTCCTAAACTAAATTATTATATAATATTTTCATCAAAATAACAAGCACCATATTATACAACTATATTCTATAAGAAAGCTATTAGTATAGTTAACAGTTTGTATTAAATTATTGCGTATTAGTTATATCTTAATGGAACATGTAGAATCTTATTCTATTTTCGAAATTTAAATGATTTCTTCCGTTCTTCCAT
>OIFG01000232.1_pt1 | contig 20005 bp, 17 predicted proteins | sample 1582031 | NCBI WGS metagenome assembly OIFG01 (sample SAMN07501051, study PRJEB24779) | human gut metagenome | isolation source: stool | host: human infant | place: USA: Pittsburgh, PA | reverse complement strand
TTGGGGCATGAAAAAAGGCCCGACATAGAAGTCAGACCGTTTCTTCAATTCAATAAATCTAGAAGCGAAGTCTGGCGTCGAAACCATTTATGCCTCACTTTGATATAAATTATATCATATCTAAATAGGGAAAGGAATCCAAGGATTTCTTTCCTTATTTCATTTATAGACAGTTTTAACTAAATAATCCAAACATCACCTGCATATAGATTACCAGTAGACGATAATTTTACATCAGTAATTAATTTACGTAATTGCGCTTTACTATATACACCATTATCTAGCGGGTATTGGATTGTATTTACATACTTATGGTTTTCATCATAAGTAATAAACATCAATATCCCCTGTTGATTATCTAACTCAAGATCAAGTAATAACCCTGGTATGCCATCATTCCAAACATAAGTATGGAGTCCTTTAGTTATCATTCTTGCTCCAGGGATACCAAAAAGCTCTGCCGACTTATTATCAATCTTATTTAATATACGAATTTCATCAACTGTACTAAATAAACCTTTTTCAGTTTCATTATTAGGTTCAATACGAATCTGTTGATTTATATTTTTATCAATTGTAAAGGTTACACCCTCTACTCTTTCATTTAGCTTTTTATCTTTTACAGCTGTTTTAGGTACTCTAAAGGAATACGTTTTATATGTCTCAACCTTACTATAGTCAGCTAACTCTTGAAGAGAATGAATTGAAGGCAATATATAATTGGCCATTATTGTATTAATATCATTGGATGTAACTAGCTTCGTTGCACGTGGATAAAGGATAACATTATACTCTTGATTTGGATGTTTACTCAGCTCAAATTTTAAACCAATAATCTCCATCTCAACAGCCCCTCTGAGCGTTGTCTTTCTCAAAGAACTTTTACTTAAGCCGTCATATTGAAAAACCACATCAGTTTTTTCAGTAGTGTTTGGTGTTTTATTTTCAATAATACCTGCAGCAATCATTGGGGATTCTACTAAATAATGAGCATTTGAATTAGGAAAATCAGTTATAGCCTCTTTCTGTATTGCACTAAATGGAAGTGTAACTGATAGTCCACCATCATTATTATGTAAATTCACAATTGTATTACCGTCAAATTGACGACGCTTGATAGAATATAAATCATTTTTAAAGGATTCAACTTCATCATCATTAACAGCAGTACCAAACCCTTTAGGTATTCCCTTTTTCGATATAATCGAATCTATTATCTTTCTAGTTTCTACATCATAAGCATTCTTAATCTTTTCAGTACTATATACCTCCTGTACATACACATCCTTAGGAATACTTGGATCTGCACCAGGAATATTCACATCAACAGCATAACTTGAAACACTAACAGCGCTTAATATTACAGCACTTAGTAATAATCGTTTTAACATATACATCTCTCCATAAAATAGTAATATTAACTGTATTGTAACATAATAAGAAAATATCGATAAAAATAATTACAAAACGAAAGAGGTTCCTATTGGTCACCTAGGTGACTATTAGGAACCTCTAATCTATTTACTTTTATAATTGACAGCACTATATTGAACTTGAGGCCTCTAAATGGGTCCAGCCTTTGCTAATCTTCTAGAGATTGGCGGTGATCAATATGAGTACATACAAAGTGTTATCGTTAATGATTTCCTTTGGCATACTTGTAGCGACCATTATCATGGCAGCAAAGTGATTGTCCTCTAGCAAAAGCTAGCTTTCTAATCGTGGTATGAAAAAAGGCCCGACATAGAAGTCAGACCGTTTCTTCAACATTAAATTCTAGAAGCGAAGTCTGGCGACCAAACCATTTATGCCTCACTTTGATATAAATTATATCATATTTAAACAGGGAAAGAAATCGAAGGATTTCTTTCCCTGTTTTATTGTTATAACCTTTAATATATTCGTCATTTATAAGTATCGTCTTCAGCTAATATTTTTTATATGATGAATTGCAATAAGTAATGCGACAAAATTAAATCAATTTTCTAATCTCATGTTTAAACATGTCAAATGGTGTTTTAAACCCAAGGCATTTCCTAGGTCGATTATTAATCAACATTAATGCTTCTGTTAGTTTATCTAGTGTAATTTTAGCTAAATCGGTTTTCTTAGGAAAAAATTCTCGAAGTAAACCATTACTATTTTCATTAGAACCTCGTTGCCATGCTGCATAGGCATCGGCAAAATACATGGGTATTCCAAACTCGTTTTCAACCTGTTCATAGCAAGCAAATTCCTTACCACGGTCCACCGTAAAGGTTTTAAGTAATTTGCTGGTTAATGTATTGTACAGAGAACTAATAGCTAAAAACATAGAATCTTTAGATCGATCATTCATTTTTATGGCCACATAGAATCGTGTTTTACGTTCAACAAATGTAGCTAAACAGCCTTTGCTTTGACCTCTGGAAGAAACCATTGTATCTAGTTCCCAATGACCAAAAATCTCCCGGTTTTCAACTTCTTGAGGTCGTTCTTTAATGGTCCTTTTAACATTGAAGCGTCCACGGGTTTCCTGTGTGCCGGGCTTTTTTCCTTTCCGGCGAAGTACTTTCTCTGTTACCGCAAGAAAACCACGATGGATCCAAGAATATATTGTTTTAAAGCTTAGAACCCCAACCAATTCAGAACCAACTATTTCTTCTGGAGACCAAGTTTGTTGTAACCTGGATTCAATTAAAGCCGCTAATTGAGGTGTTAACTTTGTTGGTCTACCTTTATTAGTAGACTTACTAATTGCTAACTGTTGTGCTTTAATCGCAGAATATTCACCTTCAACGCGATTTAATTCTCTTGCTACAGTAGAATGGTGGACACCGATTAAGCTAGCAATTCTACGAACAGAGTATCCTTCTTGTCGTAAAACTTCTATTTGACTTCGTTTTTCTATGGTAAGATGTATATAGCTCATATTAGAGACCTCCGTGTCATGTATTTGTGGTTATTTACATTTTACACGAGATCTCCAATATGAGTTTTTTTATTTGTCGCAATATATTTTACAATTCATCATATATCCTCTAAAGTATAAACAGGTAAGTATCTTTGAGCGAATGCAAGGTTTTTATTAAGTTCTGCCCATTTGGTAGCATCACCAATAACATAGATATATTCTTTTGCTCTAGTAAAGGCTACATTTACGTTGTTAGCGTTAACCCATTTAATAGCTCCATTAGCAGTGCCATCGCTTTGACAGCCTAACATATAAATAACAACTTTAGCTTCTTTACCTTGGAAAGTATGAACAGTTCCAATATTATCCTTTAACCAACCGCTCTTATTATCTTTATCGGTCCAGTTTACAATATCATCACTAATAGATTGCATGTAACTTTTAAATCCATGTGCAACACTAGTAAATGGTGTAATGATAAATATATCTTTAAATTTTGCATTTCTTGCTCGTAACTTTTGGATTAATTCAAAAGCAATTTGCCCTTGTACTTGTATATATCGATCTTTACCCACACTGGCTTCAATATTGCTTGCATCATATGTTATCCAACAGCTTTCTTTACATGGATCAATAGGATCATCAGAATCTATAGTCTTATTAATCATAAAACCACCATACGATAACTCATTAGCAACTGTAAACATCGGATCTTTACAACGTCTATGAATAACTAGCGGACAACCGACCCAAGATTCAGAGCCATCAAGATTTTTGATAATTCCTGCAAATGGATTTTGTGCATCAGCTAAACTTTGTACAGATAGCTCTTTACTCCGATATTTACCAATACCTTCTCCACCAACTTTTTCTACGAACAAATCCTGCACAGTTTGTACAGGTTCAATCTGCTTTGGATCGCCAACTACTATTGCCTTTTGCGCTCGGAACAATGCTCCTACGAGCATATGAGGTGACGCCTGCCCGGCCTCATCAATAATAATGGTCCCTAAGGAGCTTTCAGATTTACAATTAATCAAGAATCTTTCCACAGCAGCAAAAGTAGATGAAATAACAGGAACTGCAATCATCAAGGAATTAAGTAATGCAGGGAAAATCGTATCAAGATCAAAGTTTTTCTGTAATTTTTTCCTATCACTTAATGATCCCCAATACTCACTGAGTAATTGCATATTTTTTCTGAAAGCATCACTCATAACTACAGCTTTTTGTAATTGTAAGGCATCATACAATAAATGCTCTCTACATTCATTCAAATAATTACATACATATAAGAATGCCGTATGAGCCTCTTCACGATCCGCATCAGATGACATTAACTTTGATGCTATATCATCAAAGCAATGTATCGTATCTTTACCACTAGCTTTTAATGTCCCTAAAATCTCTTGCTGTGTTTTCTCTGCTTCTAGAATGGTACAATCAATCCCCTTAATATCAGATAATAGGCTATCTTTCGTATGGATTATAGATTCACGCTCATTGACCAACTGATGTAAAGCCGTTAATTGATCTTTAACAGTTTGAAGCTTGTTAGTCTCCTCTTCAATTACAGATAACAATGTAGGATTACCCATAGCTTTTAAAATAGACCAATTAGTAGCACTCCAAAGCTTATCAAAAATAGACCGTTGATTGTTATACTCTATTAATTTAGTCTCAATACTATTTTTATGCTCTATCAACTGTAATAAATCCGCATCTAATGTGTCATATTTACTTAATTCTTCATTGATTGTATGAAATTCCGCTTGTAATCCATCGATTTTAAGATTTAACTCTTGAATTAATTGAACGTTCTCTTCATATGTTGTTACATAAGTAAATAATGTTTTTACAAGCTTATATTGAGCCTGAAACTGTTGTTTCGCACTTTCAAAAGCATCTTGAGCACTAGGTGTCCCCATAACAGAGGACAAATCTGAGGATAATACATGTAATGCAGTCATAAAGGTATTAATATTAGATTTCTTACCAAGTCTAGCAGAAATTAACCCCCATTGATCATTACTCTCTGCCAAACGATCAGCTAAAAATGTAAAATATACCTCACGAGATTTAACGTATTTATATTTCTCATCCTTAGCGAAACAAGATAAATCAACCTGCTGGTCTGAGAACTCTGGATTAAATAAGGTAGACCCATTAGTTCCCGCTTTTACAGAGGAAATATTAGGTAATTCTAATGTAATATTTTCAACAGCCTTATTATTTGATGAAAGCACCAACATGCCATATACTGCTATGTCACTAGGTATAGCATAGTAAAAGGATTTACCATCCCGGCCCACAACCTTTTTGAAGATATCATTTACATGATTACTTTCACAAAATTTAGCAGCACGTTCAACAATATTACTAGCTATAATATCCTTTAATAAGGTTGTTTTACCTGTACCAGGAGGACCATTAACAGAAAAGATATCCTTAGGATTCTCCTTAGCAATATTAACAGCAATTTGCTGCATAAAGGATAAATTAAACTTTGAAGGCCATCTACCATATGGTAAAACCTTTGGATTATACCACTTTTGCATCTGATTCGTATCTTTTAACAAATCATAATGCTCAATATCCTGATTAAGACTATTGATATAAGATAATACTTTATCATTGTTCTTTAATGTATCAATGTTCTGTAAAATCAACTGTAGATCATCTAGGAAAAAGCTAGATTTCAAATCATTAATAGGCATTGTATCAGCTTTGACAAGCTGAATATCATCGGTCTCAAAACCACAATAGCCATACACATCACCAGCACGGAACATAGTAATACCCATATGCTCCAGAATATGTTCTTGTATATACGCATTGATTACACGTGCAGCTTTATCAAGGGTTACCTTTTCCTCAGGAAGATTAAAACTATTCTCGATGTCTTTAACAACCTCATCCCAACCATCTAGCTTAATATCTTTAAACGCCACATCAGGTTGACACATCATCTGATAAATCACCCAAATAAAAGGAGCAATTTGTAAACTCCCCTCTTTGTAGTGTCCCTCTACGTCAGCGATGAATGATGCACTATACACATTCCCTAAATACGGTTTTTCTGGATGTTCAATTTCTAATTTTTCAATAAAAGCTTCTAGTACTTCCGACCCTTTAACTACACTTAACAGAACAGCATGTTCATCATCTAACACATAGTCCTTTTTATCCTTAAAACATGTAACCTCATCAATAAACGAGTAATTATACGGATCATTTGGCAACGGCACTACATACATAGATACACGTGAATTTGTTTTCTTCCACAAAGGATTAATTACTGACTGTTGATAAATAGTAGTTCTATCATGGTCAGTCGAAAATATAAGCTCTTTAATATACTTCTTGGGAAGCGCTTTATACTTTGGAACCTCTTTCGGTTGCAAACACTCAAGTGAATACCAATAATTTATAATTTGCTTTGCACTATCTCTCATCTATCTCTACCCTCTCATTAGACTAATGAAGGTATTATACATGTGGAATAAAGAGATTTCATGAAAGTCATTGTTGATCTTCTAGTAAATTTAATATCGATTCCCAGTTCTTAGGATTAAAATAATTTTTATTATTTAGCTTAATACTATCTGTATGATTAATGGGTGAATCTCCAACAATTATAGGTAATTTACTAGCTAGATCTTTCAATGTAGATATATCAATATCTGGTCTAATAAAATAGTCCTCTAAATTGTCAAATATTAGATAGTTAATTATCTTAAGCTGCTCTGTCAACTTCATCTTTTTAAGGGTGTAAAATAATTGATTATATTTCTTAACCGTCTTTTTGGTAAAAATAATAATATGACTTTCCTTCTCTAATGGAAAAACACAGATATAAAATGGCTCTAACCTATTATCCTTACTAAAATTATAAATATTATTTAATGGTTTACCTTTAAAATCACATGTTAAATTAATCATATCTTGAACAGCAATTGAAACACGATATGGTAATCTCTTATAAAATAAAACTTTAAATGCATTAGGATTATTCTTATTATTCTGTATAAAATCATAATCGTTTTTTAACTCTATTAAATCTAAAACCTTTCCTCGCAACATCTCGTTTATAAAAGAAGCATGCTGATCACTTATCTCCGTTATATAAAATATTCCCATTTCATGTATTCTTTTAAATGTTATTCTTAGTACTGTCTTTAATGCAATTTCAGCTAAAAATGTTTTTATAATATTTATATTAGAATAGTTATTTTCACATTCATAATTTTGAAATAATATACTATCACATTCTCGACAAATATTTTGAAATGTACCAGCTTGCTTAACACCTTTATATCCTTTATCTAAAGGGCTAAAAACTAAATCGCCGTAAGACTTTACCTCACCATCTATAGAAATATACTTTAACATAAATGCTGGTATTGTATGAGAATTACAAAAAGAGGAAACTTCTTTGCCACATACCAAACAGTTAGTTCCCTTTTCTACTTGTCGCACTATTTTATCTAATTTTTTAGTTAGTATATTAAACTCAGTATCATTTGACGGAATATTAGCTTTTAATAGAAAGTGACCATTCATTTTTACATCCCCTATCCAAAGTATTAAATATGATATGCATTACGATTTAAATTTTTATTATCCTCTAAATAGCATTATAAACGTGATAACTTGGGAACAGCGTAAGTTATCAGATATATCTACGAAAGTTACAACCAAAAATGTAGATGTCCATTATACAGAAACACTAACTAATTCTGCTGAACAAGGCATTATTAGCCAGGCTGACTTCTTTGATAAAGAAATTTCAAATAAGGATAATATTAATGGATATTATATAGTTGAGAACAATGACTTTATTTATAATCCGAGAATCTCGACATTAGCACCTGTAGGTCCAATCAATCGGAATAAGTTGAATCGCACTGGTATAATGTCTCCTTTATATACTGTTTTTAGAGCATCTAAAGTAGATTTAGGTTTTTTAGAATGGTATTTTCAATCAAACCATTGGCATCGTTATATGAAACTAAATGGTGATAGTGGCGCTAGAGCTGATCGTATAGCAATAAAAGATTCTACATTCTTTGAAATGCCAATAAAAACTCCAGTTAATATAAAAGAACAAGTACTTATTGGAGAGACATTAGAAAAGTTTAATCAGTATATTACCCTTCATCAGTAAAAGCCATTTCTACAAAATAAACCTCATGTTAATCCAGCCATAGACCGCATCACTAGATCAATGTCTCTATTCTCCATTTCTTGAATTATATGGATATATGTTTTTTGTGTCGTCGTCATACTTGCATGCCCAAGTCTTCTTGCAACACTAGCAATTGATACCCCTGCAAAAAGTAATAACGAAGCATGTGTATGCCGTAATCCATGGATTGAGATGACTGGTATACCTAATTTTTTACAATATCGTTCTAATACACCATTAACAGTTGAATTAAATACACGTCCATTCACAAATATCGGCTTATCTTCAGGTAAGCCTTTAATTATTTCAGAAAACTTTATAATAGTTTGCCAATCAAGCTGTATTTTTCTCACTGATGATTTATTCTTCGTTGGTAAGAACCCGCCATCACCTTTATAGTCCCACGTCTTATCTACTATCAATGATTGATGTGGGAAATCAAAATCCTTTGGAGTTAAAGCTAAAGCTTCTGAAAATCTCATTCCAGTTTTTGCTATTATTAATATTAACCAATCCCAGTTAATTTCTGATGTTAACTTTAAATTAACTAATAATGTATGTAATTCAAACTGATTTAAATATTTGATTTTCTTTATTCTTGGTACACGCCCTTTTATAATAGCTTTTCGTGTTGGATCCCTATCAATAAATCCTTCATCTACTGCGTCCAATATAGCTGCTTTTATTTGATGATGAAAATCCATCGTTGTTTGTCGTTCATGAAACTCGGCATAATCATTTAATAATTGTTGATACGAAATTCTATTTAATTGTGAAAGTCTAAGTTCCGGGACTAATTTTTTTAACCATAATAGAGTTATCTCATATTTTCGCATTGTTACATTACGAATAGCCCCCTCTTTATAAATTCGTATCCACTTTTCGTAATAAATATAAAATAGTTCGGTTTTTTCCTCTATTGTTGACATAATTCTACCCCACCATTTACGCTGTTCCCACATAGAAATGGCTCTTGCTGATGAAGGGTAATAAGATAATCAATGTTATTGAAAAACCGTCCAATGACTTCTTGTTCGATAATTGAAGGAATATAAAATTTAAGTTTTCCGTAATCTTTAAAATAAATATGAGGAATAGTTGAACCAGTACATATTTTCCCTAAATTAGCACTTGTGACTAGTTGATATAAAAATCTCAAACAGCTATTTTTAGGTGTAAGGGCCCCCATAGTACCTAAAAACATTGAATTCTTAGGCAGCAACCTAGTCCTACCGACACCTGCTCCATCTTTAATTATTGTGATATATTCCATTTCCACATATCCTTTATTTGTTTTACCAATTAAAGAGTTCGCATCATATAAATCGTATTGTCCATTTTCATCAATATCATTGATAGTTAACGATGATGATTGATATGAACATATATCCTCTAGTTTACGCTGTTCCCAAGAATACAAAAATAGGTAGAAAAGTCCTATTTGGTCTTTTCTACCTATTTTCCTTACATTTTGACGCCTAATAGGGCTAATTGTTCGGCTATTTCTTTTTCAAGTTGTACAATTTCTTGGTTATCTTGTTCAATCATACGATTGATTTCATCAAGATCAAGTTCTTCTTCTTCCTCAAAGGTATCTACATATCGAGGAATATTTAGATTATAGTCATTTTCTTTAATTTCTTCGATAGATGCAACGTGTGCATATTTATCAACGTCTTGTCTATTTCTGTATGTTTCAATAATTTTAGTAATATTTTCATCACTTAAATTATTTTGATTTTTACCCTTTTCGAACTCATTGCTAGCATCAATAAATAATACATCGCGTGTCGTACGGTTTTTCTTAAACACAAGAATTGTTGTAGGGATACTTGTGCCATAGAATAGGTTTGCAGGCAAACCAATCACCGCATCAAGGTAATTCTTTTCTATAATAGTTTGGCGAATCTTACCTTCAGCCGCACCACGGAATAAAACTCCATGAGGCAAAACAATTGCCATTGTACCTTCATTATTTAGATGATATAAGCTATGTAATATAAAAGCATAATCTGCTTTAGAGGCTGGTGCTAATTTACCATATTCACTAAAGCGTGGATCTTTAAGTTTACTTTCATTATTATCCCATTTAGCAGAGTATGGAGGATTCGCAACAACCGCATCAAAAGAACGTGGTCTATCGATACCATCACGGTCAGGACCGTCTGGCCAATCACTTTCAAGAGTATCAGCATTATTTAGTGTCATATTATTATACGTAACACCATGCATCATCAAATTCATACGTGCCAAGTTATATGTTACCGTATTTAGTTCTTGACCGTAAAAGCTAACCGCACCTTGACGAGATCCATCAGGCAGTTCATTACGAACCGTCAATAGTAATGAGCCAGAACCCATTGTTGGGTCATAGACTGTGAAAGTATCAGTTTGAGATTCAATATTGCCAGTAACAATCTTAGCCAAGATTTGACTAACTTCATGAGGTGTATAGAATTCCCCACCTTTTTTACCAGCATTAGCAGCAAACTTACCAATTAAATACTCATAAATCTCACCAAGTATATCCTTACCATTTTCATCTTTATACTCGATTTCATCAATTTTAGTTACAACTGCATTTAAAGTTTTAGTTCTACCTGCTGTGGTTGATCCAAGACCAGAATCCCCTAGATTAATGTAGTTAAAAATGCCTCTAAAATCTGCTGCAGCTTCTTTATTAATTTCAGCATTCTTATTAAAGTTTTCAAATAATCGTTGATAATCACTAGGAATAACGGAGCCATTATGAATACTTTCAGTTAAAGAAGCCCATGTATCCTCAGGGTTAATAGCATATCCTAATGTGCCAGCAATATCAATCAAACAAGCCTCTAAACCTGCGTCTTCAACAAGCTCCTTATATGCCTCATTAACAGATTTTCCATCTGAAATATCAACCAAATCATTATCAACTAAGTACTCTTCCTGATGAATGGAAAGATATTTATAGAATAAAAATGGAAGAATGTAATCTTTGAAAGAGCTTGCATCCATTGTGCCACGTAAATCGTTGGCAATCGCCCATAATTGGCTTGAAATATTCTGTGCTTTTGATTCTGCCATACAAAATCTCCTTTATTTATACAAACATCTGTTGAAGTAATGCTTTTTTCTGTAATTGTAAGTGATTCAACTTACGCTGATGAAGGGTAATTAATTCATCAAATTTAGTTAATAGATTACTTATACAAACTTCCTCGTCAATAGAGGGACATAATGTAGTAGTATTTTGTACGACACTAATATAGTGTCGTGCATGCCCTAAAACTTCAAATCGAGTAGAATTTAATCGTTCAAATAAAAAACGTAAATTATGCTGATTTTTTGATGTTAAAATTTTTATTGCAGATGATTTTAACATATAAGGGAAATCAACATATTTTCGATCAAGAGTAAAATCATCAAAAATTATTGAAGGTTTATTATATGAATTTACTTCATTTGTATAACCTAATATAAATGCTTTATTTGCAGTAAGAACTGGCATATTAAAAGCATCATTATAATTATCTGACTTAACTATATATGCATCAGGTCTTTCATAATCAAATAGTTCACCAAACTTACGCTGTTCCCAAGCATCAGTAAATCCAGGGAAACGAAGTTCAGGATATCGTTCTCCATTTTTTGGAAAAAGTTTCTGAAGTAACGCTTTTTTCTTTAATTTGAGGTTATCTAACTTACGCTGATGAAGGGTAATAAACTTATCAAACTCTTTTATAAAGTTACCTATTTTAACTTGCTCTTCTATGCTATTAGGGATATTTAGTTCACTGTCAAAAAAATCTTCTGTTGAAATGTTAAGTAATCCATGATTACGAGCACCTTCTGCAGCTCGTTTTGAGATTTCCTTATACCATAAGTGCGTCATGTAATAACTAACAATAAAATCAGAACTTATATTTTTATCTGTAATTTCAAATAAAATATAAAGTGTTGATAATGCACCTATATCATAATAATCAAGGCGTTTAACAGCTCCAAATGGATATCCTTCAGAATAGCTTTTGTTATATGCAAATTCACCTTTTTTAATAAGATAATAGTTTGACATATCTCGACTAGCAACTTGTCTATTAAAGTATTTACGTTGATCTACCAAACCATCTTGAGCTGAAATTGTAAGTGGTAAATCGGATTGACCACCATTTTTTCTTGTTACTCTCGCTGTAAACTGACCCAACTTACGCTGTTCCCAATCTTCAGTAAATCCCGGAAACCGTAATTTAGGTACTCTCCGTTTTTCTTTACTCATCATAACCTCGCTTTCCTTTTATCATAACAACACTACCTTTCATTAACATAAGAATCTGCAAATTTATATAAAGCTGCCACAAGTTCATTGCCATATTTAATTTTATTAAGGCTTACAATATCCGCATCTTGTGCTTTTGCTTGATATTCTGCACGTGCATCTTTTTTTAATTTACTAATTCTACCAGTACTATCTAAATCCTGTTTACCAGCCGTATGTCGAGAGAATAGATCTAATATTTCCTCATTACTAATAACATCAATAATGCCCCATTTTAAGCGGAAATCGAAAATATCATCTTTCATAATCATCGTATTTACATCATCGATGACTTCTAAACTAGTTAACTTTACAGGATATTGGAGTTCTTTCCCTTCTGGCGGATACGTACCTTTATAAATTGCATCCACTGCATTATTAATTTGTTTTGCATATTGACGATCATCTAAAGCCATTGCAAAATCATTAATTTTTTCACGATAATCTGCAGCTGCATCCATACGGTTTTCATGAACAGCATTCATTAATGCTTCAATCAATTCAGTGAGGTAATCATAGTTAACACTAATTTGCTTTACATGTATCATACGTAGTTCAATTTGAGCAACTGGTACATCATGATTTTCAGCAATACGTTCTTTCAAGTCGTTATATAGAGATGTGGTTAACATTTCTTCTTGTTCAGGTGTCATCCCAAGCAATGTAACAAGTTCATCTGGATTATCATAATCAAATCCGATGTCTTCTCCATTTACAACATCTGGATCATATTGTTTTAGCTTTGACATTCCAGCACTATATGTACGCATAAGATTAAACATTTCTTCTTGCTTAGCTTCACTAGCAGGAACTTCTGTAAAGTTATCCGTCAAATCTGCAAGACGATTTACCACTTGTTTTACTTCTTCAAATTGTTCTTTGAAAGGTTTTGCTAAAACACCAGTATCAACTAACGCCTTTGTATCGATTAATGTGTCTTGTACATCAGCAGAGTGTTTATTCGCATAAATACTTAAAGCTCGGTTCATGAGCTCTTCGTTTTTAGTTGGCCATCTGTAATTGACTATACGTCCCCACGGCTTTCCTTGATTATCGGCAATACGGTTTGTTCTCGAATACGCCTGGATTAACATTGCATCCTTTAATGTACGATCCACATACAGTGTATTTAATTGTGGTGCATCAAAACCAGTCAACAGTTGATCTACAACAATGACAAGATCTAAATATTGCCCATCTTGTGCTGTACGATTTAAGCGTGTTATTAAATCTTGAGTGTAACCTGATACATCATCTAATCCAAAACTTCTTCTAAACATCTTATTATAGTGTTTCATAGCACGTAAAAGACCATTATTTGTAGTTAATTGGTTATCACTATTATTCGTACTCATACTGAAAGTAATACCTACTTTTAATGTAGGTAGCCCCTGTTTTAGGCGCTCTTGATTCACTCGTTCAAATTCATCAAAGTACATTAAGGCCATTGGTGTGCTTGCTCTATTCCCACCTACATGTGTAGTAAGCATTGCGTTATAAGCACCATCATTAGAACGGTTTCTCCAATTTTTAAAGATATCCTCTACAACTAATTTTACGTGATCAAGATTATTATCATAGAAACTTGGTTCTATCATATCATCCATATCATCATCAGTAAGGTTAGCAATCTTTCGCTCAATATCTAACTCATTCCAATTAGGATATTTCTCTTTATAGAATTTTGGTAAGTATTCTTGTTTCATTTTGTCTTCTGCAATGGTAGTTTCGAAATCCACCTTGAAACCTAATACATTTTTATCTGCAATAGCTTCTCGAATAGTATATGCATGTAACAACTTACCAAAAACTTCATGTGTTTTAGTACCTTTTTTGCCAACAACATTATCAAACATAGGTGTTCCTGTATAACCAACCCAAGCAGCACCTTTGAATACTTTTTGTAAACCTTCAAAGCTTTCACCACCGGTAGATCTATGAGCCTCATCGACAATAAATACAAAGTTTTTCTTAGGTACCACAAAATCTTTACGATTAATGAGAGTATTTAGTTTTTGTACAGATGTAACAATGATGCCATACCCTTTTTCATTTAGTTTTCTCTTTAACGCCGAAGTGTTTTCCGTCCCACCAACGGTATCGAATTGTTTACCATCAATATCAATAGAACCTTCAGGGTCATAGGCCTTATAATTTGCTTCTGTTTGTTTCGTTAATGCTATACGGTCAACTACGAATACTACCTTATCTACATTTGGCATCCGACTTGCCAACCAGGCAGTTTTAAAACTAGTGATTGTTTTTCCTGATCCTGTAGTATGCCATACAAAACCTAATTTATTAATTGGTAAATCAAAATCAGCGTGTTTTAATTCATTTAAAACAGCTTTTGTAGCATACACTTGATATGGACGCATTACCTTAAGCATTTGTTTATTCTTGGTACCATCAAGAATAGTAAACAATGTAGACATTTGATGTGCCATTGGTATACTAAGGAACATATCTGCAAAGGTAGTCCAATTACGAACAACCTTGTTATCATTAGGATTTTGCCATTCAAAAGCAAAGTCTTTATTAAATAGATCTGCCGTAGTATTAGCCATATATTTAATTCGATTTGGAGTCATTGCGACTAGAATTTGAACTGTTGAGAAAATATCGCTATACTGTTTTTCCTGAATATATTGATGCATTTGATTTAATGCTTCATCTACAGAATGTTTTACAGATTTTTCCTCAATTTGGATAATTGGCAGGCCATTAATGAGTAGTGTTGTATCAAAACGACGTTCTGGGCGACCTGCTATTTGTGGTTCTCTCTTAACTTGGCTAACCACTTGATAAACAGTATTACCTGCCCCAATTTGTTTTTGATCAAATACTGTTAAAAATACATGACGACCATCATCTAGATCAACCTCTACTTGGGATACGCCATTGATACCATATAGGAACTGTCCTGCTTGATATGGAGTGTATAGTTCATTAATTACCTTTTGAACTTGTTTAAATTCTGTATCACTTAATGGTTGTGTCAATTGATTTTGATTTAATTGATATAAAATCTTGCGGAAGTTATCCCAAAGAGCCTCTGTTGTTTTTATAGTTGGCTCATACTTCCAAAGTTTACTTTTATAAATCTTCATATTACCATAAGCATCCATTATATCGCCTGTTTGTTTAATATTAGATGTATTAGTAACAATCCCAGTTGATAACTGCTCAATTAATTTATTTTCAAATTCTAACTCTGTCATATTAGTTTACTCCCTGTAACATAATAATTGCTTTACGATATGTGTTATCTGCCACACGCTGTTTTAATGCTTTTAGACGTAATTGTTTAAAATATATATCCCCCATAATACGTTGTGTTTCAATTGATGGTAGTCTTGGTAACTGTATTTCTTTTAATAAGCTAAGACTATATCGTACAACCTGACTCCCCTGTAAGTTCTGTTTAAACTGTTTTTTAATTTTAGGATTCTCATTAATCAAATAAGCCATATATTTTTTGTCTATTGGTGTATTTAACGGTTCCATTCGAACATAATTTTGAGTAAAAAGATAACCGTCATGATCCTTATTAACAAGTGTAGCCATGCCAGATATTGTACTAAATATTAAATCTCCTACTTTAAGAGTGGATCCTTTATACTGAGTACGAATCTGCTTTCTATCACTCATATCTCCAGGCACACCAGATAAGTCCTCATATAATTCATTTTGTCCATACAATGTATACAACACTGCATTTTTACTAGTACTTTCCTCTAGTCGATACTGTGATACCCCTGTATTACTATGAAATATATCTTTAATATACACTAGATCACCTCTTTCCTAAAGATAATTTTCATCTTGTTTTTATTTTTGCATGTAAAAAAATTACACTACATCACTTTTAATTAAAGTATACAGTGTAATTTATATTAAAACAACTATATTTTTGTAATTTTTAAAAATGCAAATTCTATTTTGTCATTTGTTGATATTTATTAAATTCAGCCTTAGCCACATTAATTACTTTTCTATATAAATCCTGGTTAACTTGCATATCTGTATAACGAATAAACTCACCAGTTTTATCAAATGGTTTCGATTTCGCAGCAAATGGATTAGTATGAGAGGCTACGCCAGCTTCTCTCCCAATAATTAATGAATCATGATATGGATTTACATAAAATAGATAATAAGTACCTAAATGGCTTCCACCAGATGAACAATAAGCCACAGGAACTAGTCCATAATCCTTAAATGTGCGCATAGAATATGCTGCTACTTCAGATACAACACCATCATTCATAGACATGTCCGCAACAACCCAACCATTATAAGGACCGTAGCCCTCACCTTTACCAACGATTTCAGATGTTCTTGCATGACAACTAAAAGCAATTGTGCTAATAGCTAGTAATACTAATAATAACTTTTTCATTTAATTATTTCCCTCCTGAATCCTCTCAAATACTATATATGTATAGAATATCATATTTCATTTGACTTATAGTAGTGCAATATAAATATAGAATTAAGGAGATACTAGCCAAAATTATTGTGGTCAAAACTCTAATATCAGAGGATGCGGCGGATATAGAAGATAATATGCTAAATATAGTAAAAGCCTATAGTACTAAAAATGTACTATAGGCTTTTGTCATATACTTTCAGAAGATAAGAAAAATATTAAAATAGTAACTGTTAACAAATTTGGCTACTTATGCCCCACCAACTGATAGCTCATATCCACTAGCATTTTAAGTTTCTCTATATCTTCATATCTTTCTATATCCACCGAGATCCAGTAGCGTTTATTCATATGATACGCAGGATAGATTCCGTTTTCATGGATTAGATTGGGAATCAAATCAGCTTCACATTTTAGGTTAACCACATCTATAGGTTCATTTGTATCTAAACCTACTTGATACCCTGTAATAGTAAAGAGACCATCAAACCATTTTTGATTATCTCTACGTCGGATTACTACATAGTCAGGATATTTTTCCCATGGATAATCGATATCACAGATGTATTCTTGTTGTATATATTTAATGAGGTCATTACGTTTCATAATTATTTACTGCTTTTTGGGAAATAAAGTCATATCAAATACACCTTTTGGTATAGCTGACATACCTGCTAAACTTTTTGAGTATTTGTCTTTATCATTTGCATTATCTACATACTGGACCACATCACGCAAATCTTTTGACGGTACTTTATAATCTAAATCTGCCATGATAAAGTGCGTATATAAATACTTATCATCATATAAGGATTGAATGTACATTCTAGATGTGGATCGTTCTACTTCCATATAAATAGCCGGGGTAGCATCATTCCAAACAGTTGCATATTGAATAGGTCTATACTCAGAGTAAGGCTTATACATAGCAAAGTATTGTATCAATTTAGCATTTATTGTATGTGGTTTAGCCAATTCTTCTGGTTGTAATTCTCGTACCATAATGCCTTCACGATAACTTTTACCATCATAAATATAAATTGCATCATTATCAGGTCCGTTATAAGTTAAATCACTAGATTTCAACGTTTGAAATGTAAATCCATTAATTGTGATAGATTTAGTTTTTGAAAGTAATTGCTTAGCTGGCTCAATAGACGGCAACATATAATTAACCAAAGGAGACATGAGCTGTTTATATACATACTCTTGATCATGTGTTTTCAACAGCTCCACTTCTTTCTTTTTAGTCAAATCAAAAGCAATCCGATACGATACTGAAGGCTCTGCCTTAACTTTAAAATTAATAGCCCCCTCTAATGAACCCGTTTTTGTGGGGCTAATCTCCCATGTTGCATTTTTAACAGTCGGATAGGAAAATGAATTACCTGTAGATGTGCTTTGATTTTCTTTGCGAATGTTATAATTTAGATTTCCATCAATTAAAAGAAAGTTTCCGTGCTTAATCTCTGTAGTTAATGGGTCTCCCTTAATGGTTTTACCAAACTGAGTCCCTTCAGGAAAAGTAAATTTTAAATTAGCTCCATTATCTTTAAGAATAAAAACAGAAGATGAGAAGTTAACTGAATGATTTAATTCTTGAGTTAAATATACTAATTCATCTATCGTCCATTTTTTAGGCATATTATTTGCATATTTAGCCCTCACCTTATCGCCCACATCGACTTCCATTTTCTTCGCGGTCGTATCTACCTTTCGATAGTTTTGATAGGCATCCTGTGAAATTGAAGGATCTGCACCTGGTATATTAATATCAATTGCTTCGCTACCTAATGTCACAAAACTAAAACATAGTGCAACCATTAACGCACGTTTCATCATAAACTCTCATCCTTTCACATAATGTCTCCCCAATATTATATATATAGAATATCATATTTCATTTGACTCATAGTAGTATAATATAAATATAGGAACAAGGAGGTAATTACTATGAAATTTACAAAACGTATACTCATCATGACTGCTTTAGCCGTAACCGCTGTTGTATCTACTGGATTTGCTTACGATTATGTATGTAATAACTCTCAATACAATTGCAACACTAACACACAATACAACTCCGATAACAATGCGAACAATACTAACTATGCAACATCCAACAATGACAACCAAAATTATTGCGGTCCAAACTCAAATTTTAGAGGATGCGGCGGATATAGAAGATAATAATATAAATACACCAAAAGCCTATAGTACAAAATGTACTATAGGCTTTTGTCGTATATTACAAGAATACTATTTAATTCATCAAAATACAGTTAGGATCAATATGGTAACATACTTTTATCAGGAGTTCATTCTGTTAAAGTATTCAATGGCATTTGGTGAGAATTCAACGAATGTATTCCCATAAGAGAATGGGCCCAATTCATATGGTTGGTATACAAGACCTATAGCGCCTTTACCTTTCAAGTAGTAGTTGTCAGAAACATATTCTACATTCCAGTTAGGTAGTAAGTCTGCTTTTTTATGACCTTCACTGTAGAAGCGCAAAATTCCAGAGTTAATGCCTCGTTCTATTTGTTGTGGATTAGCAATTTTTACATAGTTATATAACGGAATTCTTTGGCCAGTTATCTTGTTATATACTAAGCCTTTAGTGTTATACATACCATGCGCACTACCAGCATGATAGTGATATGTAGTTAACAAAATAGATACAACTTGAGCGTCTTCATAGGTAACTTTATAATTTTGCTTTACTTGGTACGCATGTTGATCGTAATAGACTGATTTTGCATATAAAACATAGTTAGCAATGTCTGTATTAATCGCCTTTTGTGCAAACATATTATTGGTATATACCAATGGATATTTTAATTCCATGTTTACATCGGACTGACTACCTGTAACAACAGTTGCATAGGTAGGTACTGCCAACATAACACCTAACATAGAGGTCATACATAGTTTTTTAAAGATTCCCATAATACTGTCTCCTTTTAACAAACAACTTTAAATAGGTTATTACAGTATTAGTTCTACAAGCTATGATAAAATTCCTCTTTTACACAACACGATATGTATTTTCACTATATCATACTTTCACCATACAAAAAAGGACCCTCCAAAGAGAGTCCTTAGTCTGTATTGCTATGCTATTAAGCGTTTTTAGCTACTTCAACAAGTTTAGCGAATGCTGCTGCATCGTTAACTGCCAAGTCAGCCAAC
>OIFG01000230.1_pt1 | contig 20405 bp, 14 predicted proteins | sample 1582031 | NCBI WGS metagenome assembly OIFG01 (sample SAMN07501051, study PRJEB24779) | human gut metagenome | isolation source: stool | host: human infant | place: USA: Pittsburgh, PA | reverse complement strand
GGCTCTGTAGCTCAGTTGGTAGAGCGAACGACTGAAAATCGTTAGGTCAGCGGATCGATGCCGCTCGGAGCCACCACAGCAAGCCCGCAAGTGTGCGGGCTTTTTGTTTTCCCCTATCGATATGCAGCCTAATGGGCGAAAGCCCCCGATAATGTGAACACGCCGGAGTGGCAATCGTTCTTTGTGTGATAATCCGTGGTTTTGGGCATGCCCCCTCATTGTGGCAATGTCATTGCCCCTTTATTGGATGGGAGGCACAGAAAAAACCTGATATAGGGAGTGAAGCATGGGTCATCAATACAAAATAACGGGGGGGGGGTATAGGTTTGTCGCCTCCCTGTTGGCCGTAGTCGCTCTGATAGTGGCGAGCCTTATCCCGCCATCGGTGCACGTCGCCAAGGCCGACGACGATGCATCTGCCGCATCGGTGACTCCTACGGTAAGCGTGTCGGACTATACCGGACTAGCCAACGCTATCAACGGGAGCCAGAGTGCAGTGATCGCCATTACTGGCAATATCGCCTTCACTGAGCAGATCACCTTGAGAGGTAAGAAGATCACACTGGTCTCCGATGCCAATGCATGCGTCACAGCTTGCGAGCTGACCTACGCATCGGCCAGCGACTTCTCCTTGTTCAGCGTCATTGGTGATTCGAGTCTCACCTTCGGCGGTGGTACGGAGGATACCAACAAGCTCAGTTTCAGCGACAATAACAATGGACGTCTGGTTCAGGTCGGTTCCGCTAGTGACAAGGGAACTGTGACCATCAACGGTGGTACGTACAACAAGAACGGAAGCGACTCCAATACGACCGGTGACGGCAATATCGCCTACGTATTCAAAAACGGCAATCTGACCATCAATGATGGTGATTTCCAAAACAACTATGCGAGTGCCGCTTCAGGCAGCACGACCATCGGTGTCACTAGGTCGGGCGGTGCGGTTGTGCGTTCGTCCGGAAGCGTAACCATCAACGGTGGAACGTTCGAAGAGAACTATACCGGTGAAAATGGTCAAGACAACCTTGATTTCCACGGTGGCGGCGCGATTTGGAGTGAGGGCACCCTTATCGTCAATGGCGGTTCGTTCAGTGCTAACAAAAGTTACGCGGTGAATGTGAATTCCGAATACAAGATCAAGCGACCTGCCGGTGGCGGTGCGATTTGGGCTGCCGGACGCCTGGTAGTCAATGGTGGAACGTTCCAAGACAACTGGCAGATGGGCAACAAAGACCTGTATGGGACCGGCGGCGGTGCCATCTACTTCGGTGATGGTACGAAGGATACGTCATACAACGGTAGCATGGTCATCAACGGCGGTACGTTTGATTCCAATCGTTCCATGCAGGACGGCGGAGCCATCTTCGTGACATGGAACTGCACAGCCGTGTTCCAACAGGGTGAATTTAAGAGCAACTGGTCCAACCGGTTGGGCGGTGCTGTGTACACCGAAGAAGATTCAACCAGCTACGTGACCAATGCAGTTGCATATGAGAATTATGCCGGCCACTTCGGTGGCGGCCTGTGGCTGTGCCCATCCGGTAAGGGCGATACCAGTGAACATGGTGGCATGGCGCTCTTCGACAATGAGGCGAACACCCAGTACGACCGGACCGAAACCGGTGCCGAGATCACCCAAGACACAATAGATGGCAAGAACTACGGCTATTCGGGTTCCCAGAACAGGGGAGTATCCGGTGCCGGTGATGATTTCTCCATCATGTACCCGAGCAAGAGCGGCCAAACGAATTACTTCCAGCTGTCGGTCGAATGGTTCACCGGGGACCGTGTCACTTGGCATGATGACGGGGAACCATCTCAGAGTGCTAACGGCTATCTGTACGGCGTCAGTGATTTGAGTGTCAATTCAATGACGCGACTAACTGAAGGAAACGAATACACGAGTGACTATACTCTCGACCCAGGTCCTACAAACAAGATCTACCATGGATATGGTTTGAAGGTTACGAAATTCGGTAGTGATCAGGCGAAACAGAATGCCAAAAAGCAGGCTTTTATAACTTTCACCCAAAATACGGCCCGACTGTCTGGTGGTGCCTTTGGCTCCAACGGAAAAGTGGGCTTCGTCAAGGTGTATAACGTCAGCTGGAACAAGATCAGCAGCGAAAGCAGTAACAAGCTGTCTGGCTCCAAGTGGCTGCTGGTCGCGCAGAATGATGGGGATGTCAAGTCCGGTCCGATTCATCTTGATTTCGGCAATGTGACAGACTGCACCACTACGGTTTCGGCTACTGATTCGGTTTCAGCCGCTCCGGAGGAAGGCGTGTGGTGCAAGGTTCCGGATTCCGTTACCGACAGCTACTATTCCGAATTCAAGGGAATGTATGTGACTGTGGTCGCTGACAATTTCGGAATCGACAAGGATTCCGAAAATGGTCAGTTCCTAGTCAAAGGTCTGCGCGATGGAACATATTATCTGAAGGAATATCAGGCTCCTGACGGGTATGTGAAGTCCGAAAAGACCTATACGTTCATCATCAAGGAGGATCATTACCCGACCATTTCGGAGAAGACCGATGGAACGCCGTTGAGCAATAACTCGATCACCAATACGCCGTACGGTGGGGTCAGCTGGAGCAAGGTCGATTCCACGGACCAGCTGACGGTGTTGGCGGGCAGCAAGTGGAAACTGCAGGATGCCAACGGCAACGATATTCAAGGCGCTGGCAACATTACTGACTGCACCGACAAGTGCTCCGCCTCGCAGGATAACCCCTATCAGGACATCGATCCGACCAAGGGTTCGTTCAAGCTCACGTATCTGCCTCTCGGTAAGTACAGGCTTGTCGAGACCAAGGCTCCGGACGGCTACGACCTGCCCGATGGCGCAACGGTGTACTACACCTTCACCATCAAAGAGGACGATGCCGACAAGAGCTATGACCGCATGAATGCCAAGCTTAAGGCGGACGGTACTGAGGTCACTGAGAACAAGGTGCCGAACGACCGTACGAAGGGCAGTGTCATCTGGTACAAGACCGACTCCACCAAGGAAGGGAAAGGGGATGACGCCCGACTGAAGGGCTCCGAATGGTCCCTTACCCAAACCAAGGACTGGAACAACGATATCGTTGCCGACAAGCGTAAGGCCATCACCGTGACCGACTGCTTCAATGATGACGATACGAAGTGCCCGACGGATCCACAGAACCCACAGAACCCAACGGACCGTGACGGTAAGGCTGGCGAATTCCAGCTGACGAATCTTGACTGGGGCACGTACGAGCTTGTCGAAACCAAGGCTCCGGCCGGATTCAAAAAGTCCGGGACGACCTACACGTTCGTCATCGACAAGGACCATACCAGCCCTGTCGAGATTCAGATCAAGAACGGCACCGATCCGGTGACGGGCAACATCATCACGAATACGCCGATCACCGTCAACAGTCTGCCGTTCACCGGCACCGGTAGCCAGACGCCGCGCATGTTCCTGCCATACGTGCTGGGAACGGTCGGCGCCGGTCTGGCGGTCGGTCTTGGCCTACACGTGGCCCGTCGACGTATGGCACGGCAGGGCTGACCTCATTCATCCAAATCGTTTTCCCTTCGCTTCCGCCGCAGCCAGCGGCGGGGCGGGGCTGAACTTACCCAAAAACAACATAAATTGAAGAAAGAAGGAAGCGAAACCATGACATTCAGGAAACTTTTGGCAGGAGTGGCCGCAGCGGCCACGCTCCTGTCGGGTATGGCGTTCGGCGCCGGAAGCGCAATGGCCGACGAAGTCAAACCTGCGACCATCACCCTCAACGGTAAGAAGACCGGCGCGGTGAAGGGCCACACCTACAAGGCCGTGAGGATTGGCTCGTATGACCATGCATCCTTCGTCGAGAAGGATGACGTCACCTATGTCGAAAGCCTTACGGTGAACACCGAAGCCGCAGTCGCAACCGGTGCGACGACCGCTCTGGATGCGGCAGTGGCCGAGGGAACCACTTGGAATACCGGCGATTACCAAGACAATCCGGTCGGCTATGTCGCGTCGGAAAGCGGCTACTTCACCAGCAGCCCCAACAAGCCGTGGAGCGGCAATCTGCGTAACTTCGTGAGTTCGCTGGTCAGGCAGACCGATTTCCAGGCCGTGCTGGCGGCTGCCACGCCATACACCGCCGGCACCGACAGCGACACCCTCACCATCAGTGGACTTGAAGAAGGCCTGTACGTGGTGGTCGACACCACCGTCAGCAACGCTAAGAACGTTGACCATACGCAGACTGATTCCATCCCGATGCTTGTGGGCACCAAGGTGAGCGGCAAGGACTTCGAAGGCCAGACGCTGGGCGTGGTCAACGTCAAGAACCAGACCACTTACATCAACAAGGTCATCGTCAAGAACAACCAAGAGTGGGTCGGCACGACCGAACGCGTCGGCGACACCGTGACCTTCAAGCTCACCAGCCAGGTTCCGCTGACCGTCGGCTACCTGAACACCGCTGAGAAGCCGTACCGCTTCTTCATCGGCGATACCATGAGCAAGGGCCTGACCTTCCAGGAAGTCACCTCCGTAACCATCGGTAACAAGACGCTGACCAAGGCCGATGACGGTGCCACCGCCACCGCCGACCAGTACCAGCTGACCACCACCGCCAACCAGAAGTATGACGAGTCCGATAAGGACAGCAAGGCGACCGTTCTGAAGTTCGACCTGTCCAACGCCGTGTATGCGGCTGGCCAGAACGCCTCCGACAGCGAAGCCACGGCCAAGGCCGAAGACACCATCACCGTCGTATACACCGCCATTCTGAACAAGGACGCGGTCCATGCCGTGAATGGTGCGAACCCGAACAAGGTCACCCTCGACTACACCCACAACCCGGACGACAACACCGAGCACCACGTGCCCGGCCCGGAAGTCAAGGTGTACACCTATGACTTCGGCTTCCTCAAGGTGAAGGCCGACGGCCAGACCAACCTCGATGGCGCCAAGTTCGTCATCAAGCAGGGCGACCAGTACTTCAAGTTCAACACGACCACCGGTCTGTGGGAGAACGGCACCAAGGGCGCTGATCCGGTGGATACCGACAAGTTCACCGGAACCAACGGCGTCTTCGAGTTCAAGGGTCTCGCCGAAGGTACCTACGACGTTGTGGAAACCGACGCTCCGGCCGGCTACCTGTCCACCACCAAGGCCGAGTTCCAGGTGGTCATCACCTCCACCGACAAGGACGAGGACGGTAACGTTCTGGGCACTGGACACAAGATCGAGTTCGTGAACGGCAATATCGGCTTCAACCTGCTGACCAACCTCAAGGCCGACGGTACTGCCGCCGAAGGTGGCGCGAAGGTGAAGAACCTGAAGTCCATCACCCAGCTGCCGCTCACCGGTGCCGCAGGCATCGCGATCTTCGGTGTGATGGCCGCCCTGGTCATCGGTGCCGGTCTCGCGGTCGGCATGAAGCGCCGTGGCATCGCCAGCCGTCTGGCATGATCGGGGCCTGAAACCCCTACGTCGATCATGACCGTAACGCCGCCCCATACGGCCCATCCGGGCCGGTGGGACGGCGTTCCCGATTCCCAAGGGCCGCGTATGGCGGCATGCGTCGGAAAGGAAACCCATGGCACAGCAGGAGCCGGTGCGACGGTACGACACGTTGTCGTTCGACGAGGCGTTGGACGTGTCGGACGTGATGCGCGAACGACGCACATTACGACGCATATCGCAGGTACTTGCCGTGCTCACGGTATTGCTGATCGGCGGCGGTCTGCTGCTCGGCGCGTATCCGTTGGCCCTGCAGTGGAAGTCAAGCCGTGAACTGGCTTCGCAAAGCGAGCAGGTGAGCAAAAAGGTCGACGGATGGCCCTTCCCCCAAGCGCGCGACCAACTGCGTGCCGCCACGGAATACAACGCCAAGCTGGCGGCCAGCGGTCAGCCGGTCCTGGGCGAGGCGGTCGATCCATTCGACATCGCCAACGGCAGCAGCCAGGCTTCCAGCCAATCCGACTCCAAGGCATCCAAGGACGCCGAATACCAAAGTCTTCTGGATACCGGCAACGGGGTCATGGGAGCGGTCGAGATCCCGAAGATAGACGTCGATCTGCCTATCTACCACGGTACGGGGGAAGACCAGCTCGCCATGGGCGTCGGGCATTTGTACGGCACCAGCCTTCCCGTGGGCGGGACGAGCACGCACACCGTCATCACCGGCCATCGCGGACTGGTCAGGTCGCCCATGTTCACGCGGCTCGACGAGATGGTGAAGGGCGATTTCATCTACCTGAAGGTCATGGGCGAGACCTTGGCCTACCAGGTGGACGACATCAGCGTCATCAAACCGGATGACACGTCGAAGCTGCGCGTGGTCGACGGGCAGGATCGGATCACGCTGATGACGTGCACCCCGTATGGCGTGAACACGCACAGGCTGCTCGTGTCCGGGCACAGGGTGGACATTCCCGAACCGGCACCCGACCCGACCGACCTGCATGATTGGCGGACCATCGGCATCTGGTCATGCGCAGGCATACTCACGGTCGGCTGGCTGCTGGTCTGGCTGGTCGGTCGGTTGCGTCACGGCGTATGGCGGCGCATGCGTCATGCAACCCGTATCTATGTCCGCATCCAACGTTCCGGCCGGCAGGCGAGTGCGAAACATCGTTAAGGAGGCACGATGAGCAAGGATTTCACCAGAAAAGAAGTCGAATATCTACGGTCCGTTCCCGCAGTCAAAAAGGTCGCGAAGAACCGGATCACCTATGCGCGTGCATTCCAGTTGTACTGCATGGCCAGATATCTGCGGGGCGACGGGCCGACCGCGATTTTCCGCAGCGTAGGCCTCGATCCGGATGTCGTCGGGCGGAAACGCATCGAACGTTGCATCGCACGGTGGAAGCAGGATGAGCAGTTGATGGCGGAAGCACAGCAGATGAATCCCGATGCGGCACCCGACGTGCGTGACAGGATCATTCTGGTGCAATGCAGTCAGATCAAGGAACTGACGCAGCAACTGTCGGAATTGCAGAAGCGTCTCGCCGACCTCATCTACGAGGTGAATGCGCAGGATGCGGGAGCCCTGCCTACCGACGATTCCGATTCGCTCTGATAGACAAGCGGAAGGTGAGACCGCATGCAACGATCATGCAGGTAACGTACCGAAACTTTTTTGGGAACGTTCACGGAAAATTTGGTGTCGTTGTTTCGGAAATCCCCTTAACGGGGTTTATGATGATTCTCGTCGGGCTGCAGCGACGATGGCTGTAGCCCCCGAACACAGTACCTTTGCTTAAAGGAGAGCACCTATGGTCTATCGCATGATTTTCAACCAGACCGCATACTTCGGCCGTGGCGCCATCAAGGAGATCCCGGGCGTCGCCAAGTCCCATGGCTTCACCAAGGCATTCATCGTCACCGATCCGGTACTGCTTGAAACCGGTACCGCCAAGAAGGTCACGGACGTGCTCGACGAGGCAGGCATGCCGTATGAGGTGTTCAGCAACGTCAAGCCGAACCCGCCGGTCGAATGCATTCAGGACGGCGTGGCCAAGTTCGCCGCATCCGGCGCCGACTTTCTGATCGGCCTGGGCGGTGGCTCCCCGCAGGACACCTGCAAGGGCATCGGCATCATCACCGCCAATCCGGAGTTCTCCGACGTGCTCTCGCTTGAGGGCGTAGCAGACACCAAAAACCCGTCCGTACCGATCTTCGGCGTGCCGACCACCGCCGGCACCGCGTCCGAAACCACCATCAACTATGTGGTCACCGACACGGCCAACAAGCGCAAGTTCGTGGCCGTCGACCCGCATGACATCCCGATCGTCGCCTTCGTGGACCCGGATCTGACCGATTCCATGCCGCGCGGACTCAAGGTCGCTACCGGCCTCGACGCCCTGACCCACGCCATCGAGGGATACATCACCCCGGGTGCGTGGAGCCTGTCCGACTGCCTGTCGATGCAGACCATCCGCATGATCGCCAAGAACCTCGCCAAGAGCGCCGACGGCGACATTCCGGCTGGCGAACAGATGGCCTACGCCTCCTATATCACCGGCATGGCCTATTCCAACGTCGGCCTTGGCCTGGTGCACGGCATGGCACACCCGCTGGGTGGCCGCCTCGGCGTGGCACACGGCGTGGCCAACGGCATTCTGCTGGCTCCGGTCATGGAATACAACAAGGACTTCACCGGAGAGAAGTACCGTGACATCGCCGATGCGTTCGGAGTCGAAGACGCCTACACCGGCGATCTCGACAAGGTGCGCGAAGAGGCCGTGCAGGCCGTACACCAGCTCACCGTCGACCTGAAGAACCCGACCACCATCTCCGAGGTCGGCGCCACCGAGGCCGATCTGGACGCGCTCGCCAACGACGCCTTCCACGACGTGTGCACGCCGGGCAATCCGCGCCAGGCCACGCAGGAAGACATCCTCGCCATCTACAAGAGCCTGATGTGAGCCCGATCCTCACGATATGAGCCGATCATGGCACGAATCGTGAGGATTCGACGTCGATAATCAATCGTGGCGCGTATCCCATGAATCCACCTCGGAAAAAATTCGGGTGTGCCTTCACGGGATACGCGCCACGATTCCTTTGGACGGTCGGGATGCGTGCATTCACGCCGGGATTGTGGGGCCGTAGGGGGATGGCGGCTTACTCGTGCTTTTCGCTCCACTCCTCATCGGTGGGAGTGTCATCATATAGCTCGCGGCCCTCCTGCTCGGCCAACTCCATCTGCTCGTTGATCCATGCGGCCTCGGCCGGATTGATATCCGCCGTGTCAAGCACCTTCTGCCACACCGGATACAGCATATGCATCACCGGATAGAGCGCAGTGATGAGAATCTCCGGCTTATGCTTGCGCGAATGCTGCGGATGCGCATTGAACGTGTTCTTGAACCGGCGCATATAGTTCAGGAACGACGTAGGGGAGGTGTCCATGCGGCGCGCGCTGATGCCGGCAATCATGCGCGGGCAATACACCGTCTTCATATCCTTGCCAAGCAGATGCAACGAAATATCGATATCCTCATGCATCACATCGGACTTGTCGCGGCACACCTCACCGGCAATCGCATGCCATGCGGACGCACGCAACGCCATATTCGAACCAAACAGCAACGGCTGACCATCATCGGCCTTGTAAATGCGCTTACGGGTGGAGTTGTCACTGCGAAGCCCGAAATGACGGCTCGGCATATCGTAGTACATCACCGGACCGGTGGCGCCCATGGCCTCCGGATCCTCGGTGAAGATGCCGGCGACCACCTCGACCCAATCCGGGCGGATCATGCAGTCGGCATCGAAACGGCCCAGCACATCACCCGTAGCATGGTTCAGGCCATAATCACGCGTGGGAATCAGCCCCTGCTCCTCATCCTGATGCAACAGGCGCACCGGAGCCTCGGGATGATCCTTCATGAACTGCTCGACCACGGCGACGGTCGAATCGGTGGAGCGGTTATCGACGACAATCACCTCATGCGGCATCACGGTCTGCCTAGTGGCGTTGAGCAGGCAATCGTTGATACGCTCCGCTTCATTCCATGCAGGGATGATAATTGAAACGTTCAGCATGCCTACAAGAATATGTGCCAGTCCGTACACGGTGCCTGTCGCTACAATAAGGAGCCATGAGCGAACGCGTACGGCACATGAATGAAACGACAGGCGAAACGACGGACGATACGATAGCTGCCGAAGCCACCACGAATACGGCGACAACCATGGCGGATGACGGGCAACGCTGGGATCTGGGCACCCTGTTCCCGGCGAAGGGCGATTCCAGAAGACCACCGGAATGGCTAGGCCGCGCCCTGCTGTACATCACCATCGCCATCGTAGTGTTCAGCTTCTGCTGGCGCTCCTGGGGGCAGATCGCGTATCTGGTCATGGACATCGTGGTATCCCTGTTCCTTGCGCTCGCAGTGGAACCGGTGGTGGTGCCGCTGGTCAAGCATGGCTGGAAACGCGCCTTCGCGTCGCTGTTCGCGCTGGTGCTGCTGGCGGTGATCCTATGTACGCTGTTCGGTCTGTTCGGCAACATGTTCGTGCAGCAGGTGATCGCCATGATCAACGGCCTGCCCGACCTGTACAAGCAGATCTGCGACTTCGTAAGTCAGTACACGAATTTCGAACTGCCGGAGATCAACAGCCTCGGCAGCGAAATCCTCAAGAACATACAGACCTCCTGGGTCACCGATTTCGCCGGCACGGCCCTGAGCACGGTATCCGGCCTGTTCTCCTTCCTGCTGAACCTCATGACCATCGTGATGACCACGTACTACATCTCCGCAGCAGGCCCGAAACTGCGTCGCGCCGCCTGCCAGTGGATGGCGCCGGCCGCACAGCGCCGCTTCCTGTTCGTCTGGACCGTCAGCCAGGGGCAGATCTCATCCTTCCTGTTTTCCCGCGCGATTCTCGCATTGCTCAACGCCACCTTCACCGCCATCTGCCTTGAGGTCCTGCATGTGCCGTATTGGCTGCCGTTGGCGCTGTTCTGCGGCGTCACCTCGCAGTTCATCCCGATGCTCGGCACCTATATCGGCGGTGCGCTGCCGGTGCTGTTCGCATGGGGTAACCGTGGCATCTGGTACGGCATCGCCGTACTCGCATTCATCTGCGTCTACCAGCAGATCGAAAACCTGATCTTCGCGCCGAAGATCTCGCAACGCACCATGAACATCAACGATGCCGTCGCCTTCCTCGCCGTGCTCGCCTTCGGTTCGCTGTTCGGCGCGCTCGGCGCATTCCTGGCGCTGCCGGTCACCGCTTCCATCCAGACCATCTTCCGTACCTACACCAAACGGTACGATCTGGTCGATTCCCCGCTGATGAACGATCCGGTTCCGGAAAAGAAGTCGAAGGTGGTGGAAGGCGCCGAGGCGATCAGCGAGCGTGTGCTGCATCACATACCGCGTGCCGTGCAGGGTTCCACCGCACATGTGCCGATTTCGGACGAGGTGCGTCAGCTGCAGGAACAGGCGTACAATATCAGCCCGTCAGATGGTTCGGATGAGGCTGACGATTCCCAGACGGTCGCCATCCCGAAGAACGCGCTTTCCGCCCAAGGCGGCAGGCCGTTGAAGGGAACGGCCGACGCGGACGACGCATCCGACGACAATCCGAGAAGTAGGTGGCGCTAAATGGTACTGCTGAGCGTACTGGACATAATCCTGATCGTCGTCGGCGGCGCGGGCATGGTCTATCAGGCGGTGTGCATTCTCATCTCCCTGTTCACCAAGCCGGTCAGGTTCCCCGAAGCCCCGATGGACAAGCGGTATGCCGTGCTGATCTCCGCACGCAATGAGGAGAACGTCATCGGCAATCTCATCACCTGCATCCAGACGCAGACCTATCCGAAGGAGCTCATCGATATTTGGCTGGTGGCCGACAACTGCACCGATGCCACCGCCGAAGTGGCGCGCGGCATGGGCTGCCATGTGATCGAGCGGTTCGACCAGCGGCTCATCGGCAAAGGGTACGCGCTGACCTACCTGCTTGACCGGATGAACGAATCCGGTGCTTCCGACCCGTATGACGCCTTCTTCGTATTCGATGCCGACAACAAGCTTGACCGGAACTACTTCGAAGAGATGAACAAGGCGTTCCAGTCCGGCTTCAAGATCCTGACCAGCTACCGTAATTCCGTGAACCTGTCCGACAATTGGGTGTCTTCGGGTTCCGCATTGTGGTTCATCCGTGAATCACGATTCCTGAGCGCCTCGCGCATGTGGCTCGGCAACAGCTGCCACGTCGGCGGCACCGGCTTCATGTTCTCGCAGGAGATCATGCGCCGCAATAACGGGTGGAAGTTCCATCTGCTGACCGAAGACCTTGAATTCACCATGGACTCCGTGTTGCACGGCGATCGCATCGGCTATTGCGGCACCGCGATCCTGTACGACGAGCAGCCCGTCACCTTCTCGCAAAGCTGGCGTCAGCGCCTGCGGTGGAGCAAGGGATTCCTGCAGGTGTTCCGCTACTATGGCCCGGCCCTGATCAAGCGGGCGATTCGCGAACGTGATTTTTCCGCCGTTGATTTCACGCTGCTGCTGTGCCCGTTCACCGTGCTCGGCATAGCCCGTATTCTGCTCGGCCTGCTGTTCGCGCTATGCGGATTCGTGACCTGGCAGAGTCAGCTCAACTCGCTTACCGGATGGACTTCCGGCATTGTGATGTCGGTGGTCGGCATGATGGGATTGGCGGCGTTGACCATCATCGTGGAACGCGATCATGTGGGAGCCACCAACAAGGAACTGTTCGCCTATGTGCTGAGCTTCCCGATCTACATGTTCAGCTATGTGCCAATCTCGTTCCAGGCGGTGTTCTCCAAGGCCGAGTGGAAGCCGATCGAGCACAAGGGCTGAAGTCCATCTGCCGAAGGGGCGCCTTCGCCATGCGTTGCGCTTTCCGCTATGCGCTGGACGACAACGTTTCGCTGATGGCATGATGTACGCCGTGCGTTCACCGTGGGCATAATGCGCACGCCGTTATGAGGCTGATAGGGTGGTGGCATGAGTTTAGACAATGTTTCCCCTTCTGTGGGATTTGCCCCGGCCGTTCCCCTGGATGGCTCCGCAGCGGTTTCGATTCGCGGCCTGTTCAAGCGTTTTGGGCAGAAGGTGGCCGTCAACGGATTGTCCCTCGACATTCCGGTAGGTTCCTTTTACGGATTGGTCGGACCGAACGGCGCCGGCAAGACGACCACGCTCAACATGGTGACCGGCTTGCTCGTGCCGGATGGCGGTGCGGCCATGATTCTCGGGCGTGACGTATGGCGCGATCTGAACGCAGTGAAGCGTTCCATCGGCGTGATGCCGCAACCGGACCAGATCTTCGACAGGCTGACGGGCCTGCAGCTGCTCGTCTATGCGGGCATGCTGCGCGGCATGAAACGCGACGAATCGGTCAAACGTGCCAACGATCTGCTGGGGGCGTTCGACCTGACGGGTGCCGCGAACGTGATGGTCGCCGACTATTCGGCCGGTATGACCAAGAAGATCTGCCTGGCCAGCGCCATGATCCATAGTCCGCGCGTCCTGGTGCTCGACGAGCCGTTCGAATCGGTCGATCCGGTCTCCAGCGCGAATCTCAGGGACATTCTCATCGAATACGCCTCCACCGGCGGAACCGTCATCATCTCATCGCACGTCATGGCGCTTGTCGAGAAGATGTGCACGCATGTGGCCGTCATCAACAAGGGTCAGGTCTGCGCGGCCGGCACCGTGGAGCAGGTCGCGGCCGGCGAAGATCTCGAGGACCGTTTCCTGCAGCTGGTCGGCGGCCGTCATGCGGCGGCGCGACTGTCGTGGCTGGACGGTGATGCGCAGTGAACGCCGTCGGTACCATCATGAGATTGCGCTGGGCGCTGATGCGGGCGACCATGCGCAAATCGACCATGATGCTCGTCAGCTACATCATCAGCGCGATATTCGGCGCCGGCGCAATCGTCGGTTCCGTGGCGTTGGGTCTTATGCTCGGTCCGCTCATCGGCGGCACCGACGGCATGATCTGGCAGATCCTACGCATGGTGATGGTGCTGTGCGGCGCCTTCACGACAGCCATCGTGATCATCGTGCAAATCATGTATTTCGGTCAGGGCACGGCCATGAATCCGCAGAAATTCGAACTGTACGGCATCGATGACCACACCTTGGTCAGCGGCCTGTTCCTCTCCGGTCTGACCGGTCTGGCCACGATCTGGGGCGTACTCGTCATGCTCGGCCTGGTGCCGATCTACCAGTCCGCAGGTGCCATCGGCATCGTGGCGGGCATCGTCGCCGTCCCATTGGCGATCATCACCATGATGGTGCTGTCGAAACTCGTGATCTCGCTGCTGACCACGTTGACGAATTCCAGCAGCGGCAAAAGCACGATTTCCATCATCACCATCCTGCTGTTCGTGCTGCTGTGCCAGGTTCCGGGCATGGCGATGAACAGCCAGGATCTGGATCATTTCAGCCTCAAGCCGTTCATGATGGTTGCGGACGTGTTCTCGTGGACGCCGTTGGGTGCGGCGTTCCAGCTGCCGTTCGACGTGGTCGCCGGTTCCTGGGGCTTTGCGGCGCTTCGCCTGCTGATACTCGTCGCCACATGGGTGGTGTGCTACCTCGGCTGCCTGTGGTGCCTGAAGAAGGACCGCACCATCGCCGGCTCCACCGCGCATGCCGTTTCCTCGAAGGGCATCGGCCTGTTCTCTATGATGCCGGATTCTCCGTCCGGCGCGATTTCGGCCCGTTTGCTCACCTACCTGCGCAGGGATCCGCGACAGGCGCCGATGATGTTCATGCCGTTGCTGTTCATCGTGGTGTTCACCATACAATCGCATGGCATAACCGCGATGGTATGGCAGTCGATCATCTGGGCGGGTCTCTTCCTGGTGCTGCTTGAAGGTAACGGTCTGTCCTACGACGGCCGGGGCTTCACCATGGAGGTGATCAGCGGCGTTCGCGGTGTGGATGACCGCCACGGCCGTGTGCGGGTCTATATGGTCATGCTGATCGCCTACATCGCGATACTGATGGTCATCGTCTATGTGATCACCGGCGACTGGCGCAGTACCGAAGGGCTGATCATGGGACTGGTCTTCGGCTGCATAAGCCTGTGTCTGGGATTCTGCGGACTGGGCTTGGCGGAAGTGGTCTCCTGCGTGTTCATGTACCCGGTACCGTCCATATCGCGCCCGTTCTCGTCGCCGCAGGGCAGGGTGGGAGCCCAGATGCTGTTCCCCTTCTTGCATATGTTCGGCATGATTCTGCTGTTGCTGCCCACCGGCATCGTTGCGTTGGTGCTGGGATTGACGGGCAATTGGGAGTTGTATTGGCTATTGGCCCCTGTTTCGCTGGTCAACGGCATCGCCGCGCTTGCGATTGGTACATGGCTTGGCGGTAAGCTGTTGGAAGCTCGGATGCCGAGAATCCTCGCCACTTTGGATTCCTTCGCATCCCTGCAACAGTAAGGACGGATCTTTGTCGGATTGAGGGGGAGCGGTCGGTGACGTGCAGAGCAGGAGCATTCCAGCAGAGGACGATTCGCCGCCGCGTCACCGTATTGCTTTCCGTGGCCGTCACCGCGGCATTGTGCCTGGGATATGTGGCAGGCGACCTGTATGACGTGTTGCCGGGCGTCCTGACGCTCAACGAGGTGGAACGTGCCACAACCGCGGAGCCTCGTACCGTAATGTCCGCTTCGAAGGTCGTCGGGAATCTGGATTCGTCGATCGCCGTGGATGCCACCGCCGCACGGCGGCTTATCGACGAATTCGCCGCGACCGAGGGCATCGGCGGCGACTATTCCATCGCCATCGCCGACGCCAAGGGCGAGGTGGTGGCCGAAAGCGGCATCGACGAGACACGGGTGCCGGCTTCCACCATGAAAACGTTGACCGCATACGCCGCTGCGACCACACTCGACATGGGCAGCACCCTCGCCACGCAGACTTATGTGGAACAGAAACAGGACGGTACCGCGAATCTGGTACTCGTCGGCGGCGGTGACATGCTGCTTGGCGCGGGGAACAGCGATTCCGCGCACGTCAATGGGCGGGCGGGGCTCGGCACGCTGGCCAGCGACACCGCGCGGGCGCTGAAGCAGCGTGGCATCAGCGAGGTGACCCTGCGCTATGACGATTCGTTGTTCGGCGATGATCGTTGGCCGTCCGGCATCGCCGAACTCGACACCGAACACCTGTATTATGCGCCGGTCTCATCCATGGCCGTGGACGGCGCGCGGCAATGGGACGGCGCGAATCCGCAGAATCCCGGTGTGTTCTCCACCTATCCCGCCTTGAGCATGCAGCCGGCGTTGGATGCCGTGCAGACGTTCCGGCAACGTTTGGAGGAGCAGGGCATCACCGTGCAGGGTGATGTCGAACAGGGCGTCGCACCGGCGGAAACCAGCCCGATCGCACAGGTGCAATCAGCCTCTCTGAGCGAGATCATGGCATTCATGCTGCGGCATTCCGACAACACCCTGGCCGAGGAATTCGGCCGTCTGCTGGCCATCGATAGAAAAACGGGCAATTCGCCGGCAGGCGCGGCCCGAGCGGTCAAGAGCGTTCTGGAACAGGCGGGAATCTCTACGAACGGATTGCGTATGATGAACTGCTCCGGCCTTGCGGAGGAATCCAAGGTCACCGTGCGTACGTTGCTTGAAGTGCAGCAGCGTAATCTCACCGCCGGGACCGGTGCCGCGGCTGCGGAAGGATTGTCCATCGTAGGATTCGTCGGCACCGCGGCCGACCGGCTGAACGACGCCTCCGAAGCGGGTCTGCTGCGTGTGAAGACCGGCAGTCTCGACGGTGTCACCGCCATGACCGGCAACGTGTCACGCACCCGCGGGGGAGCGCTGACCTTCGCCGTCATCGTCAACGATCCCGACGATATGCAGGCCGCGCGCGACGCCATCGACACGTTCATCGCCGGTTTGCCGGAACTGTGATGCCCCATGGTGTACTCCCCACGACTGCGTAAGGCCATAGGGCATCTTAACGCCGCGCTGGCCGACGCCGGATTCGGACTGCAGGACGCGCGGTTCGCGCGGCACGGCGAGCATGAACCGAATGCGGACGCGCCATTGATCATGGTCGCATGTTCCGGCGGACGGGATTCCATGGCGCTGGCGGCGGTCTGCGCAACCGTATGCGCCAGTCTGGGATTGCGCTGCGGTGCCATCATCATCGACCATCAACTGCAAAACGGTTCCGCCGAGGTAGCCGCAAAGACCGCCCGTCGTTGTGAGGCGCTGGGCCTTGATCCGGTACGTGTGCGTGCCATCGAAGTGCACGGCAACGGGCAAGGCCTTGAAGCCGCAGCCAGGGAAGCCCGATATGCCGCCATCGTCGAGGAATGCTCCGATGCTGCGGCCGTGCTGTTGGCGCATACGAAGAACGATCAGGCCGAAACCGTGCTCATCGGACTGCTGCGTTCGGCCGGGCTTGACGCCATCGCCGGCATGGAAGGCTCGTTCAGTCGTGACGGTGTGACGTTCCTGCGCCCTTGGCTGGACGTGACGAGGGAGGAGACCACCGGCATCTGCGAGGATCTGGGGCTCGAATGGTGGGACGATCCGACCAACGGTCCCGACGCGATCCGGGAAGACGGTTTGCCGCCGAACGGTTCATTGCCGGCGAACTATCCGTTACGCTCACGCGTACGGCACGATCTGATGCCGTATCTGCAACGTTTCGCAGGGGGCGATGTCGTTTCGCGGCTTTCAATCGGCGCGGGACTTGCGCAGACCGACAAGGATTATCTCAACAAGCGGGCGCAGGAGATCGCCGAACGGGCGGTGACGTTCAGCGAAGACCAGGTGCGGTTCAGCGTCGGCGTACTGCAATCGCAGCATGAGGCGATTCGACTGCGCGTCATCGCCCACGCACTCGGCCAGGCCGGCATCGCATGCTCCGCACGGCATGTCAGGCAGATCGACCGGCTTATCACCGACTGGCATGGCCAGCACGGTGTGGCACTTCCCAGCGGATATTCAGCCAATCGCCAGAAACACGTCATTCGCGTGTGCCAAGATGGGGGGCATGCGAATCGCTGACGTGCAAGAAGACATTGATCATGAACTGATCACCAAGGAACAGATTGAAGATATCATCAACCGTGCTGCGGCCCAAGCCAGTGAAGACTATCGTGGCAGAAATCCGTTGCTGGTATGCGTGCTCAAAGGCGCGGTGAATACGATCGCCGCCTTCGCGCAGGCCATGAGCATTCCGGTGCAGATGGATTTCATGAGCCTGTCAAGCTACGGTTCAGGCACCGAATCAAGCGGTACGATCACCGTTCGTCAGGATCTGTCGACCGACGTGCGTGGCCGGCATGTGCTGATCGTCGAGGACATCATCGATTCCGGCATCACGCTGTCGTGGCTCGTCGACGAGCTGAAGCGCCGCGGCGCCGCTTCCGTGGAAATCTTTGCGCTGCTGGAAAAGCCCGCCCGCCGAAAGGTGGATGTGGATGTGAAATATAAGGGATATGAGATTCCCGATGAATTCGTGGTCGGCTTCGGTCTGGATTATGACGAGCGCTACCGCAATCTCGATTCGATTGCGGTGCTGAAGCCGGCAGTCTACCAAGGAGGTCAGGCATGAGTTTTCCTTCAGGCCAGCCACCGCAGAACAACGGCGGCAATTCGAATCGTCCGAACAACGGTAATCCGTTTACCAATCCGTTCGGCCACGGCAACAACGATGGCGGCAATGGTCCCCGTCCGTTCTGGCAGTCCCCGTGGCTGTGGGTGGTGGTCGTGGCGCTGCTTGCCGTGACGATGTTCCAGCTGTTCGCCGGCACCGGATCGCAAACCATCGACACCAAGGACGGTATGCAGATCCTCAACGGCGGCAACGTCGAATATGCGCAGATCGTCGACAATACGCAGCAGGTCAAGCTCAAACTGAAGTCCGACTATTCGGCCACCGATCCGACGACCGGCAAGGTCAAGAACTACGGCAAGAACGTGCAGTTCTACTACACGTACGCCCAGAGCGCCGCCGTGGTCAAGGCCGTGCAGAAGGCCGACCCGACCCAAGGGTGGACGGCGACCATGCAGCAGACCAGCGTCTGGACGTATCTGATCACTTCGATTCTGCCGTTCATCATCGTCTTCGCGCTGTTCTGGTTCCTGATGAGCCGCATGGGCGGTGCCGGCGGCATGTTCGGCATGGGCGGCAAGAAGAACAGCGGCAAGCTGCTCGAAGGTCAGACCCCGACCACCAAGTTCTCCGACGTGGCAGGCGAGGATGCCGCCGTGCAGGAAGTCGAGGAGATCAAGGACTTCCTCAAGGATCCGTCCCGTTACAAGGCCTTGGGTGCCCGCATTCCACGTGGCGTGCTGCTGTACGGCCCTCCGGGCACCGGTAAGACGTTGCTGGCGCGAGCCATCGCAGGCGAGGCCGGCGTACCGTTCTACTCCATGGCGGGCTCCGACTTCGTGGAGATGTTCGTCGGTCTCGGCGCATCCCGCGTGCGTGACCTGTTCGACGAAGCCAAGAAGAACGCTCCGGCCATCATCTTCATCGATGAGATCGATGCGGTCGGCCGCAAGCGTGGCGGTTCCGGTATGAGCGGCGGTCACGACGAACGCGAGCAGACCCTGAATCAGCTGCTTGTCGAAATGGACGGCTTCAACAACGACACCAACCTGATCATCATCGCCGCGACCAACCGTCCCGACGTGCTTGATCCGGCATTGTTGCGCCCGGGTCGTTTCGACCGCCAGGTGGCCGTGGAAGCGCCTGATCTGGAAGGCCGTGAGGCCATTCTGAAGGTGCACGCCAAGGGCAAGCCGTTCGTGCCGGACGTCGGCGCGGGCCGGCCGATTCGCGGCGAGGTCCCGCTGCCGGAGGGCCGTCCCTATACGCTGGGCAACGGCTCGGCCGACCTGGCCTCGATCGCCGCAACGTCGGAAATGTCGGCGTCCAGCAGGACGCGGGGGCGGAGCCTCGATAATCCGCGCGCCGTCTCCTATGATCAGAACGGCCGCTACGCCGCGCAGGGCAGGGCAGAGGCCAATGATGGCGCCGACGAAGCCCGAGACATCATGAGCGGTCGCGGGCTGTACTGATTAAGGTCCGCTGACATCGACGAAGCGCCTCGCGTCGGCTGACGCGGCCGGCTTGGCGCGACCAGTTGCGCCCCCATTGTCGAGGACATCCGCTGTCGAGCGCGGCCAGGGATAAACCGGCAGGGATAAACCGGCTCGCAAAAGGCCAGGGCTTCGCCCGCGCGCTCGATCCGGGATTCGGTGTTACCGTGCCGGCCTTCAGGCCGCATCGGGAGGCTGTGCATTCGTCGCTGAGTTCCACCGTGACGGCCCGCAGTCGATGTCATGTCGACGGCCGGCAGTGGATCGGCTAGCTAGGCATCCGCGATAGTCGCGGATGCACCGGCGTGATTCGCCATTGTTCAAAAGCCATCGGCGACCCCGACAATGTTTTCGAGCACATTATCGACCTATATGAACCTCGTGCGCGGGATCGCAGCCATGGCTGTGGTGCTGTACCATATCCGCGACAACGGACTGAGCCCCGTCTGGCTCCGCCCGTGGCTCCCGCCGAACGGCCAGGCCTATGTGATGATCTTCTTCGTCATCAGCGGCTTCGTCATCGCGCATCTGGCCGACCGCAAGACCGCCTCGGAGTTCGTCACCGATCGAGCGGTTCGGATCTTTTCGGTTGCGCTGCCGACATTGGTGATCTGCGCGCTGCTGTCGGTTCTGCTTCCGGGCGCCTCAACGAAATATCCTGAAGCGCTCGCGCATCCTTTCGCAAGCTTTGCGCTATGCGCCGTATTCCTCAACGAATCGGTGGCATTGGACATTCATCCATTTCTGGATGGACCATATTGGTCGCTGTCGTTTGAAGTGTTCTACTACCTGATTTTTGGCCTGTGGATCTATGCGGACCGTTTCAAGCTGCCGTTGACTGCGCTGGCCTGTGCGGCCGCCG